>JGI24700J35501_10930281_pt1 | contig 12731 bp, 13 predicted proteins | sample TergutTh196P1_FD_35501 | JGI IMG/M metagenome (IMG submission 35501) | reverse complement strand
GGGGACAACCTGGAAACGGCAAGCCTCTCCCCCCCCCTCTTGCACCAGCGCATGAAACATTCTTGTATTCGACTCGATTACCTGCCCTTCTTTTGGGTTTTCCCCCGGCTCGATAATTTCGTTTCCCGTTGGAAAAAGCGCGACTTTTGGCTTGATTATAACCTCAAGCTCGATAATTCCCGCAGACAAAAGCACGCCTATATCGATAGGGCGTATCACATGACGCGAGGGCAGAATCATCTCGCCTGTTACAATGTCTTCTCCAATCGGGCGTATGTGCTGCCAGCTTGCCGCAGCTTCCCGTATTATCACGTTGCCGTTGTCGGCCTCTTGTATGTCCTCCGCCATGATCACCGCATCGAAAGGCTGCTTGACCGGCTCGCCCGTGTTCGCATAGACAAAATCCTTGCCACGAACCAGCGTTACGGGATTTGTCTCGGCGGCCCCGGCGGTGGCGGCCGAAGCTACAGCAATGCCGTCCATTGCCGCCGCGTTATACGCCGGCGAAGAGCAAAGCGCGAAAACCGCCTCCGCCGTAATGCGTCCCAGCGCATCTGCCACGGGAACTTTTTCGCAGCGGTGTTTGCCGGGGCGTGTCGCCGTTTCCAAAGCTGCTAGAAATTTTTCCAGCGCCTCTTCCACAGGAACATTACTCAAATAAAGATTGCGTTTAGCCATTGTCAACTCCTTTTTGCTCTGTTAAATTCAAAACCTATTCTTGGGCAAGGGTCATTTTTTCCCGTATCATTTCGCCGATAAGTTCTGATGGCGTTTTGTTGATTGCTTCAGATGTTACGCGCAACCATGTTGCAGAGACATCATCCAAAACCACAATGTTGCCTTTATGTTTCATGAAAAGTCCACTTTTACCATCGCCAGAAACTTTGGGCGGATATTTTTCCACTTGTTCAGCAAGTTTCCAAGCATCTTCTTCGGTCATCCTCGGCATAATTTTTCCTCCAACTATGTACTCAATAAATGATAATAAATACGTCTGCACTTCATTGCATGAAATACGTTAATGCTTTGCTCGTCAATTACATTATACATGATCTCAAGAAGTACGCCACTATTATCAAAACCCAAAAGCAGATGCTTATCCTCCGTTTCATCCCAAACATCATCATAAACAACTGCGTTTATAATAGCATTTCGTATAGCCGCTTCGGTTATCCCATGCTTAAATGCAGACGAATTGAATTCAATAATAAGATCCATGTTCAAACTACCTCCTAATTCGCTCTGCAACTTTCGCCTGCGCTAATTCCACAGGTGAACCTGAACTTCTTCTCCTTCTTTTAGCCCCTCTTTGTTTAGATCGATGACGATGTATCCGTCGCTGGCGGTCAAGGTGCTGATCATTCCGGCTTTCCCGAAAACGGGTTCGGCAAGATAGCCCATGCCACATGGCTTTAACGCGACGGGCTGGTAGGTGGTTCTGCCGGGCGCGCCTGCAATGTTACGCGCTATTTTTGCGGGAATGGGAAAGGCCTCTTTTTCGCCGCCAAGCCGTCTTGCCAGCCACGAAAGCAAAGCCCGGAAAACGATAAGCGCAGAAACGGGATGCCCGGGCAGTCCGACAAGAAGGCTGTCGCTTGCCTTGTCGTAAGCTAAAATGGCAGGCTTGCCTGGCTTGACGGCAAGCCCCCAAGTAAAAACCCCCGGCTGGGCAAGGCGCGAAAAAATCTGCCCCGTAAAATCCTTTGCCCCTTGGGAACTGCCTCCGGAAATAGCAACAACATCGCTTGTTTGCATTGCGCTTCGCACGGCTTCCTCCAGTTGGGCTTCGTCGTCTGGCAGGGTTTGTGTGCTAACAATGTTATACCCGCTTTCCGCAGCAAGCGCCTCCAGCGCGAAAGAGTTCACATCACGCATTTCGCCTAACTTGAGCCGGGAGGCAGGGGGGACAAGCTCGTCGCCAGATGAAATAATGCTTAGACGCAATGGGGCGCAAACCGGCACTTGCGTAATGCCCGCCGCCGCAAGCGCGCCGACTTGCTGTGAATGTATCATTGTGCCGCGTTTTAGCAAGAGCGCTCCCTTGCTCGCATCTTCGCCAATTTGTGCGACACCGCTGCCAAAGGCCGCGCTTTCATACAAAGCGATTTCGCCGCCGAAAGCCTCGCTGTGTTCGATCATTACCATTGCATCTGCGCCGTCCGGGACCATGCCGCCGGTGGGAACGTATGCGCATTCCCCGGAGCCAAGGCGGAAGGCGGCGACCTGCCCCATTTCCACGGAGCCGACAAGTTTCAAAAACACTGGCATTGATTCACCCGCCCCGGCAGTTTCGGCGGAGATTACCGCATAGCCGTCCACAGTGGAGCGGCGGAAACCGGGAATGTCTTCTTGCGAAATTATGTCATCGCCAAGTATGCGCCCGACTGTTTTTTGCACATCCAGTTGTTCAACGGGCAGTTTCCAATGGGCTGTAACACCGGCGATTTTTTGTCTGGCCTCTTCGATAGTGTCAACTGTTAATAGTTTCATTGTTTTCTACCTCAAGAACTTCGTGTTTCAGATAACGCCTTACTGCCGGGTTGGAAGAGCGCAGCACTTCCTGTGCAGGGCCTTGGACTTCCAGCCCTCCGTTTGACATGAAAAAAATATAATCGCACAGCCGTTTTATGTGGGCAAGCTGGTGGCTTATGATGATCCAAAAAATGGGATTATTTTTCTGGCGTTCTAAAATCATCTCTTCAAACATATCTAGGCTGTCTATATCCAGATCGGTCATCGCTTCATCAAGGATTATAAGTTTGGGGTTGAAGATCATTGCGCGTAACAGAGCCAGTTTCTGCTTTTCCCCGCCGGACATATCCTGCGCTCTTTGGTTTTTGCGCTCCAGAAAATTGATTTTTTCCAAGTATTCATTGCATAAGGGCTTATGGTTTTTTATTCCCCGCAGTTTCAGCGGGTAGGCAAGGTTATTATAAACGGTAGTATCCATTATGTAGGGTTTTTGAGTGATTATTGTAATATCCCGCTGGCCAAGCGTAAGGGCTATCTCTCCGCTGTCCGGCTTCATGATGCCGCTAATCAATTTTGTCAAGGTGGACTTGCCGCAACCGTTAGAGCCGATTAAGCCGTAAATGCCCGTAGATTCTATCTGCAAGCTTTCGATGAAAAGTGAAAACGCCCCCTGTTTTTTTTTAAGTGATGTTATGTGCAACATTAAAAGTTTTCCCCGCCTTCCCGCTCTTTATGGAAAAAACCTGCCAAGGATTGGAGTAAAAAGGAAATCATTATGAGCATCACCCCCAGGGTTATCGCTTCGTTAAAACGCCCCATGTTAAGCATAAGTGTAATTGCGGTGGTCATTACGCGTGTGTTGCCTTGTATGTTTCCGCCGACAATCATTACCGAACCTACTTCGCTTATCGCTCTGCCGAAAGCGGTTATCACAACAAAGTACATCTCGCCGCTCATCTCTTTTATCATGAGCAGTCTTGTTTGCATGGCGTTGGCTCCCATTGTTTTGGCAAAGGCTCTCAACTGGGGAGCGGAGCGGACTGCGTAGGAATATGTCATGCCGCAGGCAATGGGAATGATTATCGCCACTTGTGCGAAAATCATTCCCGGCACGGTAAAAAGCCAGCCGAAAAAGCCCAAAGGCCCCCGGCGCATTAGTAGCAGAAATACTACGAGTCCTACTACTACCGGGGGCGTTCCCATCAAAGTTCTGCACAGGCGCACCACGATTAGCTTACCCGGAAAGTTTACTCTTTCCAACAGCAAGCCCAGCGCGATGCCTATTACCGAGCCAATCACAGTGGATGCAAGAGACATCCGCATAGTAACTTCGATAATGCCTAAAATCTCTGGCGTGAACTCGATGGGAAGGTTCATTGCCGCGCCTTAGTTTACATGGGCGTTAGGCGTAAACAACGGCTCTCCGAATTCCTCTACGCCAAAACCGCCGATCAACTGCTGTATATCAGGCCGCAACAACCAGTCGATAAAGTCCTGCGCTCCTTGGGCGTTGATATGCGCGCCTTTGTTGGGGTTCACAGCAAGAACACCGTAGAAGTTTAACAGAGAAACATCCAGCTCGCACACTACTTCCAACTGCCCCAAGGCGTACAGGTGAGCCAGCCATGTCGCGCGATCGGTAAGTGTGAAGGCTTCCATTTCGTTTGTTATGCGCAAAGTGGCTCCCATGCCTTGGCCGACAGAAGAATAGTTGGTAAGTGTTGCCACGTCCACGCCGGCGGTCTCCCAAAGGCTAAGCTCCATGACATGGGTTCCCGAATTGTCGCCCCTGGATACAAACGGAAGGTTCCTGTCCGCGATTTCCCTTAAAGCGGCGGAGATGTCAGTGCCGTGCGCCATGACCCCCCTGGGGCCTACCACTATAAAGTCGTTGTACATTACATCGAAGCGGGCAAGGCTGTGGCCGTCGGCGACAAACTCGTCTTCCAAGGGTCTGGCATGAACCAAAAGCACATCAGCTTCGCCCAGCCGCCCTATTTGCAGAGCCATTCCTGTTCCCACGGAAATAACACTTGTAGTCCAGCCCTTTTCGGCAGTAAACACCGGCAAGATGTACTGCAAAAGACCCGAGTCGTAGGTGCTTGTCGTGGTTGCAATGGTAAGATTTCCCCTTATTCCGGGATCCGTTGCGGCCGCCCTTCCCCTGGCAAAAGCCAAGTTGGGCAGAAGCAATAACACTACGGCAAAAGCCGCGCAAAGAATATGATTTTTCTTCATACTTTGCTCCTTTTCAAAAAGATGGAAGGTATGGAGGTTTCCCCGCCATGCCCTATCGTCCTGCCCGGCATAGCTTTTTGTGCGCCTTAGCCGGACAGAATCGGAGTTACTTTTAGTGTACCATGTTTGCAAGATTTTGTCAAGTGGTGAATTTTATTTTTTTTGTGCCGAAGGCGAGGTTTTAGCAAATTTTCCCGCAAGATCGCCCCGGCTTGCCCGGACAAAAGCGGAGCGGACGGAGGATGCCGGCAAGCGGAGCCGTGGCGAGAGTCGCGGCAAGAGCCGGCGAACATTGCCCGGCGGCGGGGTTTACGGGAATATGCCGATGTTTGCTTTGACGTGCCTGTGCAATATATCGATTAATTCGTGGCGGCGCGTTGAAAAACTTTCATGCAATAAAATGTAGGCCTCGTCTTCCCAGATTTTTTCAACATCTTTGCTCCTGCCGATAGCAAGATTAAGCGCGTCCTCCAGCCAGCGTATGTTCAAGTTATGGCTCGCCTGCGCAACCGCCGGGGAAAGAACAATCACGCCCTCCCATGACTCGTAGTTAATCCAGCCCCACAGTACAACAAAATCGTATTCTGCGCCATGTATCTTTGGGCATTCTTTTTCCCAGCACAGCCAAAAATCGTAGCCGTATTTTTCGTTAATCGCTAAGAACACTTTGTCAAGCGCGTCTTCTTTGTTTTTGTGTTTTTGCAAACATAATTCCGTTACGCTGTATTTATCCGCGTTAAACTTTTGGATTGCAATTCCTATGTCGTAGTTTGCCGCCTCAAGATACCGGGCAGCTTGTTCCGCATTTAACGCTTCTTTTTGCAAAAACGCGTTAACCTGAGCCTCCTTAAAATTACGTTCCGCTTGAGCAAGATCGCCGTTGGATTCTATCAACAGTTTTTCGGCCAGCTTGATTCCAACCGGCAAGCTCTCGCGCAATGCTTTTACTTCCTTTAGGTATTCCATGTTTTCAATGGTAACACCTTTGCAAGACTTTGTCAAGCCGGCATTCAGAGCCTGTTTATTTTTACGCCAATGTCGATTGGGGGCGCATTGTAAAGGCTTGTCGTAACAATGCCGTCAACGCCGGTTTGGGCGTAGTCGCCTGCGTTTTTTTCGTTTACACCGCCGGCAATCAAAAGCACAACTTTGGGAAACTCGCCCTTGAGCTTTGCCACGTTTTCTTTCAATGCCGCCGCTGGCAGCTTTTCAAACTGGATGCCGTCAGCACCTGCCTGGCAAAGCGCCCTTGCCTCGGCGTAGTCGGATGTTTCCACAAGGATTTTTTTTTCGCAACACTCGGCTTTTAGTTCGGGCATTTTTGCAAGCAGAGCGTCGAAGCCACCTATGTAATCGATGTGTTGCTTAAAAATTAACACGGTTTCCGACAAACCAAGCCTGTGCGGAACAGCCCCGCCCGCCATGATCGACTTTATCGCCAAAGATTTTGTGCCGGGGAAACCCTTTCTTGTCGTAAGGATTGCGATATGCTCGTTATGCGCTTTTACCGCCTGCACCATTTTGCGTGTTTTTGTCGCGATTCCGCAGCAGTGATCCAGAATGTTTTGCCCGACCTTCCACGCCATGTTAATATCGCAACCGCGCCCTGTGCCGGAAATTAATTCGTCGCCTGCCTTGGCGTTTTGCCCGGATGCGGCAAAACCTTCCAGCTTGATGTTTAGCCGGTCGAATATCATCTTGACTTCTTCCGTGCCGCAAACAGTACATTCTTCGCGTGTAAAGTACGCAATCCTGCCCGGTGCCTCGCGGATGCCCAAGCTCCAGCTTGTCAAGTCGATGTATGGCACATCTTCTTTTATCAGCCTGTCGATTTCTTCTATTGATATAAACATTTTCAGCCCTCCAGAAATATGATTTTGTCTGCGGGAACAGAGATGAAAAGTTCCTCGCAATTGCACTGCGCAAATTTTTCCCGCGAAAGCGTGCAGTGAAGTTTCGCATCGCTGTTCGCGCTAAAAGAAAACTCGATGATTTTTTCAAACGGCTCTTCGATAGTTCTACGCACATAACACGGGAATGCGTTTTCCCCGGCCGGCAGGGCGGGCAGGCATTCAAAATGATGCGACCTTACGGCTACATACTTGACAGCGTCGGGAACAGTATTTTTTGTTTGCAAATTTATCCCCCAGTCCAACGCCTGCACTCGGTGATCTTCAATTTTTTCGGCCGCAGAAACATTTTTGCACCCGGTAATAAGCGCCGCCGCTAAGGTTTTAGGGGAGTTAAAAACATCTTCCCTTGTTCCTGCGGATTCTATTTCTCCGTTTTCCATAACGGCTATTTTTGCGCTCATTCTGTAGGCCTCGCTACGATCGTGCGAAACAAAAATTGTCGTGCCGCTAAAATCCGCCAAAACTGCGGCGATTTCCTGCTCGACTTTCCATTTTAGGTGAGTGTCCAGAGCCGAAAACGGCTCATCCAAAAGAAGGATTTTTGGCTGGGAAACCAATATGCGTGCCAGCGCGACACGCTGCTGCTGCCCGCCGGAAATATGCATCGGGTAAAGGTTTTTTACTCCCTCAAGCTGGAACAATTTTACGATGTCGGCGACAATGACATCCCGCTGTGCTTTTGGTTTTTGAATAACGCTCGATATATTGTTCCACACTGTCTTTGTCGGGAAAAGCGCGTAATTCTGAAACAAAAACCCGGTATGTCTTTGTTGCGGCGGAATGTTGATGCGCTTTTCGCTGTCAAAAACAGTGTCGCCGTTAATGACAATGCGCCCTTTGTCCGGCGTTTCAATTCCGGCGATACATTTTAGGCTAAGGCTTTTCCCGCAACCGGAACTGCCCAAAAGCCCTACAACTTCGTCCCCGGCATCCAACTGTAGGGAGAGTCTAAAATCGGGGAATGTTTTTTCAATGTCAATGTACAGCGACAAAAATTCCCCCCCAAAATTACAACTTGCGGCTTTTTGGAAGCCTCTTCCCGCCTGCCCAAAAGTTCATCAAAATAATCATTGCAAAGGACATGGCGGAAAGGATTGCGACCCAGGTAAAAGCGACTTGTCTGTTGTTAGCTGACACTGCGGAAAAAACTGCGATTGCCATTGTCTGCGTTCTGCCGGGTATGTTCCCCGCAAGCATTATCGTAGCTCCAAACTCGCCTAAGGCTCTTGCAAAGGCAAGCACTGTTCCTGCCAAAATCCCGGCTTTCGCCATTGGCACTTTCAGCGTCCAAAATATTTTCAGCTTGCTAAAGCCGAGTGTTTCTGCCGCGTATATTACGTTTTGATCGATCTGCTCAAAGGCTCCGCGTGCCGTCCGGTACATTAGCGGAAATGACACAAAAACAGCGGCAATTACGGCTCCTAACCACGAAAAAACAACTTGAATGCCGATGGAGTTCAAAAAGCCGCCGATAATTCCGCCGCGCCCGAATGTTAGCAGCAAAAAGAATCCGGCAACTGTCGGCGGCAGTATCATAGGGAGGGTGCAGATTGCGTCTATCACGCCTTTGCCTCTTTTCATTTTGTACACGGCGTTGGCGGCGGCTAGGCCCAGAAAAAATGTAACAACCGTTGCAATAAACGCGACTTGTATGGATATGTAAAATGGTCTAAAATCCATGCTCCCCCTTTTCACCGGAAAAAGCCCCAGGTCAAACCCCCGGGGCCTTCCTCTTAACTATTGATACATGGAAAAACCGTGCTGTTCAAAAATCGCTCTTGCCTGGCTGGTAAAAAGAAAATCGACAAAGCTCTGCGCCTGGGCAATGTGGCCGCTTGCGCTTACAACCCCGACCGGGTTTATCGACGGCGTATGAAGCACACTGTCGGCAACTTCGACAACCCTGACCAAGTCGCTCGTGATTGCGTCTGTCATAAACACCACGCCCGCGTCTACCTCGCCCAGTTCTACCCATGTCAAAAGCTGGCGGACTTCGCTTGCCAGAACCGCCCTTGCGTAAACTTCATCGGCTATTCCTAGCGCGGTAAAAATATCATGGGCAAATGTGCCGATAGGCATTGCCACCGGGTCGCCCAATCCGATAAGGCCGATTGAGGCGTCGGTAACATCGGCAAAGCCGGTTATCCCCGTGGGGCTGCCGACGGGAACGATTAGGGCGACTGTGTTTGTTACCACGTTTCTGCCGCTGCCGTGAATAAGCCCCTGACCTTCCAAGTTCCGCATCTGGCCGACTGCGGCTGACATGAATATGTCAATTGGCGCGCCGGCTTCTATCTGCGATTGCAAGGCTCCAGACGAAGCAAAGGTAAATGTTATTGTAACATCCGGATTTTGAGCGGTGTACGCCGCGCCTAATTCTTCCGCAACGTCTCTAAGGCTCATGGCAGCGCCGACGAGCAGTTCGACATTTCCGTCTGCAGCTCTGGCTCCCCTGGCATAAACTTGGCCTGCCGGCAGGAAAAACCAAACCGACATCACGACAAAAAGAAAGAGTGTCTTTTTCATGACTTTGCTCCTTTTCAAAAATATGGAAGGCACGCAGGTTTCCCAGCATACCCTATCGTTCTGCCCGCATAGCTTTTTTCACGCTTTAGCCCGGCAGAATCGGAGTTACTTTACGGTATCATGTTTGCAGGGTTTTGTCAAGGGGGATTTTGCATTTTTTTATTTTTTTGCTAAGCTTATGATGTCGCTGGGTAACCCCGCCCGGACAATATGGCCGGGCGGGGTATGCCCCATACAATTAGAACGAATCTGTATAGATTTTTTCTACGACATCTTTGCCGCTGGCAACGGGGGCGCAGTTTAACAAGCCTTGCAAGCCCGGTGTTTCAAAAGCAAGCTGAACCAGTTTAGGCACATCACTTTTTTTAAAGCCGATGTCTCCCATTTTTTCCGGCACTCCTACAGATTTAAGCCAAGCCTGCACGCCTTCGGCGGCTTTATCGGCTTCGCCTTCACTGCCGTTAAGTCCGGGAACAATGGGCGAAAACATATCTGCCAGAATAGGGCCGGAAGCCGGGTATATAGCTTTTACGACTGCGGGCAAAAGCACCGCCAAACCCAAGCCGTGAGCCAGCTCTGTTTTAATACCGCACAAGGGGTGTTCCAAAGCGTGTGTAAAGTGGAGCAAGCCGTTGTCGAAGCTGGTTCCCGCAATCATTGCGGCATAAGTTAGGAAGTAGCGGGCTTTCAAATCATTCGGATTTTTCAGCGCATCCGGAAGATACTTTGCCACAAGCCTTACAACTTCTTTTCCAAGGGTAACTGAAAAAGGATTGTTAAGCACTGTGGTTGCAGCTTCCACCACATGGTTTACCGCGTCAACACTAACAAAGCGAGTTTGATCTGCCGGCAAGCCTGTCATAAGGGCAGGATCGTCAATGGAGTACAGCGGGTAAATGCAATCGTAGGCTATCGGCGGTTTGTAATTTTTTCCCGGTATTGTTACCACTGCAAAACGGTTTGCCTCAGAGCCTGTTCCGTGGGTCAGGTTAATTGCAATAATCGGAGCGGCTTTCTTCACGTCGATTTTCATTTCGAAAAGCTCTTGGCAGGTGTTGTTTGGATACTCCAAAAGAATGGCTGCGCTTTTACCTGCGTCGATAGGGCTGCCGCCGCCAATGGCTATGACGGCTTTTGCGCCGGCTTCTCTGGCCATTTTTACTGCTTCGTCAACCTGCTGGGTTTCCGGGTTGGGCTGGACTTTATTGTAAAGAACATACCGAATGCCTTTGCTCTCCAGAGCTTTCGTTACATAGTCCCACGCTCCGGTTTTTGTATAAGCCGCCTTGCCTGTTATAGCAATAACGCTGTCAATCCCGCGAACTTTCAACTGTTCGGCAATAAAATCCATTTTTTTTATTGCACCGACTCCCAAAAAAACATTGCTGCCGCAAATAATTGTGCTTACATTGTGCACGTCAATTTTACTTTCCCAAGACATTAAAATACCTCCTGCAAATATATAAACTTCAAAACTGAAGTTAATTTACTTTTGACAATACTTTGCGATGTGTATATTTTGTTTTATTCACCACTTACAAATGACAAAAAACACCTTGCGATTAAGTTTTTGCCGATGCCGCAAACAAGTCCTGGCGACATCACGACAAAAAGAAAGAGTGTCTTTTTCATGACTTTACCCCTTTTCAAAAATATGGAAGGTACGGCGGTTTCCCAGCCATGCCCTGTCGTTCTGCCCGGCATAGCTTTTTGCACGCTTTAGCCCGGCAGAATCGGAGTTACTTTCAGTATGGCATATTTTCATGGTTTTGTAAAGGGGGATTTTGCCGATCCCGGCGTTTTGCGATGACGAAAGGGGGCGGGGCGCGGGCAAAGGGCGGCAAGATAAATGAGCATAATATGGAAGAAAACCGCATTTTGGATGAAAGCTGCCGGTTTTAGAAAAATGTAATACGGAGCGCCGGCGGCCACTTGGCAACTCTTGCATGATGTGCTATTGTTTTAAGATACGCTGTGCCGGGCCGCTACTCTGGGAGCTTCAAATAGACGGTATCAAAAAGCATCGCATTATATCGAAGGAATTTATGTTTGCATTTCTGGACAAAGACTTTATTCGCAAGTTTAGCGCGATTGCCATTCCTGTCGCTCTTATGGGGTTGATAAACTTCGGGGTAAAGTCCGTCGATACGCTTATGCTCGGGCTTGTGGGCGAGATTCAGCTTGCGGGCGCGGCTATTGCCAATCATCTTTCCTTTGTATTTTTTGTTGTTGGCGGAGCGGGTATAGGCAACGGATGCAGCGTGCTTATTGCGCAGTACTGGGGCGCGGGCGATAAAGCCCGTGTCCGGGATATTTTCGTATTCATGTACAGGATTATACTTGCGGTGAATATAGTTTTCGCAGCTCTGGCTTTTTTCGCGCCGCACTTTGTGCTTGGCATAATCACAACCGATCTGTACATAATAGCAGAAGGGGTCATCTACTTGCGTATAATGAGCGTGGGCTACTTGGCCTGGGGCTTTACCAATGTCAGCACGGCGGCGTTGCGCTCAATGGGCGTAGTGAAGGTTCCGGTGATAATGCTTGTAATTTCGCTGTGCATAAGCGCATCGCTTAACTGGCTGCTGATTTTCGGAAACTGGGGTTTCCCGGAAATGGGTATTGCGGGCGCGGCTGTTGCCACGGTGATTGCCCGTTTTGTCGAGCTTGCAATAATTTTGGTATACATTCTGAAGTTTGAAAAAAATCTTGGCTTGCGCGTGCGTCATCTTTTTGCAAAGATAAAAGGTGTCGGCACGATGTTCCGGCGCTACAGTCTTCCCGTATTGATAAACGAGATTTTATGGGCTTCGTCTTTTTTCGCGCTCAATGTAATTATCGGGCGGATCGGGCGCGAGTTTGTGGCGGCAAATGCAATCGCCAGTCTTATGTTTCAGTTTTCCGGCATTATAATTTTCGGTTTTTCAGCCGCCGCCGCCGTTGTCGTAGGCAACACGATTGGCGCGGGGCGTTACGACCGCGCCCGGCAGATAGCAAACGGCATACTTGTACTCAGTCTGATTGTCGGCCTGCTTTGTTTCGCTCTTATACAAATTGTGCGCATTCCCTTTGTCAATTTCTACGAGCTTACTGATGTTACCCGTATTTACGCTCTTCAACTGACAAATGTGTTTTCCATAACGGCTGTGTTTACATCTGTTGCTATAATATCCCTTATGGGCACTTTGCGCGGCGGCGGTGATTCAAAGTTCGTCATGGTAGCCGACGTTATTTTCATCTGGCTAATATCGGTTCCGCTGGGGGCGCTGGCAGGGCTTGTACTCAACTGGCCGGTCTGGATTGTTGCCGCCATACTGCGCAGCGAAGATTTGTTCAAGGCCATTGTCGTGCTGCTGCGCGTTCCCGGCGGCAAATGGCTAAAGGACATCACCACCGACAGCAAATCCGCAAAACCCGGCGGCTAGGGAACCACTGATCAACTCGAAGTTAATCAGCGGTTCCCTAGGGCGAATTTCCTGCTGTAATGCCTCAAAATAAAAACCTAACCGAAGTCAGACGGCATTGAGGGCTGCAATGGCAAGGGCTTGCACTCCCTCAAGTTGGTTAGTTTTGTTAAGGGCC
>JGI24700J35501_10930283_pt1 | contig 12733 bp, 18 predicted proteins | sample TergutTh196P1_FD_35501 | JGI IMG/M metagenome (IMG submission 35501) | reverse complement strand
CGCCCCGCCTCTCCCTCCTACAGGCGGGGCGGTCGCCCACAATCTGCTACAGACGAGTGAGATGGTTGCCCTACATTTTTTATAGTAAATCAACTTAACAAAAAATTCGGACGGATATTATCTGCCATTTTTCTCCTACATAGTTCTATTTTTAAGTTATTTAATTGAGTATTAGCAAATGCAAATTTTTAACGCTTAATTTGCATTGTTATATTAGCTATAAAAAATTTTTAATAACATTAGACAATAATTTACCAATGTGTTACAGTTAAAACATAATATTTTTGAAACGTGTTGACAAATATGCAACTTTGTGATTTTAGTATAATTAGCAGAGCAGAACTCTAGCCTAAATTATGCCATTTTGTCTACCAATAAAAACTTAATTAAAAAAACATAACTGATTAGCTTATTTTCGCATTATGGTTAGGTTGTCGCTTGTGTTTTTTGCTTGTATAAAAACACAATTAGAGTAGGAAGTAAAATGCATGACAAATAGCAATGAGAGCACTTAGAATTATTGCAATTATTGTCATTGTAGCAACTGGATTAGTCCTTTCGAAAACGGAAGTTGCCGCAGCAGGCGTTCCAACAACGGTTATGCTAACAATAGTCAATCCTGTTTGTAGCATTAACTAAACATTTTATCAATCCGGCCGCCACAAAGTTTATCTCGCAGGGGCGTACAATGATGTCACTACGCCTATTGACTAAAACGTTGGGCATTCAAGTGGATTGGAATGGAGCTACTCAAATGGTTGCTATTTTAGGCAATCAAATTTTTAGTCTAACAACAGGGCAGCCGCTTTCAAACAACATAGGAACAGCCGTACTTCATGACGGACGAACATTTGTTCCGCTTAGGTACGTGGCGAATATGTTAGAGGCTGACATGGCTTGGAATGGCGACACGCAGACGATTGCTATTATCAGTGGTGGCAATGCGGCCAGTGGCGATTTTGTCGCAAAATACGTCAAATGCCACTACTCCAATCTGCGTTCCCAAGCACCGTATAATTCATTCGGAATTAGCCGAATTGATTGCTAATTATGAGACGCAAGACGGATCTTCCGATTGTAACTTGAACATTTACGACTCGTGAACGAATTGCGGATCGCAAACGGATTATTTTCGCTTGAACCTGTATCAGGACTAATGATGCCAGTTCGATTTACCGCTAAAAGCACGTATAATCTAGGATTTTTTGGTCATGACCATCCAGTGTATGGGAGTAATCCGAGCATAGCTAGGCAATTATTCAGAGTCTCGAACGTATTGCATGAAAATATTGCATTAGCTAGGAGTGTTTCTGATGCTTTCGAGGGTTTTTGTCCTCTTCTGTCCATGGGGAAAATATGATTACTCCTTGGCTTCGCACTATTTGAGTGGTATTTTATGAGGGACGTTAGGTTCAAAAGTTTGCAGGTCCTTTACTTGTCGAAGTGGCTATAGAATAGAGTGAAGCAATACGTACAGGAACGTCTAGCAATAATTTCAATTAAAGTTTTTGCAAATAATGTGCCTGACGGACATTACAGGATAATGCTAAGTCTTAATTTTTTGGAAATTCTCGTCTGTAGTCCAGTCTGTAATGTATTCAATGAGAGAGATTGGCGTTGAAACTAGAAATTCTGTTAGGATGATAGATTATGATGATAGAAATATTCATACACTTTTTGAGCGACCAACGAGACCAGCCTATTACAACCATATTGAAATTCATGATAGAATAGGTACGTTCATCATATACTTTGATGGTGTCAACATCACTGAAATAGCAATTTTTGCAATAGAAAATGGACTCGACGACGGAAAAGGGGTGACTAGTGGCAGTATTATTATGCCTATTAATGTACTGCCATAAATCACTTAAACGCAAACCTTACGCATAAAATTTTACCTCCCTCCCTTTTTTTGTACAAGGAAGGGGGGATAAATCTCTTGCAATATGCAATTATCGTATGATATAATATACCCATGAGAAATGACATTAAGTAGCTTAAAAATCTTCTCATTCCACAAGCGACTACTTGTGTGTTTGAATTAGTGCAGGGCGGTGGTTTGGTTATTTTACAGTATAAAATATATTTGACATTATTGAAAATACCCTATATAATTGAAAAATCAGCACGATTCTGACTTTAATTTAGACACAAGAACGAGAAACGATGAGAAGAAAGGATGTATAACTTTGCTTAAATTTTTTAAAAATTTTGATTTTATTAAATTTGTAATTATACTAGTTGCTTTTACTGTAACAGTCTTGTTTGTATTTAACATGGTTGGCGTTGTAGCTGGTATTATTTCGGTTATAGCTGCATTAGGCATAATGATAAAATATGGATTTAGCAAAAAAACCCAAGAATCAGCTATGCGTGTTGCAATTTATCTTATAACTGCACAATTCTTTCTCAATTTTAGTTTTAACTTGCTACCTAATATAGAACTTGCGATTTTATGGATTCTTACGACTGTAGTTTCAATCTTTTTGGTTATTTTCAGTTTGATCAACAGAGACAATATTATAAATTGGTGCTATACATTAAAAAATAGTATTTTAGTCGCTTTATGTTTTGGGTTTTTGCCAGTTGTCTTGTCTTTTTCGTCATTTTTCATTTTGGATACAGATTTTATATATGCTCGTTATTTTCGTAAAGGCGTTGAAATCCAGCAAATGTTTCAAGAAACAAATTTTTTGGATTATTTAGACAATTTAGATAGCAATATTTTTAATACCGAAGACAGAAGAACGTTTAGTATAAGCGTATTAAATAACGAAAATATTTTTATTTCGTTTCTTTACGAAAATGAGCAAATTATGCATATATTGAATGAACATGGACTGAATCCCTTAGATATACACGAATATTTCTCTACATTTGTGTATGTATACAACAAATTCGACTTAAATTTTTGGATATTTGGCTATTCAACAGGATTTTTGCTGTTTTGCCTTTACCATAATTATATAAATAAAACTAGAAATCCCTTGCTATTCTTCGGTATTGTAATAGCTATCATAATGTTTTTAAGCACATTTTCAGACGGAGCAATTCTATACTGGTTTCTTAATAATGCTACTTCAGCCACTTTTAGCGTTGAAGAAATTCAAACTATCGACGAATTATTTAGAGGATTGAGCATTGTTTTTGGCGTATTTATAGCGATTGACAGAGTATATAAAAATAAAGAATCAACTCCTTTGAAAACGGGTAATTAAAATAGATTTTATAAACAAGTTGAATAATTTCGATTTATTATAGGCTGGAATACTTTTACACAACTAAAAATCGACTATATTCAAAACCTCAAGGTGGACGTTTGCACCTTTAAACTGACGCATGATAGGCTGTGAATTATATGGAGTAACGGTTTGTTTATTGGAGAATTGTATCTTACGTTTTTGATACGTACAAATATAGATCAATGGATGTTAATGTACATGATGTCGTTTGGGGTTTCTTACGCTTTTTATGACTGCGGGCGTTTTATGATTTGGCCGAATGAGTGGAAGATTAAGGGTTATAATGAAACTTTTGCCAAGATGCCCCACATAATAAAACCGTCAAAAACTAGGCTGATACCTAATACTTGGCATTTGATGTTGTTGATTTTAGTGCCTATGAATTTTGTTGGGGTTTTTGTGCGTATATTTCGATGAAAATTTAACGATTATTGAACTTTGCGTTTAGCCATTGTTCTCCTTTATGCGGTGCTTGATATTTTTTATAGCAGGTTGCGGAATTTTTTCAAAAATTTTTTGACAAATGTAAATTTATAGTGCGTAAAGAGTTTATTTTCAAGGCAAGTGGCAGAAATCTAACTGAATGTCGCAAAAATAGTTGACAAACTATGTCGAATTGTGGTACAATTAGTAGAGCAGTAGCCTAATTTTTGCTTTTTTGTTGACCGCAAAAAACTTAACAACATATAAAAAATAAGCCACATTTTTCACAGTTTGGCGTGGGACATTTAGCAAACACAACCGAAGAGCGTCCTAGACAATTTGCCGCACTCCGAAAAATGCGTAACAAAAAAGGATATTTCCTAGAAACTACCGCAGGGCTTGAAAACGAGCGATATGACACTACCGCAAGACTGGGCAAAAAAAGCGTTAAAATTTCCGATGGCTCTGATATGGCGGCGATGGAAGAAAAGTTTGAGCCATGGACATCCACCAATGTCAACCTATACTTTGAAACCTTGCAAAATTATACCAATGTACTTGATCTAGGTGCAAGTTACGGCTTTTTTATGCGAGAAATCCAAAAACAGCCCAACAGTAACTTCCAAATAGAGGGCATCGAGATTGGCAAAGTCCACCTTGACAATTTTATTGGGGGAAGAGCGGTGCACAATCTTAACATACTTACACAAGATATTCCGCCAAACCTGCGGCATAAATACGATTGCGTGATTTCCATGCACCTGCTAGAACACATTAGCAATCCTGTACTATTTTTGGAAAAGGTCAAAGGACTGCTAAAACCGCACGGCGATGTAATTTTTGAAGTGCCGAATCTGAATTGTCTTTTGGGCAAATTATGTCCAGAATACAAGGATTTTATGTATTTATATGAACTTTGCTCGTATTACACGGCGGAAACGTTGCGGTTGGCATTTGAAAAGGCAGGTTACACAATCCACGAAATCGCCACCCACGAGGTATTCAGCATTGAGAATCATTTGCATTGGATTAGAAACAAAGTGCCGTATACCAAGCACCATCTGCTATATATGCCAGACGAGCGGCTTGAATGGATAAACGAGATTTACAAAAAAGAGATTGGCAAGCAGGGCAAGGGGTTTGTGCTAACAGTTAAGGCAACGCCGAAATAGAGGCAAGCAAAAAGTGCCGCTCGTGGCAGTTTGCATGAGCGGCAATAAGCACGGTGGAGGGTTATTCTTCTTGTTTTTCTTCAATATTTGTTGCTATTTCCTCTTGTTGCATTGCATCTATTTGCCATTTTAGAATTTTTTCTCGTTCTTCGGGAATAGATGTTAGATAGTTGAATCGGTCGACAAATTGCCTAAATCCCTCATCTTTTTCGTAAAATTTTTGTAGTCCTGAGTTCATTATGATTACCTCCTTAACGATTTTGCTCTGTTTGGGCGATGTACGGATTATACTAAATATTATTTTTTAGGGAAAGTATAACTTCATCAGACAGCTTGGTAAGCTCCATGATTTCAGTTATAGGGTAATTTTTTTCAAGTAATCTTATTGCTATTTCGGTTGCTTCTTCAACTCGCCCCTTGGCAAGCCCTTCTACAAGACCCTCGTCCCTAGCCCCCTGCATTTCGCCAGCATACTGCATCATAGATTGCTGCCAGTCGGAATACTTCTTCCGTTCCGTGGGACTGGCGGAAAAATAGTCAAAACGTTCGCAAAATTGCTGATAACCCTCGTCTGCACGAGCGAATGTCTTTGACTCTGGTTGCATTTTAAGCACCTCCCAAATTGGCTTTTAGGGAAAGTATGGTTTCAAGGGGAAGTTCCGTGGCTTGGATAATATTATCAATAGGTATCCCTAATGTTAATAAATTTGTCGCTATTTTTAGTGCTTTTAGTCTTTCGCCCTCGTCCCTAGCCCCCTGCATTTCGCCAGCATACTGCATCATAGACTGCTGCCAATCGGAATACTTCTTCCGCTCCGTGGGACTGGCGGAAAAATAGTCAAAACGCTCGCAAAACTGCTGGTAGCCCTCGTCTGCACGAGCGAATGTCTTTAACTCTGGGTGCATTTTAAGCACCTCCTCTATAGTTTTGCCCTGTGTATGGGCGGTGTACAGCGTGTAGCACCAGCAATATAAACCGTCCTCAAAATTGGGCGGCATATCCAACACCGCTGGCAACTGGATATTGTACACCATGAAATTGTTGATTGCCACCTCTTGCGGCGGCTTTGTATAAAGAATTTTAACAGGTTGCACTAGTTCGCTGTTTGGGCGGATTTTGTAAGCCAGTAGGTTGATTGATATTACTTTGGGCATATTTTCCGCCATCTCTCGGTGCGAATCGCCCTTGCGAGATGTATTGACGAATTTGTACGAGGCTCCAAACAAGTTGCGTTGCAAAATGGTTGGATCTGGGTTTACCTGCACCTCGATTAGTGCCTCAACCTTTTTGGTATACTCGGCATCAACGTCTATTCGGCAACCTCGCACAAGTGGGTCGCTGTTGTTGTCTTGCGGCGTTACCTTTAATATTTTGCCGATTATTTCGCCGTCCGTGGCTAACGTGTTGCGAATTAAACTGTCCGCCGCCTTGCCAGCAACTTCTACATTGGCGAAAATTCCGCTAATTACTGGATCGGCTAACGGCGACATTACATCAGCGTAAAAATGTGTCATAATCTTCAATCCTCGCGATACTATTATAGCATTTATTAGCAAAAAATCAAACTATTTTGAAAGGAAAATTACCATGAAAATAATAGCAGTAATCCTAGCCCGCTACGATTCAAGCCGTTTCCCAGGCAAACCGCTTGCGGATATTCACGGAAAACCCATGATTTGATGGGCTTATCAGCAAACGAAAAAAGTCGCCGAGTTTGCCGATGTTATTGTCGCAACCGATAGCGATAAAATCCTACAAACTTGCTAAAATTTGAGCATGAAAGCCATAATAACCGCAAACACTCACGCAACAGGCACAGGCCGAGTCGCCGAAGTTGGCGACAAAATTCCTGCCGATTGCTACATCAACGTGCAGGGCGACGAGCCAATCATCGAGCCGCAAAATAATAAAGGAGAAGCCATGCTTAAAATAATAGACGTAACCCTTCGAGACGGTAGCTGTGTAAACGATTTCAACTTTGAACAGCACAATATGGAGAAAATCCTCGCCGTCCTGCATGGGTTATAGGTTGACATAATAGAATTAGGCTATATAAACTAAAAACTCGGCTCGGCGAGCGGTCGCACACAATTTTGCAGTCTGCAAGCCACAAACAGCCTTTTGACGGCGAAATTATCATGCAAAAGGGATACAAATCTTGGTGTTAGAGTTTCGCACAAAACGGGATTTATATTTGGATTCTTCAGTCATGGTAATGGGCAAAGGTGCGGGAAATCTCAACACGGAGCTGTTGCTGGAGCATCTCAATTTGTATTACAACGGGCAGTTACGAGATTTTGTCGCTGTTGAAAATAATCGACACCGTGCTAAACCGCATAAAAATTGAGTTTTATTGGGTATACTCGGCGGAATATTATGTTTCGTCCACGCAACACTGCACACTGACTTATGCACAGCATTTTTACAAAAAACATATGTTTCCGATTGACGAAATCGCCGAATTACTGGGCGAAATTGCTCCTAATAAGAAAATTTCGTTTGACAAAAATTATACGAACGCCATTTACAAAAGCTATATCACAAAAGATGTTGACGACAGCTAAAGCATATCCAAATTACGGGAGATTTTCGCCAGGCAAACAGTTTTGCTAATTGCACTTGAGAAATCTAGCGAAACGAAGAGAGCTTCAATTTTGGCGTATATACGGGATAATTCGCAAACGATTGCGATAAGCATTGCTCATATTTATGACAATGTCAACTATATTTTTTTGTCGAATCGCCGCCGTTGATATGCACGTCCAATTTGCACGTTGCAGAGGATGAACGCACTTTTATTGTCAACTATAAAGATTATTTGTGCGAAGACGAGCCGATGGAAAGCAATGCAGGAATGATGACAATTGACCTAATGTGCAAATTTGGCGTTCGAAAGCTGGTTTTGGCGGAGTTTGATGGAGCAGGTTACAAAAAAAGCAACAAATTTGGAAACCGATCCAGTAGATATGGCACAGGTTGACAAAAACAATGCAACGATAATACGGCATATGCAAAAAGCAAGCGGGAATGTTAGGCTAACATTTTTAAAGCCAAGCGTTTACGATAACAAAAAAAGACAGGAAGTTGAAAAGCCAATGATAATCTACAATATGGGTCTTTTGCGGAACTATAGCAAATATTAATGTTATAATAAACCAATTTAACAAAAACTGCTGGTGGATATTATCTGTCCGTGTTTTTCATACAGCAATCGTCTAATTAAGTACAAAACATAAAACTAAAAATATCAACATAATAAAAAATTACTCAACCATTGCTTAGACAAAAAACTTTTCAGCCTTTAACGAAATAAAAAATTTTTCAATTATTCCAAATCGTTCCAAAAAACCTGCAATTCTACATTTTCCGCCTGTTCAAAATAAACTTGCATTCTAATTTGCCCAGTTTGGAAGATAAACTGCTCGGTATTTTCGACTAAATCGTGAATTGCAATAATGTTTATCGTTCCATCTTGTTCGAGGTGCAAAAAAGCGTTACCTGCCGTTAAATTGCCACTGACTGACAAAGCAACCGATTCTCCTGTGCCAATTTGCGGAGAAATTTGCAAAAAGCCGTTTCCGCTGCCAACGCTAACTTGCCAATCTTGGTTGCCTTGCGAGGTACGCAAATTTCTAAAATTGCCGCTGCGTGCGTTGCCAAAGGCATCTTCCGAAGAGCCAGTCGAAAATCCCACAAATTCGGTTTGGCGACTCATGTCAACATCGTTAAATGCAAAAATTATTGTCGCAACAATAGCAAAGACTAAAGTAAAAGCAAAAAATACTCCGCTAACAATTAACGGAATTTTATACAACCCTGGAGCAGACTCTTTTTTAGTACGCCCAATCAGCAAATAGCAGATAAATCCCAAAAAGTTTGGCACAAGCAAAACCAATAGCACCCACAAACCTGGACTTTTATCCGATTTAACTTTAGCATCGTTGTACGTCCAAAGCCCTAAAAATAGGAAAAGTAGCAGCAAACTTATTAACATTAGTGCAACGCTTGCAATTAAGATAATTCCAACCGATTCAGTCAACATAAAATTTCTCCTTTGGATTTTGCAAAATTATTTTGATATTCTGCCATTTTGTGTTTATGGTATATCGTAGGGGCGGATATTATCCGCCCGCAAGCCACAACTGGCGGATAATATCCGCCCCTACATTTTGGCAAATCAATTTTTCAAGTGTTTGATTCAGTCAACATAAAAATTCTCCTTTGGATTTTGCAAAATTATTTTGCCATTTTTTTATTTTTCTAATCGTTGGCGCACAACTTCGTACAGCAAAATTCCGCCAGCGGTTGCGGCATTTAGCGATTCCACGTTGTTGAACATTGGCAATTTTACCGATAAATTCGCCAAATTTAGCACTTGTTGAGATAATCCATTTGCTTCGTTGCCTATTAAAATTCCGCAAGATTCACACAAATTTATATCATAAGCCAAATTTTTTGCTTGCAAACTTGTAGCCACAATATTTGTGCCGTTTTGCTGTAATTGCGGAATAACCTCTGTAAAATCGGCGTTGTCAACTATTGGCACTCGAAAAAACGCTCCTGCGGCGGCTCGTATAACTTTTGGATTGTAAATATCGCAACAGCCAGTGGACAAAATTACAGCTTGAACCTTTGCAGCGGCGGCTGTTCTTATCAAAGTGCCTAAATTGCCAGGATCCGCTATGTTTTCCAATAGCAACAAAAAATTTGGCTTGGGATTTTTTTGCCCATTTTGCAAATTTCCCAAAATATTCGACAATGCAAATGTGCGTTTTTCGCAAACTGCCATAATTCCTTGCGGAGTTACCGTATCGGATATTCCCGAAAAATATTTATCCGATACTTTAATAATCTGAATTTCCCGCTCCAAAAATTTGTCAACCAAATATAATTTGCTTTCGGTGCAAACAAATGCAACAATTTTGAAATTTTCTGTAGGAATTTCTGCGACAAATTTTTCGCCTTCGACAATAAACAGATTAAGCGCGTCGCGTCCCTTTTTCGTTTTTAGGGATTTTATTTGCTTAATCGTTAATTTTTCGTCCATTAGTACAAATAAATAGAGTTGCCGTCCGTTATAATTACGATATTTCCTAATTCGTCGGTACGAAAAACCTCTATTCCTCGCTCTTCCAAGCGTTCCATTATTCGCCAGTTGGGATGTCCAAATTGATTGCCCGCGCCAACTTGAATTACCGCAACATTAGGATTAACCGCATCCAAAAAAGCAGTTGACGACGATGTTGTACTGCCGTGATGTCCCACTTTTAGCACATTTGCGGATATGTTGAATCCTGCTACAATTATTTCATTTTCGGAAAGCTCTTCGGCATCGCCAGTGAACAAAAACGCCGTATTTCCGTGTTGCATATGCAAAACTATCGAATAATCGTTTGTATTTGCGTAAAAGTTCGCATTTGGAGCAACTGCCGTCATTTGTATTTTTCCTGCCGAAAGCAAATCGCCCGCAAGAACAGTTGTAACTTCGATGTTGTTACGCAAAGCGGCATCTAAAAAGCGTTCAAAAGTGTTTGTATCTTGCGTAACGTCGGGCAACCATAATTCCCGAACGGTAAAACGGTCAAAAACGGCGGATAATCCGCCAATGTGGTCGCTGTGCGGATGCGTGGCTACAACGTAATCTAATGTAGTTATTCCCAATTCTTCCAAATAATAGACAACATTGTTGCTAGCGGCGGCTGTTCCACCGTCTATTAAAACGGCATTTTCGGCACTTCTAATTAGAATGCTGTCGCCTTGTCCAACGTCAATGTAATGCACCCAAATTTCTCCGTTGTTTGGCGCAGAGTTTCCCAGCTGTACATCTTGAAAAAAAATCATGGCAAGCAAAATAGTTATTATTACGCCAAAAAAAATTATCGATCGCTTAAAAGATTGCTGGCGTTTGGTTTTTGCTATTGCCGTTTTTCGGTGGTTTTTCTCTTCGGACATAAAAATCCCTCCTTAAATAAATAATATCATAAATAAAGTTTACACGCACATTTTTTTATGCTATAATAAATATTATTCCTTGCACAGCGGTTTTTGTTGTGCCATAGACCAAAAGGAGGTGGAAAGGTTGAATCAATACGAATTGGGCGTAATTATTACCACTAGATTGGACGAAGAAAGCCAAAAAGCCGAACTTGAACGCGTTAAAGAACTTGTAACTAGATTTGGTGGTACAATCGATAAGGTTGACGATTGGGGAAGACGCAAATTGGCGTATCCTATCCAAAAGCAAAATGACGGAATTTATTCTTTCATAACTTTTTCTTCTGATAGCTCCGTGCCTGCTGAAATTACCGCACGTATCAGAATTTTAGAAAACGTGTTGCGCTTTATGATTATAAATATAGAAAAATAGGATGGGTAATTATGAATAAAGTTATTTTAATTGGACGGTTGACAAAAGACCCCGAAATGCGCTACTCCACCAAGGGAGATTCTTTGGCTATTGCGCGTTATACTTTGGCGGTCAATCGGCGGTTCAAACGCGAAGGCTCGCCAGATGCCGACTTTATACAATGCGTATCTTTTGGCAAGCAAGCCGAATTTGTCGAAAAATATTTCAAAAAGGGTTCGCAAATGGCGTGCGTCGGTAGATTAGACGTAAGCACAATGGACGACCAAACAACGGGCAAACGCACATGGTTTACCAGTGTAATTGTGGAAGAAGTTAATTTCACAGAAAGCAGAGCCGCCAATGAGGCTCGCTCTTCTGCCCAAAACGATTATTATGATAGCATTGCCGAGCAATATACACCGCCAGCGTCTTCTGCTCCGCCTGTTGGCAATTTTAACGAAGCTCCCGACGGTTTTGCAGAAATAAAAGATGCTGTTGACGATGACGGCGATTTGCCGTTTTAATTCGCAATTTTAAGGAGGGATATTATGATACCCAAAAGAAGAGGTCGCAGAAAAAAGAAAGTCTGCGTATTTTGCCAAGAAAAAATAAATCACGTTGACTATAAAGATGTACCAAAATTAAAAAGATATATTTCCGAACGTGGTAAAATTTTGCCACGCCGTATTTCTGGCAACTGTGCTAAACATCAACGTAAACTTACTGTATCGATAAAGCAATCGCGGCACATGGCTTTAATGGCTTTTACACAAGAATAACCAAAAAACGCCCTATTTTGGGCGTTTTTATTTTCAATGAAAAAACCCTTAATGGGATATTTTTATTGTTTAGTTTTGGTTGATAATAAATTAAGTTGATAAAAAATGCTGTTGTAGAAAAACGGGCAGACCCGCCTGCTGGACGGGCAGGGAATATCCGCCCGCTTTGCAATAAATTAAATTTTATAAAAAATTCGCATTTTGTCAATCTAAATTTTGTAAATTCAATTTTCAAAATTAACATTGTCAACAAAAAAGATTGCCAACAAAAAATGTTTCCAAAAATTTTGTCATTTTCAAAATTGCCAACCAAAAATATTATAGTAAATCAACTTAATAAAAACCCAAAATTCTAACGGGTCAAGGGGCGAAGCTCCTTGCGGGGTTTGGGGCAGCGCCCCAAGGTTTTGAAAAATTTCAACCCAACCCAACAAACCCCTGTTGTCGCATAGCCTCATACAAAACTATCGCAACGCTACTTGCCAAGTTTAAGCATCTTACCTTATCCGTCATTGGGATTCTAATGCAAGTATCGGGATATTTATCCAAAATAGCCCGCGGAATACCAGCACTTTCTTTTCCGAACATGACAAAAGAACCGTGCGGATAGGTTAATTTAGTGTACGGCGTACTTACTTTAGACGATGCCATAAAGATTGTTGGGTTGTTATTTTTTGCTACAAAGTCATCAAAGTTATCGTAATATTGAACGTCTAAATGTTGCCAATAATCCATTCCAGCACGGCGCAAATGCTTTTCGGTTGTGC
>JGI24700J35501_10930282_pt1 | contig 12733 bp, 6 predicted proteins | sample TergutTh196P1_FD_35501 | JGI IMG/M metagenome (IMG submission 35501) | reverse complement strand
GCCTATAACGACAGGTTACGTAGCTGATTTAAGCTGAAAGAGCGGAGTGCGAGCGATTGAAAAGTTAGATCGACTAAGGTCGACGCTGGCGATTTTACGCATGAATTATTAAATTGACTAAGGTCGACTATGGCAGTGAATGTGTTAACATTGCGATTGAAGAATGTAGCAGAAGTGCAGAGTTCAAAGTACAAACAAATTCGAGGTTAATATTTATTATATAAAAAGAGCTACTACCACAGAAAATATTAGTTTTTTATAACGGTGACCGGAACTTCTCTGTAAACTTCAAAATATTAGCCTATATAAACCCAAGGCTTGGAAAGCTTTAATGTAAACAAATTGACTACAGTAGAGTCGGGCTAATATCCGGCTCATAGCTGGAAACAGTGTTTCAAAACTGTTCTGTCCCTATCCCTGATTATGAAGACAGGCACAGCTCTCTAAAATGTTTTTAGCCCGACTGCGTTACAGTGTAATTCACAAATATTGTCAAATATAATTTCGTGTTTATGTTTGATATATAGTCTTTCTTTTATCGTCGCTCCGAGTATGACAGCCTTATCGCACAGCAGGTCTGCATCCGCCAGGGCACCCCGTGACAGCTGCGGTGCTAAAAACAGCGGTAAAACAAACGCACTGTAATTCGGCTTACAAGGACCACAACAGTTCTTCTGGTTAACACGTAACTGTCCCTTTCTGCTCTGACGGCTCTTACAGAAAATTCTATTTGTCAAGGAGTTTGTCCGAAAGCAAAACAAGATTTTACTCAGCTGTATCACACATATAGCAACGTTCGCACAAAATCAAAAGGTATTTCTCCATTAAACGATTATGCGTATGAAAGATTTTGAGCCTAGATCGGGTTGAGTAAAGTCAATAAAGTCGTCCTGAACATGATATAGGAGCAGGAGAGGTATAATTCCACTCATTCTTGCGCGAGGTCCGCCTGCTTCTAGCAGCTATTCTAGAACCGAACATCAGTAGGGGCTCGAGGGTTACACAGCAAAAATACCGGTGACTGGTGGTGAAGATGCATCAGGCATTGAGGCATATGTGTGACAAGGCTTGCAGAAAGCTGTAAAATGTCAAGTTTGTCAAATATTATCTTACTGAAAACGGCCTTAAGGATACGAACTTGACTGTAATGGTGCAGGAATGAATTCAATGGTGGGTGGAATTTCATATTTGCCGTGTTCAGATTTTGCATTCTATTTTTACATAAATACCACACCATATTACGCGAGAGCTTAAAGAAATACCGGTCATTTATGACTTCTATATTTGTTTTTATTACGTGCTAATATAACTGATACATGAAACTTCCCCACATCTCATGCACCATCTTTGTTCCACAGGGCTACTTCAGTCATGAGGGTTACCTGAGTGGGCTGACACTTAACAAGAATCACACTTCTTTACTACCGGAGTATCGACGTGTGCTCCGGTTTTATGGGTATGATGTGGGTCTGGCTCCAGGAAACAGTTTCCCTCCCACCACAAGCACAACCACTACAACCACTACAACCACAACAACAACTACAACCACGTCCACAACCAATGAAGATGTCAGCTCTACAATGGACACAACTGAAACCATGACAACAATGGAACCCAGGGGCATGGTAACAGAAAGTCATGACATGACAGGAAGCACAGCTGTTACCTACACAACAGCACTATCAGCAACTGAAACTGTTAACGAACTTGATACCACCGCAGAGCAAGATTCAATACCCACAGCTGCAACATCTCCAGAAGCTGGCATTACATGGATTACACAGAACATCCCAAGACAAGGCACTACTTCGCCAAAACCTTCTGGTGATGACATAACAACAGGAGGTGAATTTACAACTCTCTTGATCAGTGATACAGCTTCAGAAAATGAACAGGCGTCCTCACTGTTGTCAGCATCTGTAACAAGCCCAGAGTCACCTATGGATGATGAGGGAGTGAGCACATCAGCAGAAGTTACTTCCATTGCTGTGCAAGGAAAAGTACCTGAGGAATCAGCACCAACTGTACCTCCAGAAACAACAGAACAACAAACACACACAGCAGAACCAACAGAACAACAAACTGAACTAACAGCACTGACGGAACAGCCAACAGAAATGGTGGCAGGGACTGAAAAGCCAACAGAGATAATGGCACTAACAGAAGAAATAACAGAGACAGTAACACCAACAGAACAACAAACAGAAACAACATCACCTATGGGAACAGTCTTACAGACAGTACAAGCAACAGAAACAGTGGCACAGACAGAACAAACAGGAACAGTGGTACCAACTGAACAACCAACAGGAATGGAGACACTGACAGAAGAACAAACAGAAACGGAGACATCAACGGAAGAGCCAACAGGGAAAATGACTGTCCTCCCAGTAACCAACATAACAGACAACGCAATTCCTGACAATGCAACAGAACATGTGGTATCAACAGAAACAGACACCAGAGAAAGCACTGTCCCAGACAGAGATGTGCTAATTCTGTCTACGAACGGGATCAGTGAGCCTAAGACGATACTAAGCACACCCCTTCCTCTAGCACAAAACTTACCCAATCCAACCCAGCATGAAAATTCAACAATGATGTCTAGTAAAAGAACAACAAGATCCATAGAAGGTAAAGTGTAGTTTGTTTCTGTGATTCTACTCTGTCTTTTTTGTCATGAGATACAAGTTTTGTTTGTACACATTTGTTTGCAGCTGAAGATTTTCAAACATAAATGAGAGCATGAGACACAAAAGTTACTGTACATAATGATGTGAGGTATGGACCAAAAAACTACTATCCAGCGTATCCTGAATCTTACATTTACTGTGTTAAAATCATACACTTGGTCCTGCTACAGCTACTGTTAATTACAGGATATAGATATGGGGTGGTACAGAAGGCAAGTCAGGGAAACTGATTGCAAACCTGGGTTGAAAATATTGTGGGAGCTGAAACTAGAAACAGGTTCATTTAGAGTGAGAAAAGATGATGTCATGGACAAATGTTTGCATTTAGGAATAGAACATGTGCATACAAGCAGACATGCAGTTGCTATCATGGCATCAAACTTAACGTGTCTCTTCATCCACTTGCCTAAAACACACATAACAAACAAAAAGCTTTTCTGATGCATTGTGGATAGGAAGTTTTCTTCTGTCAACTTTTTCCATGTCTTCTACGGTTCCAGTCTTTATAATGATGAGTATAATTCAGTTATATATTTTATTTTTGAGTCAATGTAGGAAATTTATTTTTCTCAGATGCTGTGATTGTGTTTCCTGACATCAGCCTCCAGCTGCAGAATGGAATGTTTGATAGCCAGCTGTCTCGTGGCTATGAGCTGTATAACCAGCTGCCTAAGAGGCCTTTTCTCATAGATGGTGTATCTGAGGAACTGGTGCCTGTTATGAGTTACACAGCAATATTCCGCTTTGCTTACTTACAGCGCCTGCATGCACAAGCACTGGAGTTTCCTTTAGATGTAAGTGTTGATTCTTAAATACGGTTCCATAGCAGGATTCTTAAATTAGTGGCAGTTCATCATCTGTGGGCATGAATGTGGTGTAAAACAAAAATGTGCCATGGCTGTACTCTGTTTCATTAATATTCTATTGGCTGTTTCTAAAACACATAAAGATCTTCAACTACTGGACATCAAAAGGAATAAGAGCGCTGACTTAATTCTGGATGATATGTAAAGGAAAATGATATTTTACAACACCTACAGACTACATTGGATTTATGGTCTTATACTAGTTCACTACCTAAATATGTTCGACCAGGAGGGTACAAATTTTCCAACAGTCTAGGAAGCACCTTGACATACTTGGCATCAGAAGCATCACACATAGCAAGTTACATACTGAGCATTTACAAACATTACTGTCATTCAAAATTTAGCCACCCAGGCAACCCGGTGCCTGGGATTTTTGCACCCCTGCTATTGACCTTTCATATCAGTCATGAAAACTTGTAGTTTTCTACACTTGGTACATGCTATAATGTAATGTAAGTCAGACATAACAAATCAGATGAATGAAAAACTGTAGGTAGATTAACTTGTAACATTAATCACACGTCATTCAAACTTATTTCACAAGCATATCATTGTTTGCAGTCCACTCTTACCACATGCAAGGATGACAGAGCAAAATAATTTTTAGACCAAATTAAATTTTGGAACAAAAAATGCTTGGTTCTAGGTGATATCCATTTCTATTCGAATGTAACAAAACTACATCTGCACTGATACGTATTCACAGATGACGTTATAATATTGTATATGGTAGGCTGCAGAAATAAAAGGTATAAGTGAATAAGAACTTTCACGGAATAACCATGGGTGACACAAATATAGAAAAATTTGATGATGGGGTTTACACACTTCTCATTCCCAGTTACAAGCCACAAATGGCATGAAGTTCCATGCAAATGAACTGAACATGAGACACATTATAAAGCTGATGGTAATAAAAAAAACACCACTTCCTGTCAGTGCTTAACTGTGAAGTGTCCCAAGATTTCCTTCAAGGATTATAAAGTTTTAAAGCGTGGTATGTGACAGGATGAGCGATACAAGTTGTTGCTGCTACTACCTGTGGAGAGACGGGGACTGCGACAACTTATATATGACCTGACATCTTGCTCGCTACGTGAAATCTACCAAGCTCTTCGACCCACAAGAGTGCAGGCCATCATACCCAGCTTTATGGTGGAAGGATTCGTTATTCTCACCCCTACATTGCAGCAGGTAATCTGTTGCTGTATTTAAACTTCAGTGACAAACCTCTTTTAGGTAAAACACAAACAAACTTGAAAGTTCTCGGAGTCCCAGGCACCCTACAACTATTCTCAGCAAATCTGGCCTCAGTTACAGGAACATGTATATGATGGAGAAGAGAAATGCATACAAAATCTTATTCGGAAAACCTGAGGGACAAGACAACTTGGTGGAAATAAGAGTAAATAGGAGATTAAAGGAATTGTTCTGTTAATATGTAAATAAGGAAGTAGGACACTGTTACAGTCTATGTATTCAATTAAAAAAGGGAGTATTTACAGTGAGTGATGCATAAATAAAAACATTTACTTTCATCATAAGTGGTTAAGCCATTTGAACAAAACTGGCACTAACATGTTCTGAGACCTTTAAATTAACCTTTACTGTAAAGTAAACTCAATGAATAAGCGTATAATATCAATAAAAAATGCCAGTACATTTAGAAAAAAGACTGGAGACTTAAAAAATGTTGTCCTGCATGCTTATATTAGAGTCAGCGTGTAACTGAAGTTATAAAATAGGAAGACAAGAATTAATTCTAACACGTTATGTACTAAACCTTGTTCCAGCTTGGTGTCTGGGATGTATTTGATCCTCGCCGTGCTGACCTATCTGGAATGTCTGATGATCCAGAACTCTATGTAAGAAACATTGAACAATCAGTAACTGTCGTTATAAGGAACTACGTTAAAATCCTGGACATCCAAACCAGTAAGTATGACACAACTTGCAGAATTATAAGTTCACTTCTGTTATTAGTCAAAGATGTCATCTCCCCATTCCCTTCATAATTATAATGAAGTTTTCCATGAGCAATTATTAGACACGTAGCCTTGTAACTGTGAAGTAACACAGTACTGAACAAACTAATTACATTGAAAGTAGCTATCAATCATGGGTATGCATTTTTAGCCAATTCAATAAGTTGGTCACAATGATGCAACTGTGCCAAATTTGACAACCGTGAAATTAATGTCCACTTGCATGAGACTGGCCATTTCACAGGGCTGTGGCTCCCTGCATTCCAAGTGTCATGCAGATCCAAGGCCAGAAAGAGAACCTGCTGGTGCTAGTGTTGACAATTTCAAGGTTACACATAATGACTCATCTGTAATTAGAGTATTTATGAAAGCTTTTGTTTTCCTTGGAGGGAATGTGAGGCAGGAACTAGGGTCTTCTGCACAGTAACCTTTCATTTGTAAACATCAGTACCCAGCTGGGCATGAGCTAATGAAACAATAGAATGATGTCAGGCTGGACATTCGAGCAACTTTGTGCTATCATCATTTTATTTACAGCTGTACATAATTACTTATAGCAAAGGGGAATTATGTTTCAAAGCTTACAATTCTGTACACATTCCTTGCCTCCTCCATCACTGTATGAACAGATAAGTACAGCTTCCAGGGAGACAGAAATTCTGCATTTAAACCTTAAACTATAGGTATACACATTTCTTTAAATATAGAGAGCAACACATGTTACCTATCAAAGATGTAAGCATAAGAAATATCAAGAAGTCATAATACACATTTTGATGTAAATTTACTACTAATATTAACAAAAAGGATTCTGAAACTTATCACGAATTGCGAAAGTGGATGCCAATATTCAAGCATTTGGATAAATTGTCCCTAAGGAACAACACAACACCTTATTCTAAATTAGTGTTCAACTGCATGTTTTCATGTTTCAATTGATGGCATGCCTAGAACTTCCGTTTTAAGAGTTCATGAATTGTGGGCTTTATCATATGGCACATTTACATGATCCACACAGCTACTCACGTATGTATGAGACATTAAGCCTTCAGGGACCGAAACATAACAATCTGCTCATGACCATATGCATCCTCACAGGGCATAATACAAATATTTTTTTCATCATACTTTGAAGAATTTTTGCTCCTCTTGTAACCCGGAGCAAAACAAAAAAATGTTATGGTTACATTTTAACTATGAAATTTTAATGGATTTTTTGTTCTTTGTACAATATGCACAAGAGGAATACGTACACGGCTGGTCGTGTATTGTGACGTTTCATCTGCGGAGCAGTGGGATGTCAATGAAATGTAATGTTAGCATTACAGCAGAATTTCTTTAATGCAGCACCTACGAGACCACAGAGGTGCCCAATTATCAAATATTCAAGATTATCAAACAGTACCATCACTGACCTCATTTCTTGTGGTAATTTTTTTATTACTGCTCCCATATTTGGGCTGCACAACTAGTCTGAGTACACAATTCAGTTATCACCTTCAGCTGTTGATTCAGGGGCATCAGGATCTCCTTCTATGTTTTCTGGAGTCTCTTGCCATCAGTAGTTTGTTTGTGTACGTGGTTCATCCCATCGTGTACATACACAAACAATAACAGTGTAGCATAACTAAAACATTTTAAGAAACCTCAGGTATATTTCCACTTTTCATAATAGCCATCATCAGACCATACAATAATTCAAAGATTCAATATACATGTATAAATAAAATGCAATATATACTGAATCTCCGAATTACTGTACAGCCCAATGTGGCTTATGTGGAAAGCTTAAACTAGTAGCTGATGTCTTGTAAAATACACCAGTTGAACTGTTATCATTTAACCACACTCTTTACTCATCTCAGGATCTCTGGAGGCTACTATAATAGCTTAATAGGTTCAATGAAGTCCAGATAACCTTAGATAAAAACATGGGATCACTACACATACTGGATGTTACTAGAGCCAAAACTCCTTACTTCAGACTTGTCTGAACCACCAAAGAATCAGGATTTCTGGAGTATAAGCTTCTACATCAAAGAATTTTACTGTATTCTGCTGGAGACCACCCTATACTTGTACTTATTTAATTTTGTACATTTGGTAAGAACAGCACTTGCACATATACAAATTTGTGAATTGGTTGTGACGCTAGTGCCACTTACTGCTGTATAAGAAATACTGTATGGTAAAACATGTATTTTGATATGAGAGTAAGAATACATGGTAAATATTTGCTTGTTTGTCAACTTTTTGTTCAAAATAACATTTCTTGCGAGAAAATGGAACATCTAGTTACCCTCAAGTTTCATGCATTTGTCACAACATACTATCAGGCAAGGTATGGCTTACCACACAATTCTGGGCTTCGCAAACAGAACCACTGTCAGACAGCGAAGACTTACACAACACTTTGGTATCTGTGACCATCAGGATGCTTCTTCAGAGAGTCAAAAAGATGGAAGTCACTTGGCGCAATGTCACAGTGATTGTATGACACTCCCATCCAAACTGTTGTAACAAGGTTGCCTCTGTTGGGCTGTGGGGTCTTGGCACCAAGTGGCTCATGTTGCTGGACCTCTGAAAAAGTATCTTCGTGATTACAGCTGCCAAAGTCATGTTGAAATGCAGAAACATGGCTCACAGTGATTCCATTTTCAAAGCCTAGAACTCTGTGCTGTAGGTATACATGGCCAGACAATGCACTGTAATATATGAATCTTCAGAGTGAGAAATGTGATTCTACATAATAAACTGTTGAATAAGCAAGTATTCACCATATATTCTTAGTTTCCCATCAACTCTGCACAACACAGATAAAAAGCTCCCCACAAGAAAAACAACACTACAAAACTTACTTGATTAGGATCTGAACCTAGAATCAAGATGACAAAAACAAGCTCTGACTACGTTTCTCACTACAACGTTGTACATTCACATCATGTACATACAACGTTAAACAATGAATTACAAAAATGTCTCTGTTTATGAACTTGTTTCTCTCTAAAAGTAATGGTCATAAAGAATTCATCTGGAAGCTTCACAACCTCTGGCACAGATTACGTCTTTCCTTTCTTCTTAATTACAGGGTTTCAGGCAGGTTGTAAAAGTGCAGCCCTGTTCTGTAGAATGCAATGTCGCACTAGTGTGTGCATGCATGCATGCACACACATACACACCAGCTAGTGCTTTTGAATTGTTTCTGACTTCTGAATGACTCGAAGAACTTTCATTATGTTCATCAGTTTCAAGGGGTAAAATCTGTCTTGTTCTTCACTGCAAAAATCTAACATAACAACATAAACCTTGTTTTGAAACAATGAAAACTTCCATTTCCAGGAACAATGGCAGCCAGAGCAACAACCGAGCGATTTGTCATCGCACACCCATTTCTCTACTTCGTGTTAGACACAGACACCAACGTTGCCCTCATGGCTGGGAAGATAGTTGACCCACTTAATTCCAGGATATACTGATGATTCCACAAGAACTATCTCAAATTGGTAAAGATCTCCACATCTTGCAATACCTCAGCCTCTATATTTTAATTCAATGGAAAGTCAAGTAATAATAGGAACTTTCATAATACGCAGACCAGCAACTTTCCATTACTAATGACTCTGTATTCTAATTTTAAGTGTTTATTTCGGTAGTAAAGCACTCTCAAAACTCATCATTATTTGTACTACATCACAGGTGAATTACAAAAGGTTATACTGTACTTCCAGCCCATCAACAACAAATCTACTTCAACAGGCTACACCTACTTGCATGGGTTTGGTGTCAGACCGCTGTACTGTACAGATGAAAACAGAAGCTGCTGTTTTAGACATACCTGTACCATGTTTTATGGTGTCTTTAAGCAGATGTGCATATCTGGACAGAAGCGTTTTTAAGTAATTCTGAATCAGAATTTTAATTTTAGGTAATTTAAAACATTTTTGGAAAATAACCCTAAATATGGTACTTTTAAACACAGAGCATTATAAATGCCCAGGATGTTATACTGAATAACACATTAGGATGGACTCATTTCCTTAACGCGACATAAAAAGACACGACAGGTTCATATGTACCACATACTTCAGTTGTGTTTATGTAATAGTCTAATTATAAGTTCTGAAAGATGTAACCAGTCATATGGAATAAAAAGAACTGACATGAATATTGAATGTGATCCAGAACACATCAGTATGGTAAACCAAAACTGGAATAGTTCAGTCACTACAGTGGATAGACAAAAGGGAGAAGAATCAGTATTCTAAATTTATAAGAAACCAAGACGTCCTCAATGCCTAACCGGTAACTCAGGAAGCCTTGGGAGTTGATTTGCGAACAAACAATCGCCCAACATGTAATGAGGTGGCCACCATTTTACTTGATAATATGGGAGCTGTATGAGACATTATTTTGCATCAGTGAGGTGAAGGATTGCAGCGAATTTTCGATAGGCAGCTGGTGTACGATCCACTGCACTTACCTTTGCTGTTCCCACATGGTGAATTAAGTTGGCATTTAGCAGTCTGGTATCAAGATGACACCACAATGGAGTTTGCCGCAGACTGACTCTACATCAAGGCAAATGGGTACTCACTGCTGCATCGTGCTGCAAGATTACTTCTGCGTGTGGTTTCCACACTAACTACCGAAATGCGTGTAACTAGCCTGCATGGGAGGTCACCAGCAGACTATATACACCAAACGTTACCACCATACTGATATGGCCACTTGCAACCTTACAGCCTCCACAGCTTATCAGCCAAGGTAATACATCTTAATACAATAAAATGTGGCCTAACAGTTACTCTCTGAACTAATACCACAGCAAAACTGGTGCCCATAATGCCAATAAAATGCATAACAGCCAAGGTCAAACTGAACAAAGAGCCTGTCTCCCAAACTGTTCCCACAAAAAATAGTATACATTTTAATTTCAATTTCTGTGCAAGTTCAAACAGCCCAAAGTCATGCATTACAGCCCTGCTCTAAACACAGGTGATTCTGATACAGCAATGCGCACCATCTAATGACACTCAGTGCCCTATTTGCATTCATCCAACAAAAACTGCAACAGCTGTCTTAAATATTGTAACTTATCTACATCTGGAAAACAGGAAAAGGCTTCCCTCTCAATAAGACGACTAGAATCTGCCAGAAATGATATAATGAATTTAATGCAACATTCATAAACAAAAATCATGAAAGGAACTGAAATATATATGCACTTAACTTTTACATGTATAATGACATTCATTTTATAGAAAACCAATACTGCAGTTTTCCATAAAATTTATGCCACATTATGAATTGTTATGCTTCACATTAACTGTCTTCAGCTTACCTACTTCATCAGCAGTGTTGTAGCATCTGGGGTAATGGGACTATAAAGACAGAAGTCAGTACTGGATCTTACCACGCTTGTGATGATGTGCTAAAGCAAATGCATAGACTAACAGCACAGAAATTGAAAGCTAGTAAAAATTTTATGAGTTTGGGATGCTGGTAACTTTTCTCATTAAAAAAAATACTTATTCCACACCCCAAGGCTGAATTTTCAGATGCCAAAAATGGCTTACTTCATTATGTATGTGTTAAGTACAGAATGGATTTCATGGTTTTGTACAGAAGCACCAGTGTGATCAACTATGCACTGCAATTACTTGTACAGTGTTTACAGCAAGTAAGACATAAATTAGGCCTACATGTGCAACAACAACAACAACAAAAGAAAAATCACACTTCTGTCAAACACATACAATCTAACCCAGGCTGATAAGATCATACACCACTGTAGACAAAACCATTGTTTTTATACATACTGCTCAATCATCCCAGCGTAATGGCAATGCAAGGTGAATGATCTCGCTAATGCTTTGGGTAGCAGAACTTGTGTTTTGTGTATTTCTACTTCACAAATAAGGAACACATCACCATGCAAACACCTCACATTTCTACCTGTTGTCAGGTGACAGTGCATAACTGATCTGCCTGCACTGTCATGTGTTGAAAGATACAATTATCCTTGAACACTATTTAACAAGTCTTTCACATTTGAAAGAAAACATCTGCCAAAATTCCACTTAATTCCTTTAACTGGAAAACAGCACATTATGTTTTTAGTTTTGTGTGCATGAGAACAGACTGGTTTGTGTACAGATCACAGCCCTCTTTCTTGATTAAAACTTTCAAATAAAAAGTTAATGCAAACTATAGAACGTCATTATGTATTAAACTTCACAGGAAAAGGACATTTATACATACACACTGTGATGACTGGCAACAGATTTTATTTCACAGACCCTCTCAACACAGTGTTCTTCAGTATTTTAACATTACATTTTATTTTCCTTTCTTTGCTTTTATCTTTCTCATGTAGAATTCAAGTTCTTTTCCTTCAAGTATGTAACCATCAGCTCGACCACACTGACCAGGGCGGCTTGAGATACAAGCTGAAATATTCAAAAGAAGGTGTCAAGCACAAGTGTGAAATGGTATTCCACTAAAGAATTTCAGACACTTTCAAAAATAAAACTGACCAAAGAGCACAAACACTTATGTTTGAAACCCTGTGACCACAACAGAAAAATGCAAATGGGATTTGAACATACACAGTTTGTACACAAATATGGAGGCATATAAAACACAATACAAACTTCACCAGCCACAGTGGGACTCAACCATGCAAAAATTAATCACTGTGGATGAGGGATAAAATTTACTGAAAATCCTGTTGCCTGTGGACTCCCCAATATTATTTTTTAATTACGTGAACACACTTAGAAACACAATATAAACTGAGTAACTTATAGCAGGAAATTAACACGCTCAGAGTAACTATGACAAATGCAACACTGATCAAAGGTGAGAATCACAACGATTACCACCCACAGCTTGATCTAGCATAAAGATTTACATCATTGCGTGTAGACCATACGAGCCAGAATCCTGTACAAAATCGATAATGGAGAATCCGCAAGACAAACACCTACCAAGCCACACCAACATCACATCACATTCTACTGCGAAAAGCCATCCATATGCGAGAAGAGGTATATGCATACACAAAATTCTCATTAGCAGTTTAGTTCACAGCAAGCATGAACTTAACCAGACAAAATTATGAACAAATATTACATTAACTACAAGTCCTAGAAAGCACGAGGATGAACCATATAAGCTGGGGGGG
>JGI24700J35501_10930284_pt1 | contig 12746 bp, 8 predicted proteins | sample TergutTh196P1_FD_35501 | JGI IMG/M metagenome (IMG submission 35501) | reverse complement strand
TGATGGTGACTAAGAAGATGGCCGTCTTCTGGGAGGAAGGAGGCAGCAGGTTCCTCTGAAACATCAAAACACATCCTACTACACAGCATCACACCCCTGAACACATTTATTTTGATTTCACGAAATTGTCACTTACAATGCAGTGAATATTCACACAAAATCATTACTCACAATGCAGTGAATATTCCTAAAATTGTCACAATGCAGTGAATATTCACAAAACTGTCACTTACAATGCAGTGAATATTGATAAAATTGCCATTTACAAAACAGTGCATATTCACATCACTTAAGTGCAGTAAATAGTGACCAGACGAGGATAACTTTTTGCCAGCAGTAGATGAGATTATCACTGCAAAAACTTTACATAAGGGCGTGCTGTACCACTTCATCAGAATCGTCCAGCAGAATTCGCAGTAACACTGGGAACAACTTGTCAACATGCCTGAACATCTGCAAAGAAATTTAAGGGTTACGCGCAAATTGTAGAGACATGAGACCCCCTTGAAGTGATGCTGCTGAGTGAGTCACAAAGTAATATCTCTGAACCTTTCTCAGTCAGTACATCCCACAACCTGAGGGTAAAACCTCATGTAACACTCCCCAGTGGCAAAATAATTTTTAACTTATGCCCACAGTATCTTCCATCATAAACATGATATTAATTTTACATTTAAAAAAACTTTGTTCCATGCACATAAAAATTACACAAAAGCCATTAAGACACTTTTATGTTCATACCATGCATAATGAATAATAAATGTTTATTATTATAATACCAACATATGCACAAATAAATATTGTAAATTTATATTAAAATTACTCCGACATGTTTCGGTGTTAATACACCATCTGCAGGGAGTTTACAGTTGTGTTAGCTACAGTTATGAATTATTGAAATGATAAAATTCAATATAGTAGTGTGTTGTTATGACAAAATATTGGTACATGTGGCTGCATATGTATTTCCTGGTTACCCACTTCCGGATCCTGTTTACTCTGCACCACGCACACACACACACACACACCTAACCAGGAATTACATATGCAGCCACATGTACCAATATTTTATCATACCAACACACTACTACATTGTATTTTGTCATTTCAATAATTCATAACTTTAGCTAACACAACTGTAAACTCCCTGCAGATGGTGTATTAACACTGAAACATGTCGGAGTAATTTTAATATAAATTTACAATACTTATTTGTGCATATGTTGGTATATAATAAACATTTACTATTAGGACACATTTCTAGGTCCCTTAAGACCTGTGTGAAATATATTGCATTGTACCCTCTTTAGAGGCATCTTGTATCCCCTGGTAGTATACGCATGCCTTGTTCAGAACTCATACCGGTCTAAAAGGTGTGAATCTGTTGATCTGTGGATAAAAAAATTGGTTCTGACACTGGATGAACCCAGTGCAGAATGATATATGTGCCCTTCCCTTTTATGTCTGTCAAATGTAAAGGTGTGTGACTGTGTCAAGCATCATAGTATGTCGCTGCTTTAAGGTAGGCTAGCCATGGATTGCAAGAATAATACAGTCAGCAGCACAAAAAATTAAAATAACTCCCAGAATGGTACAGACAAGACAAATACATTCTTAACAAAATGTAATATAACATATGAAACATAATAACTTAAAAAAAAATGCAGAATTCTATAGCATGCCAAAGAGAATAAGAAATATGTGCTACTAAATTGTAAACATGCTGCTGTTAGATGGGATGCTGCAAAAACCAGGGACATGTATAGAAACAGTCTTCACTATGGAATGCAAACCTTGCCACTGGTGGATGGTGCTGTGTCTGCTTGTCACCATGAGAAGAAATGAGATGCAGCCACACCAATTTTAGAAAAATAATTGGAACAAAATTTGCATGTTTCCAGCAAGAACCCCAAAACAATGGTGTCTCAAGCGCCAATCCAAAAGATAAAGGTTGGAGCCTAGGAAAGAGGGTGAAAAGGGAGGTATTACATGAGAGAAACTGCATGAGCTGAAGGGTGAGTAACCATACCTCATAGACCAAAAAATAAAACACAAGGCACAAGGGTTCCCAACAGGGATGCATATATCCTGGGTGCCAGGTCACCTGGGCCACTAGATTTTGTATCGTCAATCTAATACATGCAGGTCTGCAGTATTTAACACGTTTCATGTCACCATTCTTGTGCCTAGAATTCTGAGGGCATTCCTAGATTTTTAGAAAATTTGTGCACTCCTGGTTCCCAGTACAGCTGGGGCCCTCTGCTGGCAAGAGTGATGATCCTTTCATCTGGAGAAGGGGATGTCTGCTGTATGGATGGAGTAAGCCTTGTAAGATGACATGAGACTAGTAGGTCCTAACAACCCCAGATGGATATACTAAACAAACTGCAGTAAAACTGTGTTCTTTGAGACTCATTTAGGTTCTGCGGGCAACTTTCAGGGGTTCCACAGACACATCTGATTTATAATGAAATTCGTAAACATAGTTTAAACGTACTTGTTTTTTATTTTCCTTTCCATCTTTGTGCATAACCAGTGCTGGGTTTATTTTCAGCATAATTACCAATAATATAATTTCGTTTTTCATAAATGTACACAAAATAATGCACTTTTTCAAATACAAGTTCACATTTTCCCAGGTTTTATTTTATTTTGCACCCAAATAATATACTCTTACTTTACAGGGGTCCTGAAAAAAATTAAGATTTATTCATAAGGGTTCAACAGATATTTAAATGTTTGAAGGTCACTGCACTACACTGAGTATTGAGCTACATAATGATGCTGTTTCAACTACAGCAGTCATAAACGAATGATTGAGATGGAAAGATGAATATGAACCAGACCAAACTTGAACCAAGCAAACAAACCTTTACTGAGGCCAAGGCAGGCAAGGATCAACCTTCTCCATATCTCCCTCCATCTGTTACACTTCACTTCTGATGCACTTCCCTGTATTCCCTTCCAGCCATCTATCCATTGTGTCCACACATTCAAAAAACAGTGTGAGAATGTGTGTAGCATTTTGGTGTGAACTTAAGAGTGTCAGAAAAGAAAATGGAACCAATAATCATATTTGCACCCACAGTATACCAAACATTAACCTTAATATCATGTAATGGAATGTTATTTTTAAATGTGGGACTTCCTACAGACCAATACCTGTCATTCTGGGGGTTCACACATTCACTGAGATGAAACCTAGCTTCACTGCTAAACAGAATAAATGTATGGTTGATTTATCCGGCATGCATCCCATGACATTACCAGTTTAAAGAAATTCAGTGCTTATGACGCAGATATGCCCACTGACTGTGCAAGTCAAACCAGTGATTTTCTTGGAGATGTCACCAATCTTGCATGAACTTTGTCCAGTTTCTCCTCAGTTAACAAAATCTGTCTACAATGGAACCTGTCATGTGAGAACTTCTCACATATTTGTAAATTGTCGTCCTCTTTCTAAACGGAGTATCAGAGAAAGTTTATCTGAATCTACAGGACAGCTCCTGTAAGAACTGTATTCACCATATGTATCATACAGCAACACATTTCACTGCAACAGAATTTGCATAATGGCTGCAGGCAACTCGTAAAGAACTGACAACCTCACTGATAAACAGTGTGAGAATGAGCTGTAATCAGTTAACTGGGTTTTGAATCTTAAGCAAGTCAAGAGGAAGTGACTTGCAACAGTTGTCAGATTAAATAAAGTCCCTACGTGGTCTGTCTGGAAAGTACCCGGCCATTTTGCATATCTTGAGAACCGGTCGCGTGGCCTTGATGTAACTTAGCAGCCAGTCAGAGGAGACCTTATTGTGCATCTGTGAACAGTCACTCTCCCATGGAGCTAGTCAGTCGGTGGTGAGAAACCACTGACTGAGCTCTAGTACTGTGTGACCGTTGAATTCACAATGACTGAGCGAGCAGATCAGCTGCATCATGACAATCCATCCACCCACTCTACAGCTCTCATGCAAGCTTTCTGGCATAGCATCACATCACCCAGGTCTGTCAGCCCCCCTAAAGCTCAGATTTGGCTTGCTGTGACTTATGGCTTTTCCCAAAGCTAAAATTGCCATTGAAAGGGAGGAGATTTGTGAATGCGATGGTCACACAGTACACAAGCTCAGTCAACAGCATCACACTGTCAACTGACTAGCCCCATGGGACAGTAACTGTTCAAGGATGCACAGTAAAGTATCCTCTGACTGGCTGCCAAGTTACATTAAGGCCACGCGACTGGTTCTCAAGATACTCAAAATGGCCGGGTACATTCCAGACAGCCCTTGTATACATCATCATGCTTGGTGAATGACTGTACCTTGTTTGGAACTCTGATGTGCAGCTGGTAGATCCAGTCTAATACAGTCACCCTGGTCTGTATGGAGGTGTGTAGCAGGTGCCTGATTAGCACCTCCATGACAGATGGCAGATCCAGTTAAGGTACAACTCCTTTCTTTTGTATCTCTGGCTCCAGGCCTTAAAAAGTGGAAAAAAGCATTCACGCTACACACCTTTAGTTAACAGTCAAGTACAGAAATACAAAAATATCCTACTGGCCATCAAGTTCATATGGTTTAGACCAGACGGGACCACTCATTATTGCATGACATACAATTTAGAAAACTCATATCCTTATCCAGGTCACAAGCCAAATAAATGAACTTCACATTTTATTCATTAAACGTTTAGATTAAAAAGGTGTGATTTCATTCATGATAAAGCTCCCCCACCATAAAGGTGTGTAGAAGACATGAAGATAGAGACCCAGACATTTTATACCTCAGCAAGAAATGCAGGCAAGTGACCAGTGTCACATTTTTGATGCTGTAACTCTGGGGAAATTTCTTCAATTGATTAAATAATAATACGAGGCATAAAACATAATAATAGTTTTATGATTTACATGTTCAATCTCCCACATGGAAGCAAATACCAAGACGCTTGGTATTTCTCAATTGCTATGTCCTTTTCACTTCTTGGATATGTGCAAACATAAAAATAAATACTTTCATTAAGAATTTCATTTGTCTGGGAAATGATGCTGCTCCATTAGTAGGTAATCATTTCCCCACATTTTGAAGGACCACAATGCCTTCATCTTCAAGGGTTGACAAGTCCAACAAGAAGGAAAGGCATTATGTTCCTTTGAAATGTTAGAAACCAATTAAGTGATGTGATATCACATCATGGAAAAAAGCACAGCCTTCAACCACACCACCATGAAACCTCAAGACTCACAAATCCTTTCATCACTAACACAAAAGACAATAACATATTATATATTAAAATTTTATTTCAGATTGCATTTCTGAATGTTACTTGATGTAATTAATCCATCTCCTGGCTCCATCATCTGCAAACTCTCCCACAAATCCCCGTCATCTTCAGCAGCGATAAGCTCCATCATACTGAAAGTCACCACTTTAGCTGTCTCTCTGATATCTGAGGGTCATGTTTTTAAGGACAAAACCAACAACATCCTAACACTGACCTCGAATGAACTTCCACTATGTGACACAGTGAAGAACCAAATTTCAGTTACTATACGGACCTGGCAGTCTACGGGAGAGTACCACACTTCTTTGTTAAATGTTTCCTTCACATTGACTGTGCATTTAATTTACATTCTACTTTTTGGTATCAGTCTAGATAAGAAGCCAGTCTCTATCATCATCAACACTCACCTACAACTGAGAATTTGAGGTTACATATCCTGCTCCATAAATACCTTCACCTCAACAACAGACTTCATCATCAGGCACAGGTTGGCAGAGTCAAAGAGACAATAACTGGAAGCACCACTGATGTTAAGGTTACTTAACTTCATAGTTATGCTATTAACAGTTCTAAAAATCACTTTTCAGTTTCTACTGCAAAGAGTTTATTACAGCTATATTTCTTGTTAGTGCTTCCACATGTACTGACAGACCAGCTAAGATAACCAGTCTTTTGTTGGTACAGATTTGCAATATCTGAAAACTGTATGATAACATCAGATTTTCAAACATGAGTCATAGATATGTTCCTAATTTATTGTCACATCAACTGCACACACTGAACTTCAGCAGTCCATCAGTCATCACTACGGTCAATCCACAACTTGCCACAGGAGGCACAGAGGGGTAGCAGAAGTGTAGCTCTACTCATTTTTTGCCTCAGTGCTAGAGGGGGGTAGGTGGTTGTCACACTCCGACAGCCTTACCCTCAGCAAATAGCACTGGTACCCAGGATGCGAATGGACTGTTCTGTATGGGTATGAAGAGAAAATCTCTTGCCCCCATGGGGTTCGAACCCCAAATGTCCAGCCTGTAGCTAGTCACTATACAGACTAAACTTCCTCAGCTCCCATCAATTATCATTATCATATGCAAAAATAAATGTAAACTACAAACAAATGCATTGCTATTATTTCCCAGTTCACCAAAATTGCATTTTTTCCATGTTGCAAGAATGGAGAATGTTTTGTCATAGTGACTAATCCTGGTTGAAAGATCAGGGAAGATCATGGGCAAGGTGGATAACCAAGTGAAGGAAAATACACAAAACGGGTTAGGGAAGGACTGAACACAAACAGAAGAAGAGCACAAGAACAACAGAGAAAAATGGAGCAGGCTTTGCCACTGTATAACTCATCCAGGTAAAAGTGTCAATGGATGATGACAATAATGCTAACTGTGTAAATTGATTATAGTATGTATGGCACCATTTTGTCAGTTTCAACACAGTGCGGTCTATTAACTTACTTGTCCCGACTGTTGTTTAAAATGTAATGGACAGACCAATACCAGTTTTATATCAGATGTAATGAACACACACTATCTTCTTAAAATAACAATGACAATTCCATGTTTGTACAACATTTGTTTACAATGGACATGCCATAGGACCAGCAGACAAAATTATGCAAATCCTGCACAAAACTAATAAATAAGTCACATGAATACTCATGGGAAATACCACATATACATATGGAAACCAAAATAGGAAATCAGGTTAATGACAAAAATAGCAAACATAGATGGAATAGATAAATATCAAATACCACAGATGGTGTCTACATTATCTACTTAGTACTTGGCTTAGCATCACAGATGGCATTTCCATATTGGTACCTAGTACAAATGCCTTCCTCTTCTTCATGTTATATGGAGGACATCCATGACTTTTCACTGTATCTTACTCTACATCAGAAATGACAACATCCATATCTTTCTTCAGCACATTTTGTTCTGTCCACATCTGCTACCATATACTGTTGGTAGTGCGGTGCCATATAAATAACAAGTTTATCCCATAGTAAGCAATTCCAAACAACAATTCATCAATATATTATCCTCCACATACATCAATCTAATAACTGCGATTAATCTTTAAATAAAGGGTGGCAGTGATGCAACATAAAACACTTATTATCCATAGACGATACTGGAAAGTCTTTAAACTCTCCAATGGATTTTATCACCAGACCTTGCCCAATCTCGACACACACACAGTGAGTACACAAACACAAATATTATTACTACAATCTACATGATATTTTCCATGTTATACACTCTAATTTTCATTATATATTTTAAGGTTTTCTATAAACTAGAAATGTAAACACTAAATCAAACTTTGAAAATATCTGTCGAGCGGATTAGTCGCAGAGAGTAGGTAGACATGGCCTTGACATAAGGTACATAAACAAGCAAAGGAACTTAAATATGTGAAAATTAAATAACACGCAAATGGCGTTCCTTATTAAATCTGGAGAAAAATTTTCGATACTTGTATGTTATTATTCAACTCAGAAATTACTGCATGGACATGTTCGTAGTAACCTGCTTCTCGCAAAAGGATGCGGATTTAAATGGCAACTTCACACTTTACTAAACTTTATCAAGTAGGGAAGGCTAGAGATAAATCTACTGAAGCAAAGTTGAGAATTTTCAGAAGTAATCTCAAGTCTTTTCTTCTTTATGGATGTGAATCATGGAAGGTTACAAAGAGACTCACAAGGGATCTGAAAACATTGATAAACAGGTGCCTTGGGAAAATGTTTAACATCTTTTGAATTAATGTTACCTATAATGCACTGAAGAAACCAGTGGGAGGACAAATCATTGTGGGGAAATGGAAGTGAAATGGGCACACTCTGAGGAAGGAATCCTATGCCATATGGAACAAGCTTCAAGAGATAACCACATGAGACAACGTGGAAAAGAGAACACCGAGAACGAGCTCGAGCAGAACGAAGGCGGAGTTAGCTGATGCAATGGGAAGCATTTGGAGAGAGGTCAGGGCAATAGCTGGAAACAGATTCCGCTAAAGTTGCTTTGTGGAAGCGCGATGCCCCAAATTGACTGACTTTCCCAAAAATCTCTCTTATAAAAAGGTGATTAACTTTGTTTACATGTTGTTTGTACATAATTTCTCCCCTTTTAACTGAACACTAAAACAGCCTGTTCCTGGAAATATTTTAATTAAACTTATGTTTTTTTTTGTTTCTTTTTCTACTGGCGCTACAACCCATTGTGGGTTTGTATTTTGCAGCCCTCTAGTGGGGCTGTAGCCTCCTTGCGTATGAGGTTTCTTGATCACACACAACAACGTGCCACAGTCGGTAGGACTCCTCTGGACGAGTGATCAGCCTGTCGCAAGAGACCTCTACCTGACAACACACAACACGCACAACAGACAAACATCCATGCCCCGGTAGGATTCGAACCCACGATCGCAGCAGGCGAGCGCCCATAGACCTATGCCATAGACCACGCTGCTACTGGGATCGGCAATTAAACCTATGCATTCTACTAAATATTTATTTAATGTTCCAATGCAGAATGTCTGCTGTAAGGATAAATGGGTGTAACTTGTAACAGTTGTATTTTGGGCTCCCGCTCTTCAATCGGGTGGCGTTTTGGTTGCAGTACAGAAGATGCAACATGAAACGACCACTTCGGCACTGACTTATTGTGTGGTGTTTTAGTGTAGGAATAACTTTAGGTTCCCTCTTTAATTTTAAATGGAGCACTGTTATATTCCTGTAGATCGATATCAGTGACCAGACTACCATCTATGAGCAACACAAAGAACTGTGGTACATACTGCTGAGGCGTGATAATCCAACGGCCAATTAATCATAGATTTCTGCCGGCATATTTCATTTAGAATGAAACTGGTAGGTATATTTTGATAACCATTAATTGCACTTTTATTTTCCCCCACATCCTTACTAATACTGTGCCCTGTACTTATTTTTAATGTAAATCACCAACAATTAATTTTTGTTTCTCGTATTTTTGCTTAACTATTAACTCTAATAATGTACTGCACTCAACAAATTTAATTCTACTTCGCAGGTATTGCAAAAAATTCTGATTTAGTCACAAAAATTAAGAACTTCTAGCCCACTGGTATATCACATTGTGATGCAGTGTGATATCATCATTTATCAATCTCATTTTTTCTTAAGATCACACATGCCTTTCGGTGTTAACAAAACAGGAGTATATGTATAACATTAGCAGATGTGTTGTGTGTGAATGATTTTATACCTATACATGTGAGATTCATCAACCGCCAGGGCAGTTGTTCAAGCAAGACAGCACACAAAATTGAGAACAAATACACTTCATCTTGATATCTAAACTTACAAGTAATAATATTTACATACACACTTTCTCTGAGATCTATCTCTCGTCCTGTCATCTTATCTTATCTGTTATAGTAAAGCATCACTGCAGATCTGCAAAGTCTATAGATTTAACAAATTTTACAAAAACTTGTAAATAATTATTGACAAGTGTTTCATTTGTCGTTGACTAATTGCCACCGGTGTTCTCTATTTGTTTTATCATTTCATTCCTTTGGTTACATAATTTCTTACATTGAAATATTAAGTGGTCTGAAGTCATCTTCTTCTTCTTCACATGGGCATATCAGATTATCTGTTAGTCCAAATCCGTGAAGGTATGACCTTGGTTTCCCACGTCCTGTTACCATTGTTGCAAACTCTGGGAATGTAGCAATTTTCTGTGATATCTATTCCTCACTAACAGGAAAAAAGCTTTGGTCACTGCCTCCTTCCCTGTATTTGTCCACTGCTGTTGCCACATATGAAGTCCATTTGCCTTCTCTCGCGTTATAAACACCTCTCTTGGTATTTTGTTGTATACAGCTAGTCTCTTCCACTGCAGCTTCTTTTGCAAGTCTATCCACCAACTCATTCCCCTCTATCCCTGCGTGTCCTTTTACCCAGCCGAAATGCATAATCCACTTTAAATGCGTCAGTGCAATACTTTTGTTTCTGATGGATTCTGTCAGTCGGTTCCGTTTGAATTTGTTTTGCAATAAATCCAAAGTTATCTTGCTGTCAGTGTATATTGCAGTATCCTAACCCCTTTATCCTCTTCCTTTTTTAATGCCTTAATTTAACTTGCTGTGGATAGGGTCCAATGATAAACACTTGTGAAAAGGATAATAGACTACCGGGTTTCATCTTCTCTGCTCCGTGAAACTCATGTGTGGATGTAGTTGAGTCTATTGTACATGCTATCCCACTGTTTGTACAGAAGTGTCCAGAACCTGGGAAGTGATCACAGATCACAGCTGGTTATGTTAATCTGTTTGCAATGCGGTATGTGCAATTCTGTAAGATTTTGATAATGGTGTGTCACATTTGGAATCGTACTTTATGGGCTCTGTCCCCCATCTCATGTTACAAATAATAATACAAACAAACTACTACTCACACATTCAGAATACCTTTACCCATTGGTCCCAACTGAGTAGTTTTTATCTGAATTTTTAGTCTGAAGGCAGGGACCAGTCCTGTCCCCAAAATGTAGCATTTTATTTCTAAATATCTCTCATAAAGTCAGACAGTGGACAAAGTGTATAAAGTAAATAATTAAAAAAGGACAACATTTAGTTCACACATCCAGTAAAATGTGACTTAGAAAAACAGTAATAAATTGTGATGCAATCTACAGCAAAATTTTTGTCATTAGTATGAACAGTTTTTTGCAGCTGTTCCTGAATGTGACCTGTAGTAATGAACTTGTCCTGTTACAGATTGGTAATGCTGTTCCTCCACTAATGGGAGCTGCCATTGGGTTTGACATCAGGAAGTGTGTTTCTGCCATGGAGGAGAGAAGGAAGGCACAGTCTGAAATGTACATTACTTGAGTTAAGTTTGTAGGAATATGAGACAAAAGCATAAATAACTGTAATACTCATAGTAATGTAGTGTTTTAAAACAGCATTACATTCATTTGTTACATTATCAGAAGTGACTGAAGAATGCAGCTTTTGCAGGCTTAAATAAAAATTGAAAACTGCAATTTTTCAGTGTTTATGTTTTAATACCAGATGGTTAATTATTTAAATGAAAGTGTTAACCTACTGAAGAATGCCAGTTAGCATTAAATGTATGTGTTAAAAGCCATGTCTTAAGCTACTTATATATATATATTTCCTTGAGTGAGTGGTTGAGATGGAGTGGCATTATTTTTCTTCATGCAATAAATAGCAAGTTTTCAATAACATTTCTCTATGTGTGTGCTAGTATTGTATTGTTAAAGGAAATCATCTCTGTTACAAATGTATACTTCAAGTAATAATAACTTCGGTCACCCACTGTGAATGCTTTGTCACTCATTAATGAAGCTGGAGGCATTAAGCTGAGTAAAGGACGCTGCAGATGTATGTTTATGGTGTAGCATTGGCTACCAACAGTGTCTGTCCATGTAGGAGTAGGATTTTGTATCATATGAAGGGGCTGCCCACAGTGTACTGTATGTAATTTGTCCGAATGTTATTTATTTCAGTTTCAAGAGTGGTCTCCCTGTCTCTATCTTTCTATCTCTGTCCCTTACACACTTTCACAGGCATCTGTGCTCCCACAAACGAATGTGTTCCAGTCTTTGTTTTGCATCTTTCATTCAATTCTGTAAGAGTACTTGGGCTTTTACTGTTATGTAGAATGTACCAATAATGTGAAGAAACTGTCCTGCTTGAGTCTTGTTTAACAAAAGGAAGCTTCACAGTGCTGAAATTGTAAGGAGAGTTGGCCCTAGACAGTGACTGTGATGGAGCAACTTGTGTGACTCAGAAGATGGGGTGAAGGAGAAGAAAATAATGTAGCAGAATATCCACAACCTGGTACCAGTGCTGGTGGTGTCTCAAACTGGGGATGTCAACTTGGAAGGCCCATTGTTTTCCGTCCATTGACTGGAGCCCCCATCATCAAAGGCAGCACTATTTTATATTACACAGGTGTTACATCCATTTAGTGGTGGAACAAACAAACCTGTATTACTGACAGTGCTTGGACTTGCAAGAGACAAGACAATCCTCATCTTTCCCCTTCCTGAAATGACAAAGTGTGGCATGCTGCTATTCTGGGCTGTAACTGTACAAATGGGACATGACATAAGATACAGTCTAAATGGGTAATGGACTGCACTGGAACGTTCCACATAGAGGTTTGCAGTAACACCTTGAAATATGATTGATGCATTCAAAGAACTTGCTTCTCATGTTTCTCTGACAATACTAGTACAACTGATGTGACTGATAAAAACTGATTTGTCTCTCCTGATAATGAGCGCGATGTGCTCGAAAAATGTAGAGTTATAAATAGAAATAAATACATAGAAAAGAATTTGTGCATCACGTTGGTCATTTACCAAGAATCATGTTTGCCTGATTTTCATAATTAAACATGCTGTACCTTACCAGAACATACCTGGCAGAAG
>JGI24700J35501_10930285_pt1 | contig 12763 bp, 6 predicted proteins | sample TergutTh196P1_FD_35501 | JGI IMG/M metagenome (IMG submission 35501) | reverse complement strand
CTTGTGACACAGTAGCCACTAGTCACACTGCACATGGCACAGTAGCCACTAGTCACACTGCACATGGCACAGTAGCCATAGTTACACTGCACATGGCACAGTAGCCACTAATCACACTGCACATGGCACAGTAGCCACTAATCACACTGCACATGGCACAGTAGCCACTTATCACACTATGTCTCATGTGGCTATGGTTGGTCTGTACTGCGGCTCGTCTCTTCCTCTACCCATTTCACCTGCCACTGGACTATATGTGCCATGGACATGGTCTGTCCTTTGTGGTAACTAAGTTCTTTATCTGCACTTGGAAACACGTTGCTAATTCTGTGGAGTGCAGTTGATATTCATCAGTTTGTCAGCAGTTGAGGGACACAGTACACTTTGGCGACATGCTGCAGGCTTGCTCTTAAGTTCCACTGTCCAATAACTTGTATGATTCTGCCAGGTTCAGTCAGTGCAGTAGCTTGTCTGCTGAAAGACACTAAATTTGGTTGAGATTTTCTTCTCCAGATCAGTGATAGTATTTTAGTGTTTATGTTCCTTAACATGCGGTCTGCATCATGAAGAATGTGTAATTTTCTTCAAAAGTATGACAGAATGGTGAAACTGAATCCTGGGTTATGCAACTAAACATGCAGAGACACATGTTCTTTGCACAAGATATTTTTGCTTCAGTTGTCAGTATCACACTATGCAGAAGGTAAAACGTTAATAAAGCAGTAAGGCTCAAATTAGAACCACAAATATATTGACTTGGCTACTGGCTTAGCAATATGCAGTTCTCTTCCCAAAAGTCTGGAGCACCTTAGGGGCCCATCTAGCTGCCTTGCCAGTGGGTATTGAGGTTCTGTTCTAGAGGTAAAGCAACCAGGGTGTGAAGTTGACCATTCACATCAATCTAATCGAAGCGCTACCAGTAATTACCCTATGTGCACCTTCATGGTGGGGAAGGCAATTTACCCCTTTTGCCTTTATACAGTCATGCGTGGCATAATGATGTTTCAGTCAATGACATACCGCATATACGATGGTGGTTCCGTAAGATTATAATATTATAATATATTACAATGATATAATATAATATTATGTTATATTTATAATTCTTACCATTGTGTTACAACTGCCTACAGTATTCAGTACAGTAACATGCTGTACAGGTTTGTAGCCTAGAAGCAATAGGCTATACCGTATAGCCTAGCTGTGTAGCAGGCTATACTATCTAGGTTTGTGTAAGTACACTGTATGACGTTCACACGACGACGAAATCGCCTAACGACGCATTTCTCAGAACGTATCCCCATCATTAAGCAACACCTGACTGTACTCGTAACGCTTACATTAAACAACACTTGTGCAATTTAAAAATAAAAACCACTGAATGAGGATTCCCGAGGTAAAGCGGCCAGTGCGTGACGCTGATCACCCACCCCGATCTGATGCCAAGATTACAGTACAGCTATACCTCTACTGCCCTTCTGGGCATTCATGGCCTATTCTAGGGTGAACTTTACCTTTACAATTTTCAGACGGTTCATCCCCGTTTTGTACATATAACAAGTCTAATGAAATGCAGGAAGACAGTCGCATACACAGCAAACCTCTTTATTGAATTAAATGTGCAATAAAGACGACATGTTTCGGCCCTCTTTTATGGGGCCATCTTCAGGTCTAGTGTGGTACTAATTAGGAAACTGAATTCTTCGTAGGGGGTGTACATGTGAATACCTTTACCTTGACCTGTACGTTTTGAATGAGGATTTAAATCACACCCAAAACACCCCCACCACAATATTTGGACACTGCTTTTACAGCCATGCCTTCTGTGCAAGCAGTAATTTCCATAACATCTGGGTGTTCTGGGATAGGCTGCATTATGGGACAGGAGACTGAGATATTACGCTTCTACATAAATCTGATTGCAGGCCAACAAGAGTATTCATCGAGACAGGCTGGCATCACAGCAGGCATAGTGCTGGCTGTGCTGGTGCCCATTTTACTGGGACTGGTCTGCGTAGCATACCAACTGTTCGTACGAAGGAAGAAAGACCCTGTCGAATACAAATTCAAAGACACTCCTCCAGTCAGGTAAGTACAGATACAGTACTTGATATAGATGATGTGTCCTCCATCAGTTGTATTGGGCTTCCAGTGATACTGTAAATGATGTACTCTGTGATGTGGCATTCTTTAGTCACAAAATGCCAGTAAATTTTATTTATGCCCATTACAGAAATACAGTATTCTCTTTGCTGATTTCCATGAAACCCACCATTTTTCAACAGCATTATGTGCAGATGGCTTATACCAAATTTCACCAAACTCTGTCAATAAATATGGAAAGTACAGATATAAATTCATTTATGCCTTTGAGTATATATACCTTCCTCTGCACTGATTCATACAAATCTCATAAATGCTTAATGACATTTTGTGGAGTTCTTCAGTACCAAATTGTATCCAAATTGGATAAAAAATGTAGAAAATACATAGAAAGTTTGAAAGCAAAGAATGCCTTGGTTAATTCTGTGTACTATGTCACAGGATACACCATTTACAATCTTGTTTTTTCCTTTCACCTCTTCAATATTACTCCTAATAAATATGGTTGAATGCATAAACATTCAACATTTTATTCACTTCTTTCTTTAAAAAAAAAAAATATATATATATACCACATATTTTTCTTGCCACTTTTGGAATCAGTAATACAGCATAACAAAGGACAGTGAATATCATTCTGGAAGGAAAACACGGTATAATCTGTGAAAAGTACAAATTATGAAGCCTGACTTCTACAATTGTCTCCTTCTTCATGTTATTTTCCCCTTGTGGGTGCAAATATTGTTTTCAGCACCCCATTTCCAAACACCCACTACCTCTCAGTAGAAGAGACCAAGTTTCACACTTGTTAAACTTTGTGTTCTGTTGACCATGCATCTCTATATAATCTTGTAAATGAAACCAACTTGGTGCACGTTTTTATTCTTAGTGTATTTCGTCAATTTTATTTATAACCTCTACATGTTTCAGACCTCTCCAGGTCCATGATCAGGAGGAATAACTGTATTTATGTGATGCTAGGTATTTGTTGTTCTGTTTAGCTGACAGTCTGGTATGCAGGATGGAATGAATACAGTTGTTCCTCCTGATGATGGACCTGGAGAGGTCCAAAACATGTAGAGGTTATAAATAAAATTGATGAAATACACTAAGAATAAAAGTGTGCACAAAGTTGGTTTCATTTACAAGATTTCACACTTGTATCCACGAACTCTGTTAATAATTGTTTGTGTTTGTATTTCAGGATAGAACCACAACTTTCTAAACTTCAGGAACTTGATAATGATGAACTGACAGCTCTGAAAAAGAAAGAAACGGAAGTCAACTGAACATCGAACAATAAATTGTAAATTATTTGATATTTTTTAACCCATCATAGTTTTAAGATTCGGTTCCTTGGTGAGAATAGTGCAAACAAACTGTGTATGATGATAATATGAACTGACTGGGAGAGAAGTGGAGGATGTGAGGATGAAGTGTAGATAGAATTCATTGAAGAATTTGCTTTAGGAACAAGACTTTTACTATGTACAAATCATATACTGAGGTCACAGGAAAGAAGCTCAAGACAGGTTCGGCCAGTGTTCGAGGCTTCCTCCTTTATGCTTGCTGTGTTTACCTATCTGACACATGCTAATGAGCCCAGTGTTACACAACTGGAGTGTGTGGGTCCATCAGACTTCTTTCTTTGACCTTGCTGTAATGTTGTGTAAGTAATTTGTAAGATTAATTTGGTGTGAGTATATTTAATGATACAATCAGATATTTAAAAAATGTTTGGACATTTCTGGAAGCAAATATCAGCAGAGAAGCTGCGACAATAATTTTAGTTATTAGGGGTGTCAGATGTCGAGGAGAAAATTTTATCGTATATGCTGATGTCATACAGTCGCTGAATGTTTGTTGAAACTGCAGTGTCACACTGAAAGTATGTCACTGCGGCCCTCTCTTATGCACTGCAACTGTTACGGAAAACTTTCAGATCACATTTTGACTGAACATGCATTCTGTGAACTTAAAAACTGCATAAACAGCGCTAAATTTACATGCCTATCGTAAACGTGACAGCAGTACTTTTTTCAGTAAAGAGGGACACTGAAATATTTATTTAGCACACCTTAACGGTGACGCTAATCTCTCTGTTTCTGCTCCTGTTCACAATTACTTGCTAATAAGCATATTAATGGACCAACAGGTGTTAGCTTTCTATGTGCTATGTATGTAAGGATATTTTCTAACACAACCATGACAAGTTTCAAGTCTTCTGGGTTATGTCACTGAGTCACTAAGCAAGTGTTCTGCAATGTCTTGAAGATCGTTGTGCCCTCATCTTCAGTGTCGAGGAGCTGAGTAGTGTCCTCAGACTGCCTGAATTCTTCAAAATGTCAGTAATCACTCTCCTAATTAAACAGCATCACATCCCAGAAGATTTGAGTCTTTAGCTATGCCATTGTGAGAACCTCAAATCTCATAAAGCCATTACAGCCTGACCTAATCCAGACTTCAGTGTTCTGCATTGCTGTTTGCCACCTCCACTTGCCACAGTGCACCAGCTTATATAGTTTCCTAAGAATTATACCTGCATGTTCTTGGTTGTGTCAACAATAGGGTAGGAATGTGTTTCATAATTTTGCACACTGTGTTTTGCATCTTTGTGTGACTTAGCTGTGTTTTTTACTGCCCACTTTACAGTAAGTACTGTTAACACTGGTATGTTTTGTCGCACATAATTACAGACATTGCTGATAATTCTACAGTTAAGACCAACAACAGCGCCCTGTGTTCTATGGAGAACAATCATTTTATTTCTCCTACATTTTTCTGCCAGACTGGGCAATCACCTGGGGAACATGCAAAATACAAAGTAGAAATTGCCTAATTTTTACATTCAATAGTCTTGCCTTCAGTCAGTTGGCCTGTTATAGAGTATGCGTTGATACATCGCTAAAATCTTAACAGAATGGTTGAAATATGTAGGAGGAATACAGCATATGGTTCATCTCCATAAAATGTTGTGTACTGTGTTGGTTCTTGTTATGGAATTAAATACAAGTGCAAGATGAATGATGTATCAATTTATTATTGCATGACAGTTCATTCTAATGAATAATTTTTGTCAGTTATTCTCTGTATAGTGCACATTAAAATCCCAATTTTACAGTTCTGCCAGACACCATTTTGACAGTATACCCACCTTCCTTGCCTGTGTCTCTCTTCCTGCCAAATTCATCCAGCTTGATTCAATCACCAAACATCACCAATTATGACTCTCATCTTTACATTTCCACCCAGCACTTTCTCTCTCGCTCTCTAGGTGCAAACATTCCCCTTAGCTCTCTGTTCTCAAACACAGTGTATTTTCTTTCTGCTGACATCCTTTCTGAACTTAAATTTAAAATGTAAATATATATAAAATTTCCCTTTCTATAATATGATTGATGGGGACTAGCATGGTTGCTATGGTGACTAGCCTACAGGCTGGTTGATTCAGGGATCGAATCCCAGCAAGGGAAACAGGTTTTTCTGTTGTCCAAAAAGTCCAAATCAGTTCTAGGGCCCACCTGGCCACTATTCAGTGGGTGTTGGGGTTCCTTTCTGGGGTAAAGTGGCCAGGGCGTGATGTTGATCTCTCACCTCCACCCATGTTTAGAATAAGTGGCACTTTTCCTTTGCTCCACCTACATCCCCCTCATTGTGTCTCAGTACACAAAACTAACACTGCAAATAGCCTTCTGAAGATTTGATACTTCACAAAAGGCCCTGCTGCTTGCACACATCTTCCATTTCGGCTAACAAGTCAGCAATTAGTAAGACAATGTGCGATTTCAGAGTGAGGAATCTTTTAACATGCTACAACTAGCAATCAACATTGAAAGTAAATCTGCAGCTGATGACAGAAGGGTTATAATACGTTTATATTCTGTTCAATAAAAGTGGACATTCCGACATCAAAGCGATAGATGTTGGTAACTAAATATGGGCGAGGGTGAGGCAGATATGTTTGGAGGAACTAATACAGGCACTCAGAGGGGACGTCACTGGAGACCTCAATGTAGGCATATAGAGAGCTGCGTGTTTGGAGAGGCTAATATGGGTATATAGATTGGGGCCACTTCAGAGCATATGGAGAGGGACGTGTGTGCGTGTGTGTGTGTGGAGAACATAATACCAGCACACAGAGAGGGGCATCTTTGAAGACCAAAATATGGGCATATGGGGGGGAGTCTTGGATACCTTATTATATGCATGTAGAAAGGGGCATGTAAGGAGACTAATATAGGCATAGGGACAACTTTAGAGGCCCTATTATAGGCACATAGAGAGGGGCAGGCGTTGAAACCATAATAGGGGCACAAAGGGGGTTGTCTTTGGGACCTCCATATGAGCGTATAGACTGGTGGGTCTTTGGAGACCCTACTATAGCCCTATAGACAGGTGCGTGTTTGGAGAATCTGATTGCCAGACACCCTAATATGGGCACATGTGTTAGGAGTAGTAAGGATGGTGTCACAGGTCACATGAACCGGCGATAACAGTTTTAAACTGTCAATTTAATATTTAATTGATTAGCGATACTAGTCGTTAATATTAATGTACTATGTAGTTACCAAAACGGATTCTGAATTTGTTATCTCAGGAAAAGCGCTAATGTATAAAAATACTTGGAAAGCGATTGTTCCATATTATATGCCATGGAGTTTCACGAAAATCCCTCGAAAGGAAGCTGAGAAGGTACTTTGTTCTCAAAGTAAAGTGCCCTTCATTATTGATCGATCGCGACGTAAGGCATGGAGTTTCATGAAAATTTCTTACATGGACGCCGAGATACAGCGAGAAGGTACTTCGTCCTCCCAGTGGAGTGCGCTTCATTGTTTACCGATCGCATCCTAACTTGTCTCCATACTAAGGCATGCACGGTGACACGTATGGAGTTTCAGGAAAAGCCCTCGAGTGGAAGCCGACATAACAAACGAGAAGGCACACTGTCCTGCAAGTAAAGTGCCTTTCATTGTTTACCGATCGCGTACTAAATCACCTCCTTTGCAGGGTATGCATGGTGTGTGACAGGTATGTATTTTCACGAAAATCCCTAGTATGGAAACACGAAAGGTACTTTGTCCTCCTCGTAAACTCCCCTTCGTAATTAACTGATTGCGTCTTATCTTGTGTCGCACCTAGGCCATTGACAGAGAGTTACAAGTATGGAATTTCATGAAAATCCCTCGAGTAGCAGCCGAGATACAACCATGTAGGTAAAATGCATTTCATTATTGACCTATCGCTATCTTGCGACGGTTCGAGGGAGTGGAGGGTCAATTATGGATTTTCACGAAAATCCCATGAATAGAATCCGAGATACAACCGAAGGTACTTCATCCTCCACGTACACTGCCGTTCATTACTGCGAAAACCCCTCGAATAGTAGTTGAGATGGTACTTTGCCCTCCATATGAAGTGCCCTTCATTATTGACAGATAGCGTCCTAACTTGTATCGGTTCCAAATTATGCACGAAATGTGACAGGAATGACGTTGCAGGAAAGTCGTTCGAATGGAAGCTACGATACAGAGAAAGTACTCTGCCGCCCAAGTAAAGTGCCCTTCACTTTTGCTCGGTCGCGTCCCAACTTGGGTCGCTGCTAGGCCAGGCAGGGGGAGTGAACTGTATGGAGCTATACGATTGTCCCTCTAATGGAAGCAGAGAAGGTACTTTGTTATCTACGAAAAGCGCCCTTCAGTTTTTACCGCTCGCGTCTTAACTTTCGTCGTTTGTAGGGCATGCAATTGTGATAACATATATCCGGAGTTTCACGAAAATTCCCATAAAGGAAGCCGAGATACGGCCGAAAGAAGGTACTGCATCTCGTAAGTAAAGGGTAGCACACATCTGCCATTATTGCATGGCGACATAAAACAGTCTCTCTTTCTACTGAACATTGGTGGAGGAGATAATTGAAATATATGACAAACCCAGACATTGCAGCCAACACAAGGACAATATTTCATACTTCAGAGCACCAGGATTTTATTAAACCAGCCATGACAACAGCATTAGCACTGACCGCTGTTTCTGCCTTGTGTCTAATGAGTAAAGCATATATGTGCATTTGACAGCAACGTGTAAATGTATGAAACATGGTGACACAGTTACTAACAAAAATAAAATTAGGAAGACTTGTGTACCTGGCTTATGAATGTTGAAGTTGGCACTAAACAGAACCACATTTGAACCCCACACAATCTGTTCCCTTCATGTAACAGCGTCACCTGTATGATCTGTGCCTAACCCCACACAACCATTCTTTCGGCGTTATTCGGCCAGGGAAGAAATCCCCTGTCCATTACCATGTTCACAAAAGTCTGTTACTGGACCCTATCCTAAGCCAGATGAATCCTATTCACACAATTATTGAAACATATCTTCTTTTTTTTGTCAGTCAATCATAATGAACTCCTGTAATTAGACACGTGAAATTTTGTATGGTTAACAGACGATTAAATTATCTACAAACTTACATTAAACTTTTCCTGTGCATTACAAATTACAGAGCTTGTAACAGTAGAGATTTCTGATTGAATCTGTTTATTTTAGCATTAGAAAACAGAAGATCGTGCACATTTGGTCAGCACCTCATACAGAAACTGATACTATGTTTAAGTAACAGAAATGTACAAACTGATAACTACTTAATTAAATTATATCCAACTGAGGAATATTGGATAGTTCGACTCATTCGATTCGCCAAAAGATGACTACTTGTATAGTCAGTGGGGGGTGGGGGTAATAAATGTTCACTGACACTTCAAAAGGCTGTAGCACCTTCACTTTTGGTGTACAGCACACTCTTTGTGGACTGCTGAATGTTGCAACTGATGGCACTATCATACTTTGAAATGTCTGCAACTGATATTTACCAATTAACACGGTGTAACACCATGGAAGACCTGAATATCCACCACCACCTTTGTGTCAACTTCAAATATCATCCCATAAATTTAAAAACCAAAATGCATAATTGAAAACTTGTAGGAACTATTACAGGAGGAGTTCAACAAGCTGCTCAGCTCCACCTAACCTAGATGACAATGACGACAACTATTAAACGAATGGAAGCACCACAATAGACACTTCACACCCTCAAACGCCTGCTAAGCACATTACTTAATTTTGCAGTTAACTGCAGTTTATTGCATGGCTCCTGAACTTCCTCCATTTTTGATCCACCTATTCAAAATAAAGTTGGCCCTCCCACACCTACCATTTGACCCATAACCCCTTATATAATGCTTACAGCCTCCACCCCTTGTATAATCAAACTAAAATTTTCCCTAAATTTGCTAACAATCATCATCAATTGAAGATCACTATAGAGTTTTCATACGTAATTTTTCATAACATATTAATTCGAGCAGTGTTTCGTTCACAACCAGCATAATAAAAGAAGAAGAAGTGGTGGTAGTGGCAGCAGCAGGCAGGGGCCAAACTTCACAACTGTCCAGCTCATCATCACTGAAGAAAACAAATTTATCTGATAAAATGAAAATTTCAACACTGGGGCTTGCTGGCACCTCTTACACTTTACTACCCTACCATTGGTCCACCAATTTTATGCCAGCACGAAACTGTTGAACTCCTGCGGATTCTATTGCTTCATATTACACAGACAGACAACTCAACCAGCGAAGGCCCACCCATTGTGTGTACAAGCTTCTATTACAAATTCATAAAACTCTGAATACTTCATCTCAAAGGTTCAAACAGCATGTCAACAGTATGAAACAGAAGCAGAATATCTTCTGTATGTAACAAAAATTATTAATATTTCAAATCTGAATTTTCCAGTTAAATTAAACTTTTAAATGTAATAAATGTTAATAAACAAAACCCCTGGCTTATGTAAATGAAAAAATCCATTTGACAGATAAACTTCTTTGAAACAAAAGTAGAAATGCATTACATGGTAATGACATTATCATATTATTCAGCCAATATTAGTAATTCATTCTGTGAACATGTTACATGATCAATACGGAGTTTCAAGTTCATGTTTTTAAGTTGTTACTTTCACAACATGTCACACATCAGCAAGATACAATTCTGTGTACACATTTCTTGATATTGAACTGCATTTTTTAAGTGTATGAGAATGAACAGCAATCGATGGCAAATCCTGATCCTCAGGCCAATCTAGCAGAAGGGTACACAATGTGGCATTGTACTGTTCTGCCAGACCTGACCTTTGCATCAGGAATCACAATTGAAACCAATATGGTGCTACCTATGTTCGGACTTACCTAGCGACAGTCCATCAATATGGTGCTAGCAATGTTCGGACTTAGCTAGCGACAGTCCATCAATAATCACGAAAACCATAAAAAATAAAAAACCACCTGAAAATTCAGCAATGCCATTAGGGGTGTACATCAGTTCAGGTGTTTTGTTGGCTCCACGGAGCTCCTACTTTGGCTCTGACTGTATCATTCAGTCCAACTTGATGCAAAGCCACACATTCTGGTATACACTTAACAGTCAGTGAAAACTGCCACCTGCAACTTCACGATAGAAGTGACATGGATCACAACATTCCCTTCCTTGTTTTACATACTGACAACCACCATATCACAGAATCTAAGATGCATAAAAACTTCTCATGAAATACATTGGGTGCACTGGAGCTGTAACCATGAACAGCATCTGACGATGGCAATACTGACACCATGCTAATCAATATGACAAGATATTTGGTTAGCAAACATCAGTGGTGTATCAGTAAACAACACAAAAAACTGGCAGAATTACCAAGTTAGGTAATTACCAATAAGCATAACAGAACAGAAAAATCATAACACATGCCTAAGATGATGTCTCGATCCATTCAAACAATTGCAACAATAGCATAAGTCTTTAAAGTCAGTCTGCAGTCAGATATATCAATACAAAATGGATGGTTGCCTCTCAAGACAAAATGGCTGGCCGCCACACACGACTACACTGCAGTCTGTGTATGACTCTGAACTGCATTAGTGGTTTGTTTGTGGGTTTCTGGTGTTGCACATATGAACACTCATTCCAAGAAACTTAAAAACTAAACATTTACATATATCACCCGATCTGTGTTCAACCAGTTATTTTTGTACCACACACCAAAGACAGTTTAAATATTTTCAACCCACCTGTGAAGCTATGGCAACACAGTCTGAGTAAATCGACCACAGACCTTTAATCTGCATACCCGCAACCAACTTCCAAAGTTCAAACAGAAGACAGCACAATACACTGCACATACTTACAGAAGTCTGAACATGTACCAAGAAGGAAGTTTGTTATATAAATTGAAGGAACTGGATTGAAGCAACAAGCCAGCAGTTAAAGGTAATGTAGTGCCTCCTGGGATGCTGGTTTGACCTTGATTATATCCTACTCGCAGAGACACTGCAGAATATGAGATTTTGATTACTCTACCTTTGTTGTTTGGGTCCTCAGAATCTGTTAGCTGCCACCATTCCGTTTTGCTAGATTTTAAATAGCAGGAAACAGACAAACTACTATATCATGCATTCAAATCGAATAATACTTGTATTCACTCCGTTAGCGCGGTAAATCTGTTGGGTACTCAGGACGTTGTGATCAAACTGTTAATTATGTGTCAACTATATAGGTAAAGAAAGGTCAACTAAAATTATTTAATTTACAATATTAATTTAAGGTTATTATACAAATTAACAGTTTCTACAAAAGTCACAATTTAAACTTTAGTAATTAATCAAAATAGTTGCCTTTACCTTTCTCTGCACAACCCAGTTACGCTATGAATTTAGAATTCAAATTCCAAGTAATTTAGTCAGTGTAAACCAAAATCTGCTCACTGCATCGTGGAGATTACCAAATATAAATTTCCAAGTATATTCAGCACAACTTACCTTCAATGATGAAAAACCAAATGTGTCCTGTACGCATGGTACCGCTACTTTCAGAGTACTGCGCCAACAGCCTCCTCCACAAGCACGTCGTAAATCATGTACATAGTGCGTAAATGGTTGTAAGCAGGTGAGAGTTCAATTACCTGTTGTGCAGGGTTATATAGCGTGAAAGGTAATTAACCTGGCTTAATCATGAATATTTTTCAGTGCACTGAACTGCTGACCAAATTTCCACATAGTTAGCGTTCAGTGACTTGGTACAGCAGGACGTAACAAATATTTTGCAAATTCTTACATTCAAACCAACTATTCATTACAGTAATCTGTCTTATCAACAAAAAATTGTGTTAAGAGTGAATGTACCATTGTTCCATTGTCCTGGTTACTTAGAGTCATCTCTAATGTACCGTTGTTCCAGTGTCCTGGTTACTTACAGCCATCTCCAATGTACCATTGTTCCAATGTCCTGGTTACTTACAGTCATCTCTAATGTACCGTTGTTCCAGTGTCCTGGTTACTTAGTCATCTCTAATGTACCGTTGTTCCAGTGTCCTGATTACTTACACCCATCTCCAATGTACTGTTGTTCCAATGTCTTGGTTACTTACAGTCATCTCTAATGTACAGTTGTTCCAATGTCCTGGTTACTTAGTCATCTCTAATGTACCATTGTTCCAGTGTCCTGATTACTTACACCCATCTCCAATGTACTGTTGTTCCAATGTCTTGGTTACTTACAGTCATCTCTAATGTACAGCTGCTCCAATGTCCTGGTTACT
>JGI24700J35501_10930286_pt1 | contig 12766 bp, 16 predicted proteins | sample TergutTh196P1_FD_35501 | JGI IMG/M metagenome (IMG submission 35501) | reverse complement strand
CAGAGCCCCCACGGTTTTAAGGTTTGGAAGGAGAGTATGTATGCGGAAGAAGATAGTGGCTGGGAATTGGAAAATGAATAAAAGTCCAGTTGAAGCCGTGGAGTTTGCTCGCTCTATTAAAGATAGTGTTAAAGGTTCGGAAGCGGAGGCGGTCTTTTGTACACCGTTTGTGTGCCTCGGACCTGTTATGGACGAGCTGAAAGGTAGCGGAATTGCCGTGGGTGCACAGAATATGCACTTTGAAGATAGCGGCGCTTTTACTGGCGAAATTTCCGCTCCTATGCTGAAAGCTATGGGCGTTCCGTTTGTTATCGTGGGACACTCGGAGCGGAGACAGTATTTTGGCGAAACGGACGAAAGCGTGAATTTGAAAGCCAAAAAAGCCCTTGTGCATGGGCTTACGCCGATTATATGTCTGGGCGAAACGCTGGAACAACGGAAACAAGGGATTACTACCGACCTTGTTCGGTTGCAAACTCGTATCGCCATGAGCGGCATCGAGAAAGCGGACGCTAAAAAAGTCGTCATTGCCTATGAACCCATTTGGGCGATTGGGACTGGCGTAACGGCGACCGATGCACAGGCGGAAGAGGCTTGCGGAGACGTAAGGCGTGTGCTGGCTGAAATTTACGATAACGATACAGCGGAAACGATACGTATCCAATACGGCGGCAGCGTTACCGTAGATAACGCCAAAGGGCTTTTCGCAATGCCCAATATTGACGGCGGCCTTGTTGGCGGCGCTAGTCTAAAACCAGATTTTGGGGTGATTGTTAATGCCTAAAAAAACTACTGTGCTGTTGATACTAGACGGCTTTGGGCTGTCGGAGGAGGCGGAGGGCAACGCCATCGCTATGGCGAAAACGCCCAATTTGGATAAATATGTGCAGGGCTGTTTCGGCGACGATCCGTTCTGCCAAAAAGGCAGTGCGAGCGGCATGGACGTTGGCTTGCCAGACGGTCAGATGGGCAATTCCGAGGTTGGGCATACGAATATCGGTGCTGGTCGGATTGTCTATCAGGAACTGACACGTATAACAAAGTCCATTCGAGACGGCGATTTCTACCAAAACCCAGCATTTATGCAGGCTGTGGAGAATTGCAAAAAGAACGACAGTGCATTGCATTTGTACGGACTAATCTCGAACGGCGGCGTGCATAGCCACAACACGCATCTGTATGCGTTGCTAGAACTCGCCAGACGGCAGGGTTTGAGAAAGGTTTTTGTTCACGCATTTTTGGACGGCAGAGACACGCCGCCCACTTCTGGCAAGGGATTCTTGCTGGATTTGGAGGAAAGAATGATGGAATTCGGCGTGGGGAAAGTCGCCACGATTGCCGGACGCTATTATGCGATGGACAGGGACACGCAATGGGACAGAGTGGAAAAAGCGTACAAGGCGATGACGGCTGGCGAGGGCAAGACTGCCGTTTCCGTGCTCGCCTGCATGGAGGCATCCTACGCCGAGGGCGTGAACGATGAATTTGTCGTTCCCACGATTGTTGAGAAAGAGGGGATTATACAGAACAACGATTCCATCATCTTTTTCAACTTCCGCCCAGACCGTGCGCGCGAGATTACGATGGCTTTTTGTGCGGACAAATTTGACTTTTTCCCACGCAAGAATCTGTCGTTGACCTATGTTTGCATGACGGATTACGACCCAACGATTGGCAACAAGTTGGTGGCGTACGAGGGTCAGTCATTGTCGAACACGATGGGAGAATACCTATCGAGCAAGGGTTTGACGCAGTTGCGGCTGGCGGAGACGACAAAATACGCACACGTTACCTATTTTTTCAACGGCGGAGTGGAAGAGCCTTACAAGGACGAGGATCGCAAGTTGGTCCCCACGCCTGAGGTTGCGACATTCGATTTAAAGCCAGAGATGAGTGCACGAGAGGTAGCAACGGCGGCAGAAGCGGCGATTGGCAACTACGATGTCATTATAATGAACTTTGCCAACCCTGACATGGTGGGACATACAGGCATCATTCCAGCGACAATCAAGGCGGTAGAAACCGTGGACGAGTGCGTTGGCAGGGTAATAGCGGCGGTCAAGGCGGTGGACGGACAGATTTTCATGTGTGCCGATCACGGAAATGCGGACAAGATGATAGACACAACAGGCGAGCCATTCACAGCTCACACCACAAACCCAGTCCCATTCGTCCTAATCAACACGGCGGCGGACATAAAAGGTTTGCAAGAGGGCGGCAAATTATGCGACATTTCCCCAACTTTGCTAGACCTACTGGGTCTGCCACAGCCCCCTGAAATGACAGGAAAGTCGCTACTAAAAAGATAAAAACCGTGGGGCTCTGCCCCACACCCCGCAAGGGGGCTAGCCCCCTTGACCCCCAACATTCGTTCTTGTTGGGTCGTGATTTTATCGTAAAGATATGCAATTTTTTGCGGTTAGTCAAATGGCGAGGGGAGCGAGTATGCCAAAGGCATACGGAAAAGCAAATAAAAAATTTAAAGTTTGTCCACTTTTCAAAGTGGCGGGGGCGGCTGGTGTCCAGTGGACACCGTTTAGCCGTTTGCGGAGCAATTGGGGCAGAGCCCCAAGGTCCTAGAAGGGAAATGGTTATGAAGAAGTTTTTGGAGATTACTGAGATTTTTGCGAGGGAAATAATGGACTCGCGTGGAAACCCTACTGTTGAAGTTGACGTTTATGTTAGCAATGAAGAGGGTAAGAGTTTTATGGGTCGTGCGGCTGTGCCGTCTGGTGCCTCAACGGGTGCTTTTGAAGCCGTTGAGTTAAGAGACCAAGATCCGAAAAGATATTTGGGCGTTGGCGTTCATAAAGCGGTCGATAATGTGAATGATATTATCGCCGAAGAAATTACTGGCATGAATGCACTCGATCAAGTGGCTGTCGATGCTAAAATGATTGAAATAGACGGCACGGATAACAAGGCTCATTTGGGCGCAAATGCAATTTTGGGCGTTTCGCTGGCGACTGCAAAGGCGGCGGCAGAGGCACTTGGGCTACCACTTTACCAGTATTTGGGCGGCTTTAATGCAAAAGATTTGCCTGTACCTATGATGAACATCCTAAATGGCGGCAAACACGCCGACAATACCGTTGACTTCCAGGAGTTTATGATTATGCCTGTGGGCGCACCTAGCTTTGAGGAAGCACTTAGGATTTGTGCGGAAGTCTATCATAATCTGAAAAAGATTTTGAAGAAGAAAGGCTTGTCAACCTCGATTGGCGATGAGGGCGGCTTTGCACCTGACCTTGCCACGCCTGAGGAAGTGCTGGACTTGATTGTCGAAGCTGTGAATACGGCTGGTTACAAGATGGGCGACGACATTCGTGTGGCGTTTGATGCAGCTGCCACGGAATTGTACGTAAAAGAGGGCGAGCATAAGGGTAAATATTATTTCGAGGGCGAAAGCAAGATGCTCGGCAAGGAGATTTACCGTACTTCGGAAGAATTGGTCGATCTTTGGGAGAAATTGGTGAACACGGAAAAATACGCCATTATCTCGATTGAAGACGGTTTGGACGAAGAGGACTGGGACGGCTGGAAATTATTGACCGATAGGGTTGGACACAGGGTTCAGCTGGTGGGCGATGATTTATTCGTTACGAATACAGAGCGTTTACAGCGTGGTATCGACATGGGCGTTGCGAACTCGATTTTGGTAAAAGTAAACCAAATTGGTACGTTGACAGAGACGTTTGATGCGATTAAGTTGGCACATCGGAATAATATGACGACGGTCATATCGCATCGTTCAGGCGAGACGGAGGATTCGACGATAGCGGATATAGCGGTGGCTGTGAATGCTGGGCAGATAAAGACTGGTGCGCCTGCACGTAGTGATCGGATTGCCAAGTACAATCAGTTATTGCGGATTGAAGAGGAGTTGGATGAGATTCCGCAGTATCCTGGGTTGGCGGCTTGGTATAATGTGAAGAAGTAGGGAATTGTAAGAACCCCCAGCCTAAAGGTTGGGGGTTTTTGACCCTTGTATATTTTTTTAGAATTTTCGCTAAATTAATCTCGTCTGTTGGGCAGTTTAACAAAAAACCGCATATAAAAAATTATATTATGGCATATTAATGCAAAATTGCCATATTTTATACATCGATTTTGGCAATTTTTTTATGTTTGCCTTTTTTGGCATTTATTGGCTGTAAATGTCATTCAATCCCCCCTACTTGACAAACTGAAAACGTATTTATATAATATAACTATAATATTTCAACTTTATTACATAAAAACCAAAATAAGGAGGAAAAAAATTTATGAACGGAACATTTTCAGAACACTTTGCGGTGCATAGGGGAAAATTCCTGATTGCCCTCGCTATCGCCATAGGCTTCGTGATTTTCATGTTCATGCGGGACGACGCGCTGGTGCTAACCAGCCGTGCGGGCGGTGCTGTTACCGCCCCAACCATCTTCGCCGAGGGCAGCTACGCCGAATTTCTAAATACCCACGCCGCAACCACCTTCGGCACGGCACGAGTCGAAATCGACCTTGCCGCCGCCAGCGGATTCGGTTTCGCCACAATGACCGACTTCGAGGGTGCGCCGCTCGTCCTGCATACGGACGAATTTTCCCAGGTCGAATTTACCGTAACCCTGCCGCAATCGGGACTCTACAACATCGTCGTCGAATATTTCCCCATCGAGGCACGTGGTATCGACATCTCGCGCGAACTGCGAATTAACGGCGAAGTGCCGTTTACGGGGGCTGACCTCATCACCCTCGCACGTGTGTGGGGCTCCGCTACGGAAGTCCGTGCGGACAACCGTGGCAACCAAATCCGTCCGCCGCAAATCGAACTGCCACGTTGGGAACGTGCCTATTTTCGTGATAGATTGGGCTTTTTCTCAGAGCCGTATCGCTTCTATTTCGAGCAGGGCGAAAATACTATCACGCTCACTGGCGTAAATGAGCCGCTTGTTATGCGGTCTCTGGCGATTATCCCTGTGGCGGACGTGCCGTCTTTTAACGATTTTATCAGCCAAAATACGCTGCCCAACGCTCCTGCCGACTTCTATCTGCGTGTGCAAGGCGAACATTCCACCGTACGCTCCTCGCCTAGCCTGTTTCCGCTGTTCGACAGCTCGAGCGGCGTAACCGATCCGCCCAGCGCGTCCATTATCACGCTGAACATGATCGGCGGTCAGCCGTGGCGGATTCCTGGCCAATGGATTGAATGGGAATTTGACGTACCGACCGACGGTTTGTACCGCATTTCCCTTTCCGCCAGGCAGAATTATAATCGTGGATTCGTCTCGAGCCGAACGGTCTATTTGAACGGCGAAATCCCTTTTAGCGAGGTCGCCGCCGTGCCGTTTTTGTTCAATAATAGTTGGGAACTGATAACGCTGTCGGACGAGGGCGGCAACGACCTATTTTTCCCAATGACGGCAGGCACGAACGTCTTGCGAATGTACGTAACTTTGGGCGATTTGGGCGAGATTGTGGACGCGCTGCTGGCGAGCGTTACTCGGCTCAATGAAATTTACCGTGAAATTTTGGTGCTGACGGGCCCGAATCCCGACACTTTGCGGGATTATCGTGTAAATTATTTCCTGCCGCACGTCATGGACATGATTTATTTGGAAACGGGAATTTTGTACGGTTTATTGCAGGAATTGGAGGATTTCGTGGGCGAACGTAACGAACACACAGGCATCATCGCCACGCTAATCCGCCAGTTGGACATTTTCTACACGAGGCCCGAACGGATTCCTGTGCAGCTTGTGAATTTTCAACAAAATATATCGGCGTTGAGCGACTCCGCGCGGTTGCTCACGGAGGGGCAGCTCGACATCGACTTCTTCATTATAAGTGGTGCAAATGCGGCGTTGCCCACGATAAATGAATCGTTTTTCACACGTGCGGCACATGAAGTTAATGCGTTTATTGCCAGTTTTACCATGGATTTCGACTCGCTCGGCGACGTGCATGAGGGCGACGGCGTTATCGAGATTTGGATAACGACTGGCCGCGACCAAGCCATGGTGCTAAAATCCATGATTGACGACTCGTTCGTGCAAGAATACGGCGTGGGCGTGAACTTGCGATTAGTGGCTCACACAGCGGTTTTGCCGGCGGTCGTGGCAGGGATTGGGCCGGATGCGGTGTTGAGTATGCCCATTCAAGACCCAGCCAACTACGCATTCCGCAACGCCGCCGTTGATTTAACGCAATTCGGCGACTTTGCGGACGTTGCGACACGGTTCGCCGACAGCGCGCTCGTGCCTTTCGAGTTCCAAGGCGGCATTTATGCGTTGCCTGAAACTCAAAATTTCTCGCTGATGTTTTACAGGGAGGACATTTTGAATGACCTCGGAGTGGGGATTCCGACCACATGGAACGATGTGTTGGCGATGATGCCGCTCCTGCAACGGAACAACATGGCGGTGGGGATTCCGCCAGTGGGCGATGCCATGAATCCTGATATTTCGGGCTTTCTCACACAGTTATACCAACGTGGCGGATTCCTGTACAATGACGAGCTTTCACGCACGATTTTGGACAACGAGGAGGCAATAGCGGCATTCGAGGCATTTACACGCTTTTTCACGCATTTCGGTTCGCCGCAGTTCTACAATTTCGTGAACCGTTTCCGCAGCGGAGAAATGCCGATTGGGTTCGCCGATTTCACGATGTTTAACACATTTAGCGTATTCGCGCCCGAGATTGACGGCCTATGGAATTTCGCACTCATGCCAGGTTATCAGCATCCAGACGGCACGGTCAACCACACCGTACCGTCATGGGGGACAGCCGCCATTATGATAGAAGCGAGCGAGTTACAATACGAAACGTGGCAATTCCTACGTTGGTGGACTTCCGCCGAGACACAGTTACGGTTTGGGCGAGAATTGGAGTCGATAATGGGAGCCGCCGCGCGTTTCCCAACCGCCAATTTAGAGGCTTTCCAGAGCCTGCCATGGAGTTCGGAGCAACTCGAAGTTTTGAACGAGCAGAGGTACTGGTCGATGGGAACGCCCGAGATTCCAGGTGGATACTACGTAGGGCGGCATTTAATCAATGCAATTCGGCGAGTTATCAATGAGAACGTGGATTCCAGGGAGACTTTACTAGATTTTGCGATTGTAATCAACCGAGAGTTGATTAACAAACGGCGAGAGTTCGGCTTAGAGTAGAAAGTCAAAACCTTGGGGGCTCTGCCCCCAAACCCCCGCAAGGGGCTCTGCCCCTTGACCCCGCAAGGAGCGCGCCCCTTGACCCGCATTTTTTTGTTGGTTAAGGGCGTGCGGCTTGCTTGGTTTATTTGGAGGAGATTATGGAGTTAATTACGATACAGGAGAATGGGCAAATCACGCTGCCAACCGAAACATTTCACAAGCTAAAACGGAAAAATATTGAAAAAACTGACTTTGTTGGGCGTGAAAAAGAGGAAGTCGTAAGCCCCACAAGATTGGCAATCTTAAAAGCACAAGCGGCATTTGAGGGTTTTGCTGAAGAAATGGGCTTGGAGACGGAAGAAGATGTGTTTGCGTTCTGCCGTCAAATTAGACGAGAAATGCGAGAGGAAAGCCATGCGAATAATGGTTGATACTAATATTTTATTATCGGCATTTCTGTTCAAAAGCAAAATGATGTGGAAAATCGTTGAAAAAATAGGCGAAAATCACACATTGGTTATTTGCAAATATATAATTGCCGAATTTCGCAAAGTGGCATCCAAAAAAGCCCCTAACAGCATTGACGTGGACGAAATATTTTCAAGTTTTGCTTATGAGGAAGTCGAAACGGCAGAATGGCAGGAATATATGGGCAGTTTAAGGGACGAGGACGACAAACCCATACTAGCATCCGCTATCTTAGCCGATGTGGACATGATTGTAACAGGCGACAAGGATTTCCTCGAAAGCGGAATCACACACCCACGGATTATTTCGCATTTAGATTTTTTGCGAGATTATATGGAATAACAGAAAGGAACGTAAATCATGGGATTAGTTACAGTACAGAAAGATGGGCAAATCACGATTCCGCTTGAAATACAGCAGAAGTTAAATCTTAAAGAGGGCGGAAAAGTTGGGTTTGTTGAGGAAAATGGAGAATATAAGATAGTATCTCCCACTAAGTTGGCAATTTTAGAGGGACGTAAAGCCCTTTCAGGTTTAGCCGAGGCGTACGGTTGGGAAACAGTTGAAGATGTAGTCAAAACGTGCCGCCAGTTTAGGAAAGAGAGAAGTAAAAATGCGAATAATGCTTGATACTAATATTTTACTCTCTGCATTGGCGTTTAATAGCGAAATGTTAGGCGAAATTGTGGATAAAGTGGGCGAATGCCACACAATGCTACTTTGCGAACATATACTTGAGGAATTTCGAGGTGTAGTTGCCGTAAAAATGCCACATCGTAGCGAAGAATTGGAAGAAACACTTTCAAATCTAAAACACGAGAAAGTCGAAAAGGCAGAATGGAAGGAATATATGGGCGATTTAAGGGACGAAGACGACAAACCGATACTAGCCGCCGCTATCTTAGCCGATGCGGACATGATTATCACAGGCGACAAGGATTTCCTCGAAAGCGGAATCACACACCCACGGATTATTTCGCATTTGGATTTTTTGCGAGATTATATGGAATAACAGAAAGGAACGTAAATCATGGAACTAATTACGATACAGGAGAATGGGCAAATCACGATTCCACCTGAAATACAGCAGAAGTTGAACCTTAAAAAGGGCAACAAAATAGGTCTCGTTGAAGAAGACGGCGGATATAGAATTATAAATCCCACCGAAAGAATTATTTTGGAGGCACAAGAGGCTTTTTCAGGCGTTGCCGAAGAAATGGGTTGGAAGACGGAAGAAGACGTGTTTGAGTTCTGCCGTGAATTTCGGCGAGAGAGAAGTAAAAATGCGAATAATGTTTGATACCAATATTTTGTTATCGGCAATAGCATTTAAGAGTACAATGATGGCAAAAATCATCAAAAATGTGCAAATGGAGCATGAAATTTTACTTTGTCAGTATGTAATAGGCGAATTTGAGGACGTAGCTGATAAAAAAATGCCAAAACAAAGTGCCGCATTGAAAAAAGTGTTGTCTGATTTGCCATATACAAAGGTTAAATCTGCTGTTTGGCAACCGTGCATGGGCGATTTAAGGGACGAAAAGGACAAACCGATACTAGCCGCTGCTATCTTAGCCGATGCGGACATGATTATTACAGGCGACAAGGATTTCCTCGAAAGCGGTATCACACACCCACAGATTATTTCGCATTTGGATTTTTTGCGAGATTATATGGATTAAAATAAGAGGTGCAAAATGCAGAATAATATAGTAAAACCACTCGAAAACCTAATATCAATTTGCAACCAATACAAGAACGGAGAAATAGACACGGTCGCTTTTCAAGGAACTATCGCAAATATCTTTCTGCCGCATGAAACCTCGGCTGAATTGTCCAGGGAACAAGATAACCTGCATGAGCATTTGGAAATCATCATATTCACGGAATACGGAGAAGACCACATAAAATGTGCCGAGCCGTACGTGGACGACCTCATAACCGCCACAAAAGCCGAAATCACACGCCTTGCAAACTACACGCCATACGCCACGGCAAGCCAATTACAAGCAACCTAAAAAGGAGAGCAAACCATGGAATCAGCCACAATACACGATAACGGAAAAATCACGTTGCCGCTTGAAATGCGGCAGAAATTAAACTTAAAAGACGGCGATAAAATAGATTTTGTTGAACAGGACGGAGAATATAAAATTGTAGACCCAATCGACATAGCTATCAAAGAAATACAGGATTCTCTTGCAGGTATAGCCGAAGAATACGGCTGGAAAACGGAAGAAGATGTAATTGAATTTTGCCGCCAGTTTAGGAAAGAAAGGAGCAAAACTGGTAATAATGCTTGATATTATGTGGACAAGCTGGCTAAGATACGAAAAAGTTGAGATAAATGGGCATATTTACGCCAAAGTGGGCGAACGGCTGTATTCACGTCATGCAGTTAATCGAATGTATCCAAGCGGCAACAGATTCAAAACAGAACGCCCAAGAATAGGCACGGTAGATTTTTACACAGCAGAGGAAGGTCGGAGTATATCTCCAACATTTATAGAAGATATTATACGCAATGTTAAACCCAAATTTCAACCTAACACAGGCAACTATTTATACACAGATAAAAATGTACAAGTCGTCTTGAATGACGAGGGCGATAAGGGTGCTGTCGTTACTATAATGACTTATTCTAATCCGCCGAGGAGGTAATTATGTTAGACAGAATAAGAAATCCGCTAGAAAATTTTATATTCATTTGCGAGCAATACAAAAACGATGAATTTGATGTGGACATTTTGCAGACAGCTATCCGCTTTGCGTATCTGCCGCCTGAATCGTCCGAAGAACACAGCATTACTTTACACAATATTCACGAAAAATTGGAACTTATAATTTATGCAACTGTTGGAATGAAAGAGCAAGACAGAGACGAACGCCGCAAACACGCCATTCCGTTAGTCGATGCTCTCATAGCCGCCACAAAAGCCGAACTCACACGCCTTGCCAACTACACGCCATACGCCACGGCAAGTCAATTACAAGCAACCTAATTTGAATACAGCAACTACCAACCGATTTCAACGAACCTCTCGAACCCATTCGAGAATAAGTTCGCGAATATATAACAATCACAACGCCGCCCCCTACAAAAAAATCCCCAAACAAAATTTAAAGTTTGTCCACTTTTCAAAGTGGCGGGGTGTGGGGTATGACAAAAAAGCCCCACGGTTTTAAGTTAAAAGGAGGAATTATTATGTCAGCTGCTACTGTCAGCACTAGCGGAAGTTACGCTAGGTACAAGGAGAAGAAGAAAGTCGAACGTGCGTATATGTGGGACGAAATGAAAAAACACAAAACCCTCTATGCGTTCCTCGCACCGTATGCTGTGCTTTTTACCGTCTTTGTCGTCGCGCCCGTCGGTGTCTCTATCTTTTTCAGTTTCACGCACTTCAATGTGCTTGAACCGCCTAGATTTATCGGGTTCCAGAATTATTTGAACCTGTTTCTGGCGGACGATGTGTTCCTGATTGCTCTTAGGAATACGCTCATTCTTGCGTTGATTACTGGGCCTGTGGGCTATATCTTTGCGTTCCTGTTTGCCTGGTTTATTAACGAATTGCCACGCTATTTGAGAGCGTTTGTTACGTTGGTGTTCTATGCACCGACCATTGCAGGCGCGGCGTTCCTGATTTGGTCGCTGATTTTCTCGGGCGATGCTTTTGGCTATCTAAACGCCTTTCTCATGCAGTTTGGGATTATCAACGAACCTGTCCTGTGGCTGTCGAATCCAGAATTTATGATGCCTGTTATCATTGTTGTGGTGCTGTGGATGAGCCTGGGCGCTGGATTCTTGGCGTTTATTGCAGGGCTGTCCACCATTGACGAGTCGCTGTACGAGGCTGGGCTTATGGACGGCATCAAAAATCGGTGGCAGGAGCTGTGGTTTATCACGTTGCCGAATATGCAGGGAATGTTGATGTTTGGTGCGGTTATGGCGATTATGGCGAGCTTTGCCGTCGGCGAAGTTACGCAAGGGCTGGCTGGCTTTCCGTCCACGGATTACGCCGTTCATACGGTTGTCAATCACTTGGTTGACTACGGTGCAATCCGCTTTGAAATGGGATACGCCTCGGCTATTGCCACGATTTTGTTCCTAACTATGATTTACACCAAATCACTCGTTGGCAAATTTATAATGAAGATAGGGAGATAGGGAGGTAGATTTTTATGACAGTTGCATCAGAAAGACGGCCATTATTTATGGTCAAGAGGAAGAAGAGGAGCGGCGTGTTGCGGCCGAATCGGTCGCTGTCTGGGGACATCTTTATTTGGTGTATGTTGGCGGTTTTTGGCTTTTTCTTCGCCTTTCCGTTGATTTTTGCCATTAACAATGCGTTCAAGCCCCTAAATGAGCTATTTCTATTTCCGCCGCGGCTTTTCGTCATCAATCCCACCTTGAATAATTTGCAGGATTTGTTTATAATTATGTCAAGATCGTGGGTTACGTTTTCACGCTACATCTTCAACACGGTATTTATCACGGCTGTGGGAACTGTTGGGCATCTGATGGTCGCCTCGATGGGTGCGTATGCGGTCAGCAAATACGAATTTCCAGGGAGCAAATTTTTCTTTAACCTGGTCATTATAACGCTGATGTTTTCAGGCTTTGTTACCGCCATTCCAAACTTCCTCATTTTGTCGTCGCTCGGCTGGATTGACACTTACTGGGCTGTAATAATCCCACATTTTGCGTTCCCAATGGGATTCTTCTTAATGAAGCAGTTTATCGACACCGTGCCTCAATCGTTGATAGAGTCGGCAAAAATCGACGGTGCGAAAGAGTGGACGATATACACACGCATAGTGATTCCGCTGATTAAGCCAGCGATGTTGACAGGCATGATATTTTCCGTGCAGGCGTTGTGGAACAATCCGCAAGCGAATCTGATATACACGGAGCAATTAAAGACGTTGCCATTCGCCTTACAGCAAATCGTGGGCAGTCCGCACACGCCAAACATAGCCCGCGCAGGCGTAGGTGCCGCCGTTACGATGGTTATGATGGTCGTGCCGATTACCTTGTTCATTGTCGCACAGAGCAACATTCTAAGGACTATGGCAAACAGCGGTATAAAAGAATAAAACCTTGGGGCTCTGCCCCAAACCCCGCCACTTTGAAAAGTGGACAAACTTTAGCTTTGTTTTGGGGATGGTTT
>JGI24700J35501_10930287_pt1 | contig 12767 bp, 4 predicted proteins | sample TergutTh196P1_FD_35501 | JGI IMG/M metagenome (IMG submission 35501) | reverse complement strand
GCTTATGCCGGAGTTCCAGCCGCTGTTGAACTGCCTCGCCTGCGTGTAGTTGAAGCCGAAGGTCTGCCTGAGCCTTTCCACTATGGCCGCCTCGTCGTCGCCCGCTGCTGCCACAGGCCGGCGTAGGCAAGCTGGGTGGATTTCTCGTTTGTGTTTTTCTGCCTTACCGCGTTGAAGATGCTGCCCGCGAGTATTGTGAGGGCTCCTATCGCGGCTCCCTTCGGGCCGCCGGCCATCATCATCGCGCCGCCGGCCAAGTTTGCCATTACGGTTTTAAGGCGCGGGTCGTTGAGCAGCGACTTGGTGTCATTGTTGAAAAGCAGGCTGCTGGCTTTAAGCTGGCTCTGCGCGATGTCAAGCCGTTTTTCAGCAGAAGTTCCCTGAAATCAATTTTCGGCATTGACGGTTAAAGTTGTGATGACAAACTGCTGTCAACCGGCTTGACATTTTCCGGGGGTTCCGCTAGAGTTTTATCGTGGCAGATGATTTTCAGCAAAAAAGCTCCGGGGAGGGGCGGGATACACGACAGTCTACGGCTTGGATCTAGGAGGTTGCAAGAAGTAGCTTCTCATGAAAAATGAAAAAACCAGAAGGCGCGTTTTGTTTTCCGCCTTGTTTATATTCTCGTTGTTTGGCGCACCGGGCGCGGCCGCCTTGCAAGGTTTGCCCGCCCTTGACCTTACCGGGGCGGACTTAAAAATAGAGTTCAGGCTGGAGTACAACCGCACTTTTCTGTTTTGCTTTTCCGAATCCGTGATCGGCGGCCTTACGCTGAACGACCGCTTTCGCTTTGCCGCCGGCTTCGCATCGGGCACATTGGGGGACGAGCCGGAAACAAGACTTTTCGGTGCCGGCTCCGCCAACATCGTTCTTTTTCCGGCAGGCGCATTGAGCTTCGGCTTTGCCTACATTTTTCATGGCATTCCCGGCTTTGAAATGCGCAGCAACTCAATCCGGCCAATGCTCTCTTACACGGGCAGACGCTGGACGGCGGCCCTGGGCATGAACTTGCAGTTTACAAGATTTTTCGGCGAATACCAAGTTTTCGAGCCGGTCTTTGTGTTTTCGGCCAGCGTGGTTCTTTTGCAAAACTACAGGTTTTCGCTAAAAATCCGGGGGGCGAATTACTCCGATTTTGACGCGGGCAACATGGCGAAGTACTCTTTCGCATTGAGCGGGGCTTACCGGCTGAACGAGCGCGTGTCGTTGACAAGCGCGATTGAACTTATGCAAAGCGGCAGCATTGTTTTGGCCGCGACTTTTTACGGCTTTGCTTTTATGGGGGGCGTTAGGTTTTCATGGTAAAGATTTTTCGCACGGCAAGGGCTGCGGCCTTTGCCGCCTGTCTTGTTTTGCTTTCCGCTTGCAGTAACGATCTTCTCGGCCTTTTTAGCGCAAACGATCTGGATGTGCGCCTTGAGGCGCGGGACAGTTTTGTCTTTCTTTCGCACGAAGACCGCAACCCGTCCTTTGGTGATGAGTTTACGTTTATCGCGCTGGCGGACACGCACATTCTTAACGGGAACGCCCACGGTTTCGAGCGTCTTGCCCAGGCGGTAAGCCGGCACAATGCCGACTTTGTGGTTCTCCTTGGGGACATTACCCAGAACGGCGCGCGCGGGGACATACAAAGATTTATCGACATTGCAAACAGCGTGCCTGTGCCGGTTTACCCCGTTATCGGGAACCATGACATTTATTTTAACAATTGGTCTGCTTGGCGGGACATGATAGGCTCGACCCGTTACAGGGTGGATTCCCGGCGTGCGGACGGCAGTATCGCGGCGACTTTTTTCGTGCTGGATTCGGCCAACGCCTTTTTCGGCAGGAGCCAGCTTGACTGGCTGGAAAGAGAGCTTGCAAGCGCCGGCGGGCGGGTTTTTGTTTTTTCGCATATCAATGTTTTTTCCGACAGCGGGATCAGCCATGTCCAGTTTATTGATGCGCGTGAACGGGCGCGGCTTGTTTCGATTTTGCGCGGGCGCAGCCAGATGATGATGTCCGGGCACGCGCACCGGTACTTTGTTACGAATGCTGGCGGAGTGAGTTTTGTAACGCTGGAAGATTTCCGGAGCAACAGAACTTTCGCCGTCGTCTCTGTAACGAACAGCGGAGTAACCCACAGCATCGACAGCTTGTAAGAAGGAGTCTAAGGAAACGCTGATTAACTCGACGCTAATCAGCGTTTCCCAAACCGCCGCCCGCGGGCTTTCCTCGCTGACCGCTAACAAAAGCTGCGTTAATGTGTTATAATGGAAGAAGCGGTTCGTTGGAAAGGCCGCGCATACAACTTGAAAAGGAGCGGCTATGAATGACGCTTTAATGAACACCTACAAAAGACTCCCGGCAACATTTGCCAGAGGGGAAGGCTCTTGGCTTTTCGATACAGACGGAAAGAAATACCTTGACTTTACATCCGGCATCGCTGTCAACTGCCTGGGGCACAACCATCCGACGCTGGTACAGGCCATAAACAGACAGGCCGGGCGACTGCTTCATACCAGCAACTATTTTTTAAGCGACGTCGTGCCGCTTTTTGCCCAAAAACTCGTCGAAGCCTGCGCCAAAGGCGGCATGGAAAAAGTCTTTTTGGCCAACTCCGGCGCAGAGGCCAACGAAGGCGCTTGCAAAATCGCCCGGAAATACTCCCTGCTAAAATACGGCGCAGGCCGCCACACAATCGTAACCTTGCAGGGCAGCTTTCACGGCAGGACAATCACCACGTTAAGCGCAACAGGACAGGAAAAGTTCCATAAAGATTTTGGCCCCTTCACAGAAGGCTTTGTGCACATACCGGGCGGCGACATAAAAAAACTCGATGCCACACTGGACGAAAAAACCGTCGCCGGGCTTTGGATCGAGCCGGTTCAGGGGGAGTCGGGCATAGTCCCGCAAACGGCCGACTTTGTGGAAGCGGCCGCAAAGCTCTGCCGGCAGCGCGACATACTATTGATGGCCGATGAAATACAAAGCGGGCTGGGCAGAACGGGGACATTTCTGGCCATAGAACAATACATGGCAGAGGGAAAGGCGGTTAAAGCCGATATTGTAACATTGGCCAAGGGGATTTCCGGCGGTATCCCTTCCGGGGCGGTGCTGGCCGGGGAAAAGGCCTGCGGGGTCTTCGCACCGGGGGATCACGGCAGCACCTTCGGCGGAAATCCGCTGGCCGCCGCCGCCGGCCTTGTCGTTCTGGACACCGTGGACAAAAGCGACTTTATGGCCGAAATAAAACGCAAGGGCGAAAAAATCATGGCCGGCATACGCGCCTGGGGGCACAGCGGGGTAAAAGAAGTCCGCGGCCGGGGGCTTATGATCGGCATAGACATAGAAAAAGAAGCCTGGCCTGTGTTGGAAGCCGGGCTAGGCGCCGGGCTTTTGATGCTTTCCGGCGGGACTAACACCCTGCGTCTTTTGCCACCTTACACGATAAGCGACGGGGAGATTGAACAGGGGCTTGAAATAATGAGAGGTTTGTTGTAAGGGGAAACGCTGGTTAGCTCGAAGCTAATCAGCGTTTCCTAAGGCGGCATTAGCCGCCGGTTGCTTAATAAGGAGGGCTTCCGCGTGGGTTTTAGTCATGCTTTTGGCGCCGGTTTTGGCGACACTGTTGGTGAGGTTTCGGGGGGCGGGCTTGCAGGTTTGCCGGCAGTCTTTGACGCTCTGCCGACAGCGTATTTGTGCTGGAACGGGGATCAGCAGATAACCGCTTCTAACTTGGCGGCTTGCAAGATGTTTGCGCTTTCCGAAAGCGAGCTTGCGGCGGGCGGGTTTTACAAGAGCTTTCCGGGGACGCAAAATGTTTTGGAGCAAAACCTTGCGGCCGCCTTTGCCGGCGGCGAGTGCCGTCTTGAGCTTGAGCTTTCCGGCGACGGAAAGCCGCCGCGCTATATCGAAATGGAAATGCGGCGCATTCTCAGCGGGAAGGACGCTTTTGTCATAAGTTCGGCTCATGATGTAACGGCTTACAAAAACCCCCCGGCGGCACAGGGCAAAGAAGGCGCTTACAAAATGGCCTTTGAAAAAGCGCCTTTCGCTCTTATCGCCCGCGACGAGAACTTTGGCCTTATCGACTGCAACGAGTGCTGCGCCAAGATTTTCGGCTTCGACACCAAGGCCGCCTTTCTGGAAAAAGCCGTCAATGGGGACATCTTTAAGTTTTTGACCGAGCTTAACGATTTTATGCCGGCCGTCCAGCCTTGCGGCATGGCTTCTTTGGAAAAAATTGTCGGGCAGTTTGAAGTAGCCAAAAAAGAAGGCCGGGTCAGCTTTGAGTGGGATTTTGCCGACGAGCATGGCGGGCCTCTGCCTTGCGAGGTTACTATCGTGTGCGAAAAGCTTGACGGCAAGGATGTCTACATCTCGTACTTCCGCGATCTGCGCAGGGAAAAAGATGCCCAGGCGCGGGAAAAAGAATCGGACATACGCGCCAGGCTGATGTTTGAAAAAGCCCCGCTCGCTGTCATCTTCCGGGACAAGGACGCAAACTTTATCGATTGCAACGAAGAGTGCCTCAAGCTTTTGGGTTACGCTTCCAAGGAGTTTTTGCGGGAAAGGCTGTCCGAAAAAGGCCAGTCCAAGTTTTTGATGGAGCATGACGGCTTTACGCCGGCTCTGCAGCCCTGCGGCACGCCTTCTGCCGAAAAAGTGAAAAAGTACCTTCAGCAAGCCCGTGAGGAAGGCTTTGCCAGCTTTGAGTGGAGCTTTCTTGACGCGCAGGGCGAAGTTCTGCCTTGCAAAAATACGATTGTTCGCATCGATTTTCAGGGCAGCTACGCCTTCGCCTCGTACTTCCGCGATTTGCGCGAGGAAAAAAAGGCGCAGGCGCGGGAAAAAGAAGCGGATGTACGCGCCCGGCTGATGCTCGAAAAAACGCCGCTGGCGGTTACCTTCCGCGACCACGATGCTGTCTTTCAAGACTGCAACGACGAATGTGTCAAAATGTTCGGCTTTAACACCAAGGCCGACTTTGTAAAAAAACTGGAATCCGAAAGCCTCTCAAGGCCTCTGCTGGAGCTGGCCGGTTTTACCCCGCCCTTCCAGCCCTGCGGCACGCCTTCGGCGGTAAAGGCCGCGGCTTTGGTGAACAAGCCCCGGGAAGAAGGTTTTGCAAGGTTCGAGTGGGAGTTTATCGACCAAAAGGGCGAAAGCCTGCCCTGCGAGGTTACGATTGTGCGGGTGGATTTTCACGACGGAACCTGCGCCTTCGCATCGTACTTCCGCGATTTGCGCGAGGAAAAAAAGGCGCAGGCGCGGGAAAAAGAAGCGGATGTACGCGCCAGAATGCTGGCCGAAAAAGCGCCCTTTGCGGTTTTATTCCGCGACAAGGACTTTAACTTTATCGACTGCAACGAAGAATGTGTCAAATTGTTCGGCTTTAACACCAAGGCCGAACTTGAAAAAACAATGACGGCGGCAAAGTCTTCCAAGTTGTTTACCGGCCTTAGCGATTTTACCCCGGCGTTCCAAGCCTGCGGCACGCCCTCCGAGTTAAAGGCCAGGGTAAACTTTGAAAAAGCGGCGGAAGAAGGCTCGGCCAGGCTGGACTGGCTGTACATAGACGCGCATGGCGAAGAAATGCCTTGCGAAGTTACGATTGTGCGCATAGACCTCAACGACGGCAGCCATGCCTTCGCATCGTACTTCCGCGATTTGCGCGAGGAAAAAAAGGCGCAGGCGCGGGAAAAAGAAGCGGATGCACGCGCCAGAATGATGTTTGAAAAAGCGCCGCTGGCCGTTACCTTTAGGGACAAAGATTCGGTCTTTCAAGACTGCAACGATGAATGCGCCAAAATGTTCGGCTTTAAAACCAAGGCCGACTTTGTAAAAACGCTCGAAGCGGAAAGCCTTACAAAACCCTTGCTGGAGATAGCCGCCTTTACGCCGGCCTTCCAGCCTTGCGGCACGCCTTCGGCGGAAAAGGCCGCCGGTTTGGTGCAAAAAGCGCGGGAAAAAGGCTTTGTAAAGTTCGAGTGGGAGTTTCTAGATGCGCACGGCGAGCGTCTGCCTTGCGAGCTTGTAATTGCGGGTGCGGACTTACAGTACGAGCACTCCTTCGTCTCGTATATCCGCGATCTGCGCGAGGAAAAAAAGGCGCAGGCTCTGGTTCAAGAAGCTAACATACGCGCCAAGGTGATGTTCGACAAAGCGCCCTTTGCGGTGAGCTTCCGGGACAAGGACTTTAACTTTATCGACTGCAACGAGGAACGCTACAAGCTCTTCGGCTTTAAAAGCAAGGCCGAGCTTATCGAAAAAATGGAAGAGAATGGCAAGTCCAAGTTTTTCTTGGAAACCAGCAGGTTTACGCCGGAATTTCAGCCCTGCGGCACGCTGTCTTCCGAAAAGGCTAAAGAGCAGATTAAAAAAGTCCAGGAAACGGGCTATGTAAACTTTGAATGGATGTACATTGACGCGCAGGGCAACCCTCTGCCTTGCGAAAATACAATCGTGCGGGTGATTTTTGAGGACAGCTACGGCTTTGCCTCCTATGCCCGCGACTTGCGGGCGGAAAAAAAGGCGCTGGCCGAAATGAAAGAAGCCGATGCCCGCGCCCGGACGATGTTTGACAAAGCGCCGCTTGCGGTAAGCTTCCGGGACAAAGACTTTAACTTTATCGACTGCAACGAGGCGGGGGTAAAGTTCTTCGGTTTTAATAAAAAGGAAGAGCTTGTGGCCGCGCTCAAGGCGGAAGGCTCGTCCAAGTTTTTGATGCAGACGAACAGCTTCACCCCGGCGCTCCAGCCCTGCGGCACTCCCTCGGCGGAAAAGGTGAAGGGGCTTATCCGGCAGGCGCGGGAAGAAGGCTTTTCAAGATCGGAATGGCTCTTCCTCAACCAGCAGGGCGAGTCTTTGCCCAGCGAGCTTACCATTGTGCGGGTAAACCTTAGCGACGGCAGCCATGCCTTTGCCTCCTACGCACGCGATCTGCGCGAGGAAAAAAAGGCGCAGGCAGAAATAAAAGAGGCGGATGCCCGCGCCAGAATGCTTTTTGAAAAAGCGCCGCTGGCTGTGAGTTTCCGGGACAGCGACTACAGCTTCGTGGACTGCAACGAGGAGCTTGTGCGCCTCTTCGGTTTTGGCTCAAAGGCGCAGTTGGTAGAAAAGCTGACAACGGAAAGCGCCTCCAAGTTTTTCCTGGAGCTTGACAGCTTTAGGCCGGAGTTCCAGCCCTGCGGGATGCCCTCTGTCATAAAGGGGGAACAGCACCTTCAAAAAGCCCGGGAAGAAGGCTTTTCAAGAATCGAATGGATGTATCTTGATGCGCACGGCCAGCCTTTGCCTTGCGAAAATACGGTGGTGCGCATAGACCTTCACGACGGCAGCCACGCCTTCGCCTCCTACGCCCGCGATCTGCGCGAGGAAAAAAAAGCGCAGGCCGAAATAAACGCCGCCAACGCCCGCATAAACACGATTTTTGAGATCACCCCGCTGGCGATCAGCACATGGGACGGCAACGAGATTATAGACTGCAACGACGAATGCGTCAGAATCTTCAGGCTCCGGGAAAAAAGCGACTTTATAAACAACTTTTTCCGTTTTTCGCCGGAGCTGCAGCCCTGCGGGAGACCTTCCGTAGAATTGGCGCGGGGGCATATCGAAAAAGCTTACAGCGAAGGGCGCACATCGTTTGAATGGGTGCACCAAGATGCGGACGGCGAGCCTATCCCCTGCATGGTTACCGCGATAAGAATCGAATACGGGGACGGCCACGCCCTTGTCGCATTCAAGCGCGACCTGCGCGAGGAAAAAAATGCACTGGCCAGGCTGAACGCCGCCAACGCCCGGATAAAAACGATTTTTGAAAACACGCCCTTGGCGATCACCACATGGGTTGGCAACGAGGTTGTGGACTGCAACGAGGAGGCCTTGCGCCTGTTCAAACTGCGCGAAAAAAGCGAGCTTACAAACGACTTTTTCAAGTTTTCGCCGGCTCTGCAGCCCTGCGGAACCTCTTCAAAGGAACTGGTCTACGGCCAGATCGATCAAACCCTCGACGAAGGGCGCATTTCCTTTGAGTGGGTGCACCAGGACTCGGAGGGCGAGCTTATCCCCTGCATGGTTACATCGCTAAAGATGGGCTACGGCGATGAGAACACCCTTACGACGGTCGGCTTTACGCGCGACTTGCGGGAGGAAAAAAAGGCGCAGGCGCAGCTTGACATAGCGAACAACAGGATCAAAACGATTTTTGAAAGCACGCCGCTTGCGATAATAACGGCGGTGGACGGCAAAACGGTGGACTGCAACGAGGAAGCCTTGCGCCTGTTCAAAGTCCGGGAAAAAAGCGAATTTATAGAAAAGTTTTTCACGTTTTCGCCGGAGCTTCAGCCCTGCGGAACCCCTTCCAAAGAAATGGTGCACACCCAGCTCGCCCAAACTCTCAAGGAAGGGCACATCTCTTTTGAATGGATGCACCAAGACTCTGCGGGGGAGCTTATCCCCTGTGTCGTCAACCTCATAAAAATAGAACACGGGGACGGCAGGGATGCCGTTGTCGGTTTTACCCGCGATCTTCGCGCCGAAAAAAAGGCGCAGGCGCAGTTGAACCTGGCCAACGCGCGTATCAAAACGATTTTTGAAAACACGCCGCTTGCGATAATTACGTCGGTGGACGGCAAAATGGTGGACTGCAACGAGGAAACTCTGCGTCTGTTCAAAATCCGGGAAAAAAGCGATTTGATTGGCCACTTCACCAAGTTTTCGCCGGAGTTCCAGCCCTGCGGCAATTCCTCGGTAAAATTGATGCGCAGCCAGACGGAGCAGGCCACCCGCGAAGGCAGCATCACCTTTGAATGGATGCACCAAGATTCCGAAGGGGAGCTTATTCCCTGCATCGTTACCGTTATAAAAATGGAATACGGGGACGGCCGCAGCGCCCTTGTCGGCTTTACGCGCGACTTGCGGGCGGAAAAAAGGGCGCAGGCCGAAATCAGCGAAGCGAACATTCGCGCCCGGATGATGTTTGAAAAAGCGCCAATGGCCGTTACATTCCGAGACAGGGATTCCTCTTTTATGGACTGCAACGAGGAGTGTGTCCGGCTCTTCGGCTTAAAAACCAAGGCCGATCTGGTAAGAAAAATAAAAGCGGAAAGCGTGTTCAAGTTTTTTATCGAGCTTGAAAGTTTTTCGCCGCCCGTTCAGCCCTGCGGCACGCCCTCGGCGGAAAAGGCGCAATTGCTCATTCAAAAGGCCCGGGAAGAAGGCTTTGCAAAGTTCGAGTGGCTCTTTTTTAACGAACAGGGCGACCCTCTGCCTTGCGAAAATACCTTTGTGCGCATAAATCTTCACGACGGCAGTTACGCTTTTTCCACCTACATACGCGATCTGCGCGAGGAAAAAAAGGCCGCAGCCCTGGCGGAAGAAGCGAACATTCGCGCCCGGATGATGTTTGAAAAGTCGCCCCTGGGCGTTATTTTTAGCGATGAAAACTTTGACTTTATCGACTGCAACGACGAATGCCTAAAGCTCTTTTCCGTAAAGAGCAAGGGCGACTTCGAGCGTATGCTTAAAACCGAGGGGCGTTCCAAGTTTTTCATAGAGCTTGAAAGCCTCAGCCTGCCGCTGCAACCCTGCGGCCGGGTCTCGTCAATGAAGGCCAGGAGTTACATTCAAAAAGTCCACGAAGAAGGTTTTGCCCGGTTTGAATGGCTCTTTGCCGATCTTCACGGTTTGTATCTGCCTTGCGAAATTACCGTCGTGGGCATAGACCTTCACTCAAGTTATGTCTACGCCACATATATCCGCGACTTGCGCGAGGAAAGAAAGGCGCAGGCGTCTCTGGATGCGGCAAACGCCCGGATCAACACGATTTTTGAAAACACGCCGCTGGCAATCACCACTTGGTTTAACGGCCAAATGATCGAATGCAACGAGGAATGCGCCCGCGTTTTCGGGCTTTCGGACAAAAGCGACTATGTGAAGCATTTTTTCAATTTTTCGCCGGACTTCCAGCCTTGCGGAACGCCTTCCACAGAATTGTCGCAAAGCTACATCGAACAGGCCTACAACGAAGGCCGGGTTACCTTTGAATGGATGCACGTCGGCTTGGACGGCGAGCCTATCCCCTGCGTGATTACCGCGATAAGAATCGAATACGGCGAAGATTACGCGGTGGCCGCCTTCTTGCGCGACCTGCGCGAGGAAAAAAAGGCGGCCGCCCAGCTAGACGCGGCGCGCACGCGCTCCAAGCTGATTTTTGAAAACACGCCTCTGGCCATCTCCTTCTGGAACGAAGAGACGGCCATTATCGACTGCAACGAGGAATGCGCCCGGCTTTTCGGCATTGCAAACAAAAACGACTTTATCGAGCGTTTTGCCGATTTTTCGCCGCCGGTGCAGGCCAACGGCAAGCCCTCCGTGGAATTGGCGGGCGTGTACATAAAAAAAGCCTTCGCGGAAGGCGAGGTCAGCTTCGACTGGATGCACAAGAATTCCCGGGGCGAGCCTATTCCCTGCTCGATTAAGGCGATACGAATCGAGTACGGCGACAGTTATGCGGTGGCCGCCTTTGTCCGCGATCTAAGCGAGGAAATAAAAGCGGCCGCTCAAATTGACGCGGCACGCACGCGCTCCAAGCTGGTTTTTGAAAACACGCCCCTGGCCATCTCCTTTTGGGACGAAAGCAATACGATTATCGACTGCAACGAGGAATGCGCCCGGCTTTTCGGCATTGTCGATAAAACCGACTTTATCCGCCGCTTTGCCGAATTTTCGCCGCCCACCCAGCCGGGGGGGCAGGCATCGGCGGACTTGGTGCGCCACTACATAAAAAAAGCCCACGAAGAAGGCAAGATCAACTTTGACTGGCTGCACGTTGACTCCAAGGGCGAGCTTATGCCCTGCGAGATCAAGGCGATACGAATCGAATACGGCGGCAGTTACGCGGTGGCCGTCTTTGTCCGCGACCTGCGCGAAGAATTGCGGGCGGCTTCTCTGTTAAGCGATGCGCGTGTGCGCGCTCAAATCATCTTTGAAAAAGCGCCCTTGGCTATCACCTTCTGGAATGAGCGTTTTGAGCTTATCGACTGCAACGACGAATGCGCCCTTCTGTTCGGCACGGATGACAAAAGCGCGTACATGAGGAACCCGGCAAGGTTTTCGCCGGAGCTTCAGCCCTGCGGCACGCCTTCCAAGCATAAAATCCGCGATATGCTGCAAAAAGCCTTGGACGACGGAATGGTCATTTTTAGCTGGACTCACCTTGACATACACGGCGAGCCGCTTCTTACCGAAATTACCTTTGTGCGCATAGACTTTCACGACAGCCATGCGGTGGTCGGCTACTTCTTCGACTTGCGCGACTCGCTTGCCGCCCAAGAAGCGATACGCGAATCAAACGAGCGTGTCCAGCTTCTGTTGGACTCCACGCCTGTGGCTTCTTTTTTGATCGGCAAGGATTTTAAGGCCATCGACTGCAACATGGAGGCGGTAAATCTTTTCGAGCTTGCCGGCAAAGAAGAATGCATAGCCAGTTTTTCGTACATTTTTGGCAACGACGAGATCAGCAAAGAGTTAGGTGAAAGCAACATCGAATCCTTCTTCAACGCGGCGATCGAACAGGGGCACTTTAAGACGGAGTGGGCATTGCGCCTTCCTGAGCATCACGCCGACGCTTACCGGCAAAGCACGCTTCCCTGCGAGATCACCTTCGTGCGTCTCATTCACAAGGACGACTTTGTAGTGGCGGTGTACATCTTCGATTTGCGCGTAATACAGCAAGTCGTGGACAACATACACAGGCTGGAAGTGGCCGAAGAAAACAGCGAGGCCAAGTCCAAGTTTTTAGCCCGGATGAGCCACGAAATACGCACGCCGATGAACGCGATTATCGGCATTTCCGAAATTCAGCTTCGCAACAACAACTTGAATCACCATGTCGAGGAAGCCTTTGCAAAAATTTACGATTCCGCCCATTCGCTTTTGCGGCTTATCAACGACATTTTAGACCTGTCCAAGATCGAAGCCGGCAAAATGGAAATCCTTGACATAAAGTACAATGTCGCAAGTCTTATCAACGACACGGTGCACATAAACATTATCCGCATGGGCAGCAAGCAGATTGTTTTCAAAATGCGCGTGGACGAAAACCTGCCGGAAACAATTTTTGGCGACGATGTGCGTATGCGCCAGGTGCTCAACAACCTGCTTTCCAACGCTTTCAAGTACACGGAAAATGGGCTTGTCGAGCTTTCTTTCTGGGCAGAAAAACTTACGGACAGCGCGGCGGAGGACTACATCGGCCTTGGGCAAACTGGCCAAGGGCAGTTAGGTGAAAATGCCGACGATATATTCCTTCTTGCCATAAGCGTAAGCGACACCGGCTGCGGCATGACGCCCGAACAGCTTGCCGGGCTTTTCGACGACTACGCCCGTTTTAACACGGTCTTGAACCGCGATGTCGAAGGCACGGGGCTGGGCATGAACATCGTGCGCAGTATCGTAAGGCTCATGAACGGCTCTATCGACGTGGCCAGCACGCCGGGCAAGGGTTCGACTTTTACCGTGCGCATTCCGCACAAAAAGTTCGGCGACGGTGTGCTCGGCGCGGAAAAAGCCAAGTTTATCGAGGAATACGAACGCAATCATTTTCTGGCGAAAAAAATCCCGGACTTTGAATACGAGCCTATGCCTTACGGCAAGGTGCTTGTTGTGGACGACATGGAAACGAACTTGTATGTGGCGCAGGGGCAGCTTAAGCCTTACTATTTGGAGGTCGAGGTTTGCAACAACGCCCAGGCTGCCATAGACAAGATAAGGGGGGGGGGGGC
>JGI24700J35501_10930288_pt1 | contig 12780 bp, 11 predicted proteins | sample TergutTh196P1_FD_35501 | JGI IMG/M metagenome (IMG submission 35501) | reverse complement strand
TGTGTGTGTGTGTGTGTGTGTGTGTGTGTGTGTGTGTGTGTGTGTGTGTGTGTGTGTGCGCGCGCCACAAGTGAAGACACAAAGAACGGGTTTTATGTGCAATTGTAGGGATACTATTTTATGAGACTGTCGCTTGTCACTTCTCGTCGGCCCACTTTACTTACAAAATTTCGACATTTAACAACGTGTTCGTTAGGTGGGACGGATGTCTGCGTGACGAACAACACAAAAAGTTCCAGCGCCCTCTGTAAATCGGGTAAGTAAAAACCTGATATTAAACGCAATGTATTGAACTACTGCGCGTGGACCCCGATTGACGGTTAAAGAGAATAGCGGCGAACGCTGCGCTGCTTGCCGTCATGCCAAACCGCGTGAATGAAGAGGATGCGAGTTGTCCGTTACAGTGATGTCCATAGGGAATGTGTGCGTGTGTGTATTTTGTTAGGAAATTGACGGCTATTCTTTCTAAAATTAGTTTCCTAAAATTACAAATGCAACGTATAAATTATTAGAACGATATTTAATTTTTTATGTTAATTGACCCCTCAAGCTCTAAATATTTTGTAAAATTAAGGGTACGTTTTCCTAGGATGTGATGCCGTATATTTTGGTAGATAGTTACTATCGTTTCGGAGGAACCTGTTGCCTCCATCTGCCTAACGCTGGCAAATGCGCGTTATCGTTTTAAAATAGGATACGAACGCTTTTTCCCCACATCGATAATTTATATTTACAACTCACAGATTTTCCCTTGTAACCTCTACCTATATTACATTTAAAGATTCAGTTCGTACTGCGCAGTAAACACGCCCAGTCTCAGTTATAGAATATAGTAAGTTAATGTTGTTTAGAGATAAAAGAGGTGTTCAAGTGAGAATCGCAGTAACAAATATATTGTCCCTTGACAGAGTGCAGCGTGGTTAAATGTTGAAACAGGTGGTACGTATTGTTAACATTGGGCTTTAAGTGGTTACTATCATCTTTATTAGGCTACTTTTACAAAGAGCAACAGGCAGACACGGTGTATGTTACGTAAGCCCACGCGGAGCTAATTAAAACTAATTGGCTTCTTACCATGCGCCTGTATTTTTCTTTTCTTTCCTTCTTTCTTTGTTTCTTTTTTGGTTGTGGTTCTGCAGTTCTCTTTTTCTCTTCTGGAAGTATGTGAACGTTTGTACCGTGTCGGAGGACCCCATGCAGCTTTCTTATTTTCTTACTAGCATGCAATTATTCTTAATCCGCTTGTATTGTCACCAGCAGGTATAACAAAGTCGAATCCAGCCCACTCACCCCATGACAACAAAAACGTGAATGGTCATGAGGATGAAGTTAACGATTTGACCACCACGTGGCAGTGCAAACGCAAATCGAATGTACCAAGTAGCGCTGTCGGCGGCATAACTTCGAAGTGCACATAGTTTTTTGCGTGAGAAGCAAATGTTCCCAGCCAATGTTTGCTACTCAAGAGAATGCAGGTGACCTTCAAAGCTTGGGTAGTGTCCTCAACACTCGCGACGACGGTCGGGGTACAACATACAGATGCTGTCAAAAACATGAGTATCACTGCATGACCTTCGTTTTACTGGTCGCCGCTTGTTTGGTGTTTCGTTTGTAACAAGCCTGAAGCCAAATTTATGTACAGCTTTAAGCATATAGAACACTGCAGAAAATGACTGTATTAGATCACAAGCACAAAACGCATTTTAGCCCAGTGGATGTTTGACTGGAGTTCATAGGTTACTGCTCACAAGCAGTGGGATGGTCGGCTTTCCCCAGGTGTAAGCCACTGATAAGCTCAACTACAAATTCCACATTCACTCCTCTGTAACAGTTTCTCCATTAGTCAGCAAACTTCCTGCCATTTATTGAATTTGGAATTTCATTACCATGCACACAAGATGCGGATACTTGTCACTAGCCAGATGAGTGCAGTCCGCAACCTCCCATCTGATATTTTTAAGATCCATTTTAATGTTATCCTTCCACCAAACTTAGGTGCTTCTGAATGGTCTCTTTCCTTTAGGTTTTCAAATCACAACCCCCTATTCATTTTCTCACACTGTATATGCCGAGTGCTTGTATCCATCACATTCACATTGATTTGATCCCTTTGAAGTACCAATGAGGCCAAAACTGAAATCGGGCAGTAGAGCGCGAAATTGGCATAAGTTAATTGTAAAATTCAAACTATGACTGATTTATTGCCATTTTATTTGCATATCTATCCTGTTATGAGGGAAGACAATAGATTTAAAATAGTTGGTGTCAGATGAAACAGTGGTTACAAGGTGTATAAAGTAAATGGAGAATTACAGGTGAGAAACCTAATTTATGTCATTTCAGAGATGAGGTAAAGCCAGAATAGGAAAATCGTGTTACGTGTGTGTCTTTTTATTGCTATTTACCCCTACCCCCTGCTCAGTACTCTTGAGCTAACTCAGAAAATGTGCTTTGAAACTTATGTTTAAGGTATTTAAGAATATTTTTACAGATTACCCTAGAATTGTAAGGTCCTATATTTTATTAATATTATTAGGTAAAGGTGAAGCAATCCCATTACAGGCCTGGACAAACCCTCAGGGTTCCAGGAGGTTGAGGCTGCAGCATTTCAATACAATCGGCACATGAAGGTGGTAAATTTGTCAGCCCTACACATTGACTGCCAGTCCCCCCCCCGGAGATATTCCTGGTACTAATTTCTCTTAGAGGTTGAGTCAACCCCAGGGCCATAGTGTGGCTGGAAGGATTATGTCAATGAAAAATTCTGATGACACCATTGATGTACGCCAAATATTATTAGGTGCTTTCATTATTTCACAAATTTCTTCCACTTTGACTCTCCCACCATAATTCAGAGAGGTGGAGGGGAGATTTCCAGCTTTCCTTCTGCCCCCTGCCCTAACCCTCTCTAATGGTGCACAAAGCAGGGGGCAAATAAGTCTGAAGAAGTTTATTTCCAAAATTTGGTGATGAAATGTCCTTGAAACTGACCTACTGGGAAGAGAAGAAGATGATTATGTTGTAGAAGTATGTGGTGTTGGCGAATGTGATAGAACTAAGTTTGGAGAAAGACCAGACTATGGCATTGTAGAGCTTTTGGATCAACTGCCTACAGTGTTTAATTCTCTGTAGATCTGTGTACTGCAGAAGGTGGATAAACCTTTTTTGGACGAAGCAGTGCATTTGGCCTAACTGAAATTGAATAACTGTCCAACCATGAAACACATGGGAGGTGATGTCTGTCCATCTGTCGTTATGTATGTTTCTGTCACTCATCAGATTTGGTTAAAATTTGGTGTAGGGGAAGATGGGAGATGCACACTGACAGTTGTTGGGCCAAATTCATTGTGGTTATGACTGGTCCGTGAAAACTCCTTATTTCACATAATGGCATTAAAATTCCACATTATGTTACCAAACTTAACGGACTGGGTCACATAATCTTAGTTTGAGCCTTGTAGACAGGTTGGTTCATTTCTGAACTGATAGCTATTCATCTGTTTTTGATCAGTTGACAGAATTGGTAGCCATTATATTATCTATGACAGTGGGTTATGTTAAATTACAAAATATAATGTGAACGGAGAAGATTATTAAAATGGATTTCTTATTTTGGTACATTTGTTACAGGGATACAAAACTTGTACTTTTTTCTTTTCAGGAAACGCCAAGACTGTTCGCAATGACAACTCTAGCAGGTTTGGTAAATTCATGCAGGTTTGTTTTGATAACAAGTGGATGATCAAAGGTTGCATCATTCAAGATTATCTGCTAGAGCAGTCACGGATCACATTCCAAAGCCCTGGAGAGCGGAACTACCATGTGTTCTACCAGCTTGTCGAAGGAGCTAAGGTATGGTTAGGTTATGTTAGATCATGATCTTCATTGATATTAGTAAACATATTTATTTTAGATGTTAAGAATGCAAGATTTTCCTCTATATTGCAACGTACAGAGCAATGCAGTACCATGTAGTGTAAGATTTGTCATCTTGTAAGAAGAAAGTTTTTGCTGCGCTACTAGTCAGACGGTCCCAGGATCGATTCCCGGTGGTGTCACTGGATTTTTCCGTGACATATTCCTTCCGACCGTACCATGGCCCTGGGGTTGACTCAGCCCCTAGTGAAAATGAGTACCAGGAACATTTCCTGGGGGTAAGGGCGGCCGGTGCGTGAGGCTGACAACCTCACCACATTCATGTGCTGAATGTCATGGAAATCTGGGAGCCTAAACCTCCTGGAACCCTTTGGGCCACACTGGACCTGTTACGGGACTCCTTTAACTTTTACCTTTTTAGGAAGACTGTGTTATAAGAAGTTTGCTGATCACTTGAAGCATATCATATTGTCTTCACAGTCTTGTCAGTCATAGCTTGTAATTCTTCCATATTTGAGTAAAGTGATTTAATATGTTGGTTTAAAAAGTGAACATTCAAGTTTGGTAATTTAAGTGCTGAGATTTCCTGAAATACTCTCCAAATTAACCACCATATATGATTGAGCTGATACTGTATAATTCCCACTTGTATACACAGTGCATTAGACACTTAATGGATAACCAATATGGCATATTTGAGACTTTTTAGAGACACGTTTTATTGCTGTGGAATCCTATTTATATGCCTAAAATGAGGTTACAAGTGGAGAAATGGAGTCAGACTTGTGGGGCAGCTGTCTTGCTTGGGCTGAATATCAGGGTAGAAGGGCAATTGTTCAATATTATGTAATGTGGACATCGTGGGCCGTGAAATTTTAATGACATGTATTTCAGAATAAACACTTGCAGTGAGATACTGTGGTTTTTTATACTGCTTTCTATTCTGAATATTTTAGTTAAAATGTGTCTTATTAATTGATTCAGGTCCTCTAGAATGTTGTACTGTATTGACCAGTAAACAGGAACTGCAGTATTTGCTGGTCAACATGGCATACATGGAATACTTGAATCTTCATCAACACTGCTGTTAGAACCAAAAATGTCACATATTATTAATTGCTTCGTTAAAGTGCAGCCTTGATTTTTATCCTTGTTTCCTTCCTTGATTATAACAGAAAGATACGATTCATATTCTGAAACATGAAAATTTCTCAATCTCTATGCAATATAATGTAAGGACTGAAAAATGGAGTCTTTAGTTGTAACTTTGGACAAATGCCCATATTTCTCAAAACAGCCAAAGTCCTTTTCTTGATTTGGAAGAAAATGCATGTTATCGAAGTATATCCATTGTCACCATAGTTTTATTGCATTATAAATTATTAAAAATTGAAGGACATTACAGTTTGTTAAGTTACCTTGAAATGCTTGTAAGTTTTTATAGTACTGACAAATGAAAAGGCACTCTTTAAAGTAGCATCAGGAAGGTATGTAAGTACACACTCCTTTGAACCCGTTGACCAATTCCTAACATTTAAAAGTGACTTACAATCTGTACATAATGGACTTTCTGTGAGAGGTGAATAATTAATGTGAAATCCTTTTAGTACTTTTTGTTACTGTACTTGTTATGTATATCATAGTGTAATGACTATGCTATGGGGTGAATGATCCAGGGTTCCAGTTTTCCCTGCTCCAGAATATTCAGACTGGGTTTGGGGTCCACCCAACATCCTATTCAGTAAGGACTGGGTATTCTTTCCCCTTTCCATCTAAGGCTGAGGTTAAGAATGAGTTGAACTGTACCTTCACGTGCCTGTATGACTTCATAGCTTGTACAGGGACAACTTGTCGTTTTTTTGTTTTTGTTTTTTACTAGTTGTCTGTATTTTGTATTTTTATGCCTTATCTCACTTCTTGTTACCATTGTGACTACATATCAGATAAGTGCAATGTATAATAATGTGTGTGTGTGTGTGTATTTATGTATGTATGTATGTATATGTATGCATATGTTTTAGAGCAACAAAGATTTGGCAGACCAACTGAAGCTAAAACCTGCAGACTTCTACAGGTACCTGAATCAGTCTGGTTGCATCAAACTTGATGGTGTTAGTGATGAAAATAAATTTGATGCATTGAGATTGGCTTTCAATGTCCTGCATATTCCTGCTGAGATGTGTGATGGCATATTCAGTGTCCTTTCTGCCATACTGTGGCTTGGAAATATGGGATTTGAGGTTAGTGTCGAGGTATTTACAATGAAAATTGTACACTGGATACAAAACAAATTTTTTGATTGTATTTATAGATTGATTTCTTTTAAGGCAAAAACTTAGTAAAGACATAGTACCATGTGTTTCAGACCATTTTGGTGGTCTCCTTATATTACTGTGGAACCATTTTAATGAATTCTAGTCTGAAACTGGACATGATTTTGTTCTCTGTCACTGGTTGTGGTCAGCAGTTGTGAATGTCTCCTTCTAAGAACTAATGCCCAATTCTGTCACCTGAAGATGGGAGCACATCCATTTCCTGATCTCAGTCAATGAAGAAATAATGTCCAGAAATGTAGTGCAGTAGTCTAGAAGATTGTGGACCTTGATATTCAGGATTTTGACCTTCCATATTCATCCACTATATTGACTTGTTCTGACAAATTGGGACAAGAACATGTGCATGGCAATTCTGCCTCCCCCACTGTCCTGCTCTGATGCTGATTATGCTCTGTTCAGTCAAGCTGCATCATTCATTAAGTGAGGTTCATTGCTTTTGTGTTTTGTGTAATGAGACTCCCCTGCAATCATTTAATGTATTTTACGTTTGCAAAATCTGTTTGTATTTCCTTAAAAATAAGCTGTTCATGCTTTTGAGGTCATATCATGTATTTTGTAAGTTCTGTGAATAAAATAGGTGTTTTACACTGAAAATGGTTTCAGGTGTATGCGATGGGTGTATAGGCCCATCTTGATCATGACCATGTGTACTGTACTGTAATTTTAAGTGTAACGTTCCTCTGTCAGAGTCTTTTAGAATACCCTGTTGTTGTGTTTGTTCTTACTTTATTTTCACTTGTGTTTTGTTAAATTAGGTTTCTGAAGCACCAGTTTCTTAAGCAACATTCTTTGCTGCACCAGATTTTGTAGCACCAGTTTTTGAAGCACCAGTTTTTGAAGCACCAGTTTTTGTTGCATCACTTTGTAGCGCCAGTTTTTATAACACTACTTTTTGTGCCATTACTCTCTGTAGCACCAGTTTCTGAAGCACCAATTTTCATAGCACTGCTTTTTGTAGCACCAGTTTCTGAAGCACCAATTTTCATAGCACCACTCTTTGTAGCACCAGTTTCTGTAACACCAGTTTCTGAAGCACCAATTTTCATGGCACCTGTCTTTGTAAGCAACAATTTTTGTAGCACTGGTTTTTGTAACACCAGTTTCCGTAGCTTTGGTTTCATTTGACTGTGTGTCCATTGCTTCAGGACATAGATGGTGAAAAGTGCAAACTGACAGATGAGGACCAACAAGTTCTGCAGACAGTAGCATCTCTGCTGGGTCTCCAGATGGATGATCTGGTGCAAGTGGCATTGCTCAGACAAATTAATGTTAGGGGCAACATTACTGAAATCCCACTGAAGCTCCAGGAGGTAAGGCATTTGTTTCTATGCATGTGTATGAAGACTGATAGCATGTGACAGTCATGTATGGTTTTATCCCTCATCATGGTAGTGAGTTCAATACACTATGTTCAATAACCATTGCAGCACACATAAATTTATGTATATCGCATGTTTATCACATCTCCAAAATGTTTTGTTTGTGACAGACCATCTTGTATGAGACTGGTAAAATGCAGTGATAAAAATGTAGGAGGCTTATTCATTTAGTGTATATTAAATTATTAAATCATGTTGAAATAGGTAAAATGGCAGACATAGAAGTTAGTGGTGAATGTTTCTCTCATAATTCGGTGAAAAGTAAAGATAATAATGAGGTGACTATCTGTAAAAGGTGCAGAGAATACAAAATTCAACTAAAAGAAGCTCTAGATGAACTTATTTCTGTTCAAATGATCAACAAGCTTCTTCAAAAGGAATTGCTTTCATATACATTGGTATGGCATTTATTTAGTATTTATATATCTTATTTGTAACTCTGTATTATCCTGAATATTTTTTTTTATGTACTATCCATTGACAAGTTCTATATCCAATGGGCTTGTAGCCTTGTATGGATCTGATGAACGCATAATAAATAATAATAATAATAATGTGACCCCTAAGAATGCGTGGGGGATTGACCTAGGCTCTACTGATAATAATTGTGATTCACTTGTTAATAGTGAGTGGACATTAGTAACTACTAAAAATCAAAGGAATCAAAGGAAGCTAACAAGTGAAGAAGATGTGTGGGAACTTAAATTTGATCTAGATGAAATGCAGGAGTTGTTTACCATGTCCACCTGTCCTTATGTTAAAGGTCTTTTACTCCCTTTGGCAGATGAACTGCAAAATAGAATGAAGAACATGAGGTGTGATTTAACAGAGAAACTAGGCGTGGTGAAAAAATGGTCGGATGTAGTGGCTGGAAGGAGTACATGCAGAAAAGAAGGATCCAACAGAAATTTAGAATCAAACATAACCTCACACACTACCGAGGAACCGTGGATAACTGAGAATAGAGGACACAAAAAAACCTCCATCTGTAAATCATGCAACGTATCACCAAATCCCGGTAATAAAAAATTGGTATGATTTACTTAGTAAAAAGGAAAATTATGAACTAATGGCATGTGAGTCAATGGGGACACATGAGCCAAAAGTGAAAAATGAAAGCAGAGACATGGTGCAGAGGGCAAAAAACAAACAGGTGGAGAAGAAACATAAAATTATAGTAATTGGTGACAGCCATGCACAAGGATGCGCAGCAGATATACAGTTAAACCTAAATGAAGGTTTCAAGGTCCAAGGATTTGTAACCACACGTACAGGGGTAAGTAATATTACAACCTCTGCAAAAAGTGATATTCAGCATCTATCAAAACAAGATGTGCTAGTAGTATGGGGAGGCTCAAAGGATGTGGGAAATAATGAAACAAAAAAGGCTATTAACTGTATACAGAGATTCGTTAAGACAATCATACAAATTTTATACTAATGGACGTCCCTCATAGGTATGACTTGGAACAGAACTCATGTGTAAACAAGGAGGTGGAAAAGTATAATAGATGGATACGGAAGCATATGAAGGTTTTTGAAAATACAGAAGTAATAAAGATTGACTTAGAAGAGGTTTCACAAGACATGGTCAGCATATGAATGCAAAGGGAAAAGAATTTATGGCAAAAAGAATAGCAGTGGCCATTAGACATACATTAAAGGTATGTAAAAAGACACCAATCATCATGAAATGGAAAGAAGATCCAAGCAAAGAAAATCAGGGTTTAGGGGAAGCAAAAAATGAAGTTGGAGAAGTAAGAGATCCAATTGAAAACCAGAATGACAGTGTCTCAGTAGAAAATAATAATAATAGAAGGGAAGAGGATGAGACAGCTATGAAAGCTTCAAGAAGATGTCGAAAGATACCAGTGACAAGAAGAGATGATTTTTTGTGGACAGCCACCAGCAAAAAACAGTCAAGGTAGAAGAGGAGGGGAAAATGAAACTAAAATACCATGTGCAAACCAAGGAAATAAACTACTCACAGTGATGGAAAAGTAATCAAAGAGTCCAGTCAGGTTCCTCATAATAAAATTTTAAAGATATTTCACCAAAATATTAGAGGCCTAGGCAATAAAACAAATGAGATATACTGCCATTTACGTCATGACTTTCCACATATTTTGTGCACATCAGAACACCACCTGATGGAATCTGAACTACAGTTGACTCATTTAGCTACTTACTCATTAGGGGCCAGCTACTGTAGGAAAACTTTTCTTAAAGGAGGTGTCAGTATATTTGTTTACAGAAACTTAAAATATAACAATATAAATATTGATGAGTTCAATATAGATAAGGACATTGAAGCTTGTGCAATACAGTTGGATTCAACATTTAATAAATCATGTATTTTAGCTATTTATAGATCTACAAGGGGTGATTTTACAAAATTTCTTAAATGATTGGACCTGACTTTGTAGAAACTTTATAACAACAAATATAACATCATTATTTTGGTGATGTAAGTGTAAATTATTTAATGGATAATAATCGAAGGAGCCAACTTGATGCCGTTTTACACTCCTACTATCTTACGGGTGTAGTTGAATTTCCTACTAGATTTGGCCTGAACTCCCAAACTGCCATAGACAGTGTTTTATTGACATATCCACCATTGGAAATTACGAATTATACCCCCTTATAAATGGACTTTCAGATCATGACGCCCATATGTTAATATTAAACAAGGGACATAAAAAGTAAAAGGAGTGTTATACTTACACTAAAAGGAAACTCAATAGGTATACCATTGCAGCTTTTCAGTTGAAGTTATGAAACGTGGGAACAGGTATTTGATGGAAATGATGTTAATGAGATTTTTAACTTTTTTTAAATACTTCTCTGAGAATTTACTATTCTACTTTTCCTTTGATTCAGGTAAAGAATAAAATGAACCAAAATTCATGGATTACACCAGGAATAATAACCTTCTGTAAAAGTAAAAGAGAACTATATAAGGAATTAAAGAATAATAATAACGTTACTCTTGCTTCCTATTATAGAGATTACACTAAAATAGTGTCTAGGGTTATAAGAGAGGCAAAAATAACAAAAATGAGCACTTAATTCTAAACTCCCATAATAAAGTGAAAACCACATGGGGTATTATAAATAAAGAGTCTGGAAAAAATAAAAAAAGAGGTGAAATACAAGCTCTGAATGTTGAAGGTAAAGAAATTACTGATCAACAAACAATTGCGGAAACTTTTAATGAGTACTTTATTGCTATTGCAGAAAATGTTAAAAGACAAAATAAAAATAATTTTATTAATGATGATAACGACACTATGGATAGTCATACCCGTTTTATGGAACAAGCTTTTACTAACCCTTACCCAAGTATGGAGTGGATATGCACAACAACAGAAGATATTGAACGAATTATAAAATCCCTCAAAATTAAAAACTCATATGGGTACGACGAGAGATCCACGAAGATTTTAAAAATAAGCTGCCCTTTTGTAAGTTCTCCAATAAATTACATATGTAATAAAATGTTGTTTTGGGGTGTATTCCCCGATAGATTAAAATACGCAACAATAAAACCACCACATAAAAATGAGGATAGGTATGAAGTAGCTAACTATAGGCCTGTATTACTCTTAAAATCTTTTTAAAAAATATTTGAAACGGTAATGCAGAGAAGGATTTTAAAACACATCACCAATTATAACATATTAAGCACTGAACAGTGTGATTTCAGATTAGGGCTGAGGACTGATAATGCAACCTATAAACTAACAACTGAGATTTTAAATGCCATGAACAATAAACTACTAGTAGGTGGGATTTTTTTGTGATTTGGAGAAAGCATTTGATTGTGTTAATCATGATATTTTATTGTATAAATTGAAATTTTATGGCATTAGTGACATGGCTCTTCAACTATATCAATCTTATTTAGGTAACAGACATTGTAGAACGGCAATATATAATGGCAGCAAGAATAGTAATAAAGTTTCAGATTGGGCTAAAGTAAGACATGGAGTCCCACATGGTTCTATTTTGGGACCTCTACTTTTTCTTTTGTATATAAGTGACTTACCTAAGATTATAAATAAAACTTCGCCACCAATAATTTTTGCTGATGATATTAGTATTTTATGTACTCACTCTAACTTAATATATTTTAACATAAACATTTCCATAGTTTTTAAAACTTTAAATAAATGGCTGGGAGCAAATCAATTATCTTTAAACTTTAATAAAACAAATTATGTACACTTTACAACCTAGAGAAATATGTCAGTTAACCTACAAATAGATTTTAACAATAATTTTATTACCAACAGCTTTTACACAAAATTCCTGGGGATGACAATGAATAATACATTGTCTTGGAATAATCATATTGACCTACTTGTGTAAAAGCTAAGTAAGGCTTGTTATATAATTAGAAATGCTAAAACATACATGTCTGCCCCATCATTAAAAATTATTTATTTTGCTTTTTTTCACTCAGTTATGAGCTATGGAATTATATTTTGGGGAAACTCGTGGCATAGCTCCATAATTTTTAGATTACAAAAAAAAAGGTAATTAGAATTATGGAAGGTTGCGGGAATAGAATTTCATGTTGAAGTTTATTTAAGAAATTTCAAATTTTGCCCTTGAAATCTCAATGTATATTATCTTTATTAATGTTTGTAGTTCAAAATAAAGTACTTATTCTAAAAAACACTGAAAGTTACAATTTGGATACTAGACAAAGAAATAATTTATACCTTCCTCAACCAAACTTAACCATTTATCAAAAAGGAGCTTATTATTCGGGGATAAAAATGTTTAATAATTTACCTTTGGAGATTAGGAATGTCGCTGGTAACCAGAAAAAACTTAAAATTGCTTTGAAAAAATTTTTATATACTTATTAAATTTACACCTTGGAAGAGTACTTTAGTCAATTATGAATTAAGGACTGTATTACAAAATTTTAATATAGCGGTGTATTGATTTAAGTTTTTTTGATATGCATTAGATAAGCACCCTTGAATTGTTGTTTTATCTAGTATATCATGTATGTACTCAGTGATTGTGTATTCTAAACTGATTATATTTCCTTGTATAAACTTGATTTTTGTTTTAGTTATGTATTATAATCACAAATCATTCTTATATGTATCTTATTGTCGACACTCGTTTTGTACCATGTTTATTGTAATCTATTGACAAGTTCTATGTCC
>JGI24700J35501_10930289_pt1 | contig 12797 bp, 18 predicted proteins | sample TergutTh196P1_FD_35501 | JGI IMG/M metagenome (IMG submission 35501) | reverse complement strand
CTTCGGGTTCCAAAAATGCGGGGAATTTCTTGAGTAGCTGCAGAACCAGTTAGCTTTTCAAGAGGGGCTCTGCTCCATGGAGTAAGTAAGTAAGTATTGCATGCCATACAGTATTATGGGGCATACTAAAGTCTTTTATAATAAAATCTTTGTTCCAGATATACATCATGCTAATAAAATCCTCCCTTTTTTTCTGCAGCCTTTTGCTTATATTAATGCCAGTACTTGGACATGTCACTGTTCCGGCTGATCCGGAGAAGAGGAGTGTCCTGTTTGGTCTTAATGAACGCCCATATGTTTCCAAGCTCCTTGCAGACTTTATGTTGGACATGCTACTTCTCCCTTATGGGTAAGTCAATTTCACTACTCAGTGTATAAAGTAAAGTGTATACCCATACTTTTGATGATGATTTGGCAATGCTGCGTCACTTGTATATAACTTTCAGTTGTTTGACTGGAACCACTGTAATAGGTATAGCAACATAAGATACCAGCAGTTTGCCAGTAAACATGGTACTAATGAGGGGTGCTGCTATATGGAGTGTGATTTGTTTTGTGTTACAAGTGCAACCACACAGCAGGCACAGCACCATGAGCGAGCACAGGGCAGTCAGCAAGAAGGTACAAGTAGCAGTTCTGCAAGTTCATTTCCTGTTCCCCTGGGCATGAGTGAATATAGCTTCAAGAGAGTTACTGCTGGAAATCCACTGACATCGGAAGAATTAGAGCAGGTTTGTTATAGGTCTGATGAATAACTGGTAGATGCAGCTTTTTGTTCATTAAGTCCATATGGAAGTATTATTGCCTGTTTATATGTGCATGAAGGCCATTTAAACCAACAAATTGAAAGATATTTTAGTAAAGTGTGACTAGTAGATGAGTCCTTGGTGCTAGTAAGTACATTATCTTTCCACTCTTCTATGATTATCATTATGTATATGGTCAAACTTCTGTATTATAAACCTGGATGCAAATTCTCTGTATTACATGGGTAAAGTGGCAGAAATTCTTCTATGTTGCATTTGCTTTAGATGAGTTCTGCATGCCTGTGTAATTTGCTGGAAAGAGAGGATATGCAGGGAGATATGCAAATACAGGGAACCAGTTAATTTAAAACCCTGTGGTAGTGATAAGAATGCTGTGCTCCTCTTTGCAGCTAGAAATCTCTCATCCATCCTTCTCCAACAAGAGTGTGACAGTAATGCCAAAGCGAGCTGAGGTTCCAGATCATACTTGGTGTGGTTTTACTGTAGGCTGAAAAATTAGTCATCCACTTACTTTTAGCTGCATCAACAGTGTAAATGGCTGGTAGCAAAGAGAAAAAGAGCACTTCAACAGAGCGGGAAGATAATCTTCTCAAAAACATGGATGGAAGTGGAATCTGTATTCATATTTTATATATTTTCTGGGGGTTTTGTTCCATTTGTTGTCCTTTATATAGGCACATGGTCAGTGAAACTCTTCATTTTTAAAGGAGGGAAAAATCTATTTCATGAATGAATGTATACTTCCTTTTTCAGACTAAGCTGGGTATTGTGAAATTCCTAGCAAGTGGGGTCATGACGGACTCTGATGTTCTTATTCACTTGATAGTGGCCGCTGCTGATACAAGATTCAGTGTTGCTAATGCTGCAGATATGCAGTTGAAGAAGACTGTGGGGTTAGTAAGAGAATAAATGTGTTTGGTGTGGCACATGGAATGTTGAACCTTTTATTTTGTGTTATGCTGTTATACTATACTATATTATTATATTTTCCTGGCAAGAAATTTTAAACTTGGCAGGTGAAGTGCAGTGGTTTGTGGAAAGTATGCAGTACAATAGCATTGTGTTGGTGATGTGGGGATGAAGGTAGTTTGTGAAAATGGTAGACAAAAGTCTGCCCACTGTTGAACAGAGAACAAAACTCCTGGTGCTTTATGAAGAATTTAAAAGTTATTTCAATGCACGAATGTTCCTGTATGTATTTCATTACCAGGTTGTCTGCTAAGAACACTGTATGCAGACTGAAGGCTGAGAGAGAAGCAGGGTTCAGTTTTGGAATGAAAACACCTCCATACTTCTAATGTTCAGTCTCCATAGAAAATGGAAACTTTAAGTGTGGCCACGCAGCATAGCTCCAGTAAATCAACAAGAAAAGCCCGGAGACAACTTGGAATTTCATTTCACTCAGTTCAGCAAGGTCTACACTCTGATCTGAATTTGTTTTCATGTGATATTATGGTACTGTGTGAACGTATTCAACATGACAGGGAATGAAGCCTGCATTTTGCCGTGTGAGAGGCATGTGAAGAAGTTGTACTCCATAGTACATGGTTTTCTGACACATCTGTTTATATTTGAATTGAATCATAAATGAGCAAAATATTTGATTCTGGGCTACAGAGCATTCATGTCAGATTGCAGAGAGGGGTAGTTAAGGTGAATAATTTTGTGTTTCGGTTTCCCTGTCAAGCCATGTCATAATTGAAACAGTTTGTTTTGATAACACTTTACTCTGACTATTCTTTGGCCATGCTGTGCAGCAACTTCATGCTGTAACTTCTGGCTGCTAGAATGTGGGTGCATACACAGCGGTTTATGCAGGGCAGAGACATATTGTACACAGCTCCTGTGGTCTTTGATTCCCTGATGTAACCTTTGGTGACAGAGCATCGTTTCATCATTTTCCAGTGCCATGAATGAGGATACATCTAGCCACCCGAAAACCTGATATTAATTTGTGTGACTGTGTCTTGTGGGGTTTCTTGAAGGGGAACTGTTCATTAGGAAATGAAACTCATTAATGTAACATATGGCTTTAGTAATGCAACTTCGTCACACAGTTTTTGAACATTTATGTTGCAAGGTGGTTGCAAATTTGCGTGTTCATTTTGAAGATGTCTTGAAGCAGAATGGTGGTCATCCTACATATACTGTGCACTAGAAACAATTCTCTTATGTGTGTAGTATGTAATATTTTTCTACACAATACCAAAAGTAAACAAAATATGAATGGTTCAGCATTTTATGTACCACTCAGTAGCTTATGGATTTATAATATGTTAACTGTGGATTGCGTAACATTGTTACCTCATAAAATGATGTTGGAAAAATTCAATTTTTTAGGACAGTAAAATTAAAATTCTTGACTAGCTGCAGAACCAGTTAGCTTTTCAAGAGGGGCTCTGCTCCATGGAGTAAGTAAGTAAGTAAGTAAAATTAAAATGTATTCAGTGTTGTGACATCTGATCTGTTTTGAAGTTGGATGTACTGTGATTGTCAGAAACGTTGTTAACCACCCAGAAAATGCATAATGTGATAACCCAGAGGATCATCAGTATAATTTTCACTTCCATGTAAACATCTTAGTGCATTTTTGTTTTTATTTACCTGTTTTCAAGACAGTCATGTGAGCAAATATAATATTTAAAGCATTTGTGACAGTTGGATTTTAAGGCATAGTCACACTCCTCGAGAGCTAATCTAACAAAAGGACAGGTCAATTTGTGACAAGAGTTAGACAGGATATTTTCACAATGTGTGCAGAGTACTATACATACATATATTAGAAAACTGGCATTAAGGAGAACGGAAAACAAAATTTTCAGGAATGCATGAAACTTAATGTGACACTTTGTGTTTTAGGGTACTGGATTGGGGTAGCATGAACTTGACAGCCCCCCTATACTCATTGTTTTTGGGAACACAGCTGTTAACTACAAAGTCTCGTCTGAATACAATCAAGCCAGAACACCGTCGTTCTCCAGCTAGCACACGAATACGCCTCAAGATCCTGCCATACCTCTGCAGGTCAAGAGGACCAGCACTTGTTTTCCCAGCCTGTATTCAAGTAAGAGAATTTGTGTGTTGCAAATCTTGAGATTCTTTGTCACTGAGGTGAGGAGAAATCACATGTCAGTGATTCAAGACATATAGGATGTTGCCAAACAACACACACTTGAAAGTGCTTCTGTTTTCTAAGACCATCGAGCCTCAGGCTTCTGCAGCAGAAAGTTTGGCTCATGAAACAGAAGTGGATACATCTTTGGGCAAAGATGTTGATGACCCTTCATAAATTACCAACAGTTGATAATTGCCAGTTACAGTCACTGTTGCTGCTAACTGATGCCCATTTCTTGCTTTGTTACAGGCAACATTTGTTGAATAACTGACAAGATGCATTTTTGAAAATAGTAAATCATTTTTGAAAAATAAATTTGAATTCATAGTCATATTTCTTTCTCATGTGTGCCATAATGGTTCTCCAAATTTTACTTTATCACATCCTTGAAAAACTTCTCCATAATATAAACAACTTTCATAAAACAAGAAGTTCAGTAAAATTTTACTTACTCTGACATTTTTTCAGCAATTTATGCTGCCTAACTGTTAAAATGTATCAGAAAGGTATGCAAACTAAACTGGTGTATGTCAATTTATGAACATCTGGAGTGAATCTGAGACACATTTCAGTAGGAATTCAGTGTCACTTTCATGAGTTTGACCTTTTTGCAGAAATTTTGAGCAAGTTGTGCTTCTTTAATGTGGGATTACCATATTGTTTTAGCCCTGAGTAATAAGCAGTGTTGTTATGATCTCATAGTAGCTTCATGAATGGATTTGGTCCAGCCTTCTGTGACAGACATTGTAGCAGATTTATCTGGCTTGGGCTATTTTCCAGTTTAAATCATCTTGCAATGGGAAGTATAATTTAAGTGGAATGGACAGCAAATATGTGTTCTGGCACAAGGATAGGTTTACGGTTATTTTCTTTACTGTTGCGAGAAGATTATATTTTTAAAGTCAAAGGTTATAATCTCATACGTTCTTCAGCTTTCTGGTAGTGTGCCTGTAGATTATTGCTAGTAGAAGACTATATATACTCTGGTGACATTGCTACATATGTAATGTTGGTGAAAATGTATCAGTAAATAGGACTTGAACTGTATTTCATGTCCTCTGGGACCATGTTGATTTTGTGTGGATACTGTTGGAGAGGTTTTAATTTTGTGTTTTAAAATAATCTCAGATAAAGCATTTTTCAAAGGTTTTTCCAATGTTCATTACTCAAATTTTGAAACTAATTCAAGTCGTTGGATTTATTCCTTGAGAGATTCACTTATTTCTGAGTATAAAACAGGTGTTTTTAGTGTTTATACATTTCCAGTTAGTTTAATACAGTGTTTATAAAATTTAAATATAACAGCAGTGTGTGGAGTGAAATGTAAGGAAAGGAAACATGTGAACAAATTCTAATCAGGCTTCTGTTTATTTCCAGGTATTTTTTGATTCATTGTATGGAACCAACACAAATCCTAGATTGAAGAATATGGCTCTGCAGTTTTCAATGCTTATAATTTTAAGGTTAGTCAATACTTTTTTGGTAATATCTTTAAGGAAATTTTGTTTTGTACAATGTTATGCTTTAGTTTAGTTGTTATCTTTAAAATTCATCCAGATTTGGTTGAAAGGCAAGATCTGAAATGTGTATAATAAATAGTTGTGACATGCTAACCTGGAAACTGAAAATTGCACATCCCTATGGTGTGTTTAAAATCTATGCCTTTATTTGCATTTGTTTATTTCTTTTCCAGTTGACTATTTATTTTAATGCGTGGCATACTATGTATTTGGCTGTCGATGTGGATAGAACTTCACTTGTGTCTTGACTGCACCTTTTGAAGAATATAATTTGATAGCAGGACAGAAATGTGCAAACTTACATAATTTCTTTTACTTGTAACAAAACCATGCGGTTGATACGAGTTCTACATATGTATATGAATATCATTTTCTGAGGGAAAATAGAGCTTCAGCTAACAGAATTTTAAATTACAGCTCTAATATTCAACATCTCACACCAGTAGCTGGGGTGCTGCTGTCAGGTCTGCTAAAGCTGATAGCTGAGGATGATAATTCATTGAAGGTGCTAGCCTACAGTGCTACTGGAAAGTTGGGCAGTAGGGTTCCCCACTTAGTGAACAAGGACCTCGCATTGCTACAGACATTCTTTGAAGCTTTGTTGCAGGTATGAAGGTGCAGTAGTGTGGCAGGACGTATGGAACCCATGTGTTTGGACACAGAATTTTACACCCAAATGTTACAAAAGTGGTCACTGTGGACTGGTAGCCTCTGAAAAATTTTGTCATGCTTTTATGAAAATTTGATGTTGTGATCGTAATAACATAATTTCCAAATTACCAATTTGTGTTATGGACCTACATATTGCTACATTTCTCTTTTAACCCACCCTGGTGGTTTTATGGCATCAGTTTGATGTCTGCTGATTGCTGTTTGTAATATGCTATTAATTGTGAGATGGTGGGCAAGTAGGGAAAGAGAACGCCCACTAACACTCTGTTATCTTAACCCAGGCTCTTTTAGCTATTTAAATTTTCCATTGCACTCCTAACCTCATCTAATCCCAGCTTTGTACATTTCATGGTTGCTGCCTGACACTGGACTCATTTTAGGATTTTACATTTTCTGTTGAAGTCCTACACTTAACAGGTTTTGCAAATTGTGTTTGACTAGCTACCACCACTTTTTGGAGTGGTTTCTGGTGGGATCATGTGGGGTAAAAGTATTTGCACAGGGTAAATGTTGTCAAATTGATGTAGACATGAAATTAAAGTTCTGTATTTTGTGACATTCAGCACGTTAAACCTGGTGTCTGTATATTTGAGGTAGTTACTAAAAGTAAAATGACTGGTCCAGATCATGGTATTTTGGGTTGCGATGAAATATAGTGGTACAGTTGATATCAGCATTTCAGAGGAACATGCTGCTTCCATGTTCTATGACACACTGGTATCCATCAGTAATGCTGCATGGTGTCACAATCCAGAAGATCATAATCTGAATACACACCACTGAAAAAACCTCAAACCCAGCTTTTTTTTTTATTTTAATAGGAAGAGCAGGATACTCGATTGGCTGTCCGAGAAGCCTTGCTTAACATGGTGGAAGCTTTCCGTGTTGGCTTGGATGATGAAATAAAGCAGTGTTCTGATGGTGAGGCACCTTCTGATGGCAGTGGCACTGCTGTAGGTAGTCAACGCCAAATCATGATGCAGGCTTTACTAGCAAATCAGGTGGAATCAAATGAACCCATGGCCAGATTTGTTGCTGTAAGATATGCAGCATCTGTCTTTCCTTTGAACCATGCACCTTCAAGATACCTGCTTCTGTTAGCTACTGGAGACAGGTAAGATCAGCTCCTGAGATAAATTGTGTCAAATGTAGAAGAGAGACGATGGGTGTTGAAGGCAGTGAAGTCCGAAAAGATTTATTGTTCCGAAAGAAGTGTTCATAAAAGAAAGAAAATTTTGTGTTCTTTATTCCAGATTTCTGTTCTGGCAGAAGTTAAAACGGAATTAAATACTAGAAACTATTACATTATCAGTTTGTTTCTAGAATATTTTGTAAAATTGAAACAGGTTTGTTTTTCAGGAGAATGTGTCCATGTTTGAATTAATTAATATGGGAATGTATATTAGAATAGGTGAGCATAAAATGCACCAGGGAAAGTGAAAATTGCTTAGAATGTTACCTGTGGTAATAAAATGAAAAGTTTTGTCTTGTGTTCACTGATTGATTTATTGATTGATTGACATTGGGTCTGAGCCTTCATGGTCCTGATGCACCTAGGGTTTATAGACGGGCCCTTTGTGCCCATAATCTGTTATCAGCTCAGGAGAGCCCTGTTCCTTTACTAAAGTTCCAGATGACCCCCAGACTTAAAATCTTAATGTCCTCTGGGTCCAAGAAAGGAACCCAGATATACTTTTTCTTTTCTCTCAAAAAGTCCCAGCAAATGAACCCCCTCCATGTTCCCCAACAAGGCCCCTATGGAGAGAGATGCCCGTTTACAAGGCATTTTTGCAAATCTCTTGAAACCCTCATAAAAATTCCTCTAAATAAGAATATCCTTTTCTCAAAGGCCCTAAGAAAAGAGCACCCCTCCATGTTCCCAAAAGTGGGGCTCTATGGAAGCAGACACCCATTTCCAGAGCCTTACTTAACATATCTTTCGGGATCCCCAGTAAAGGAGCCCTCCCTCCAGGTCCCCTTCATGAGTTTCTCAGAGAGAGATGCCCCATTCCTAGAGCCCTGCTTCATTCATCTTTCATAGTCCCTGGTATATGAGCCCCCTTCCTTATTCCAGGTTCCCCTCAGCTGTAAAGGGGCCCCTATGGAGAGAGATGTCCATATTCGGAGACTTAACATATCTTCCAGGGTCCCTAGTAAAGGAGCCCCTCCCCCCCTCGAGGCCCTCTCCATTGAGACTCTTCAGAGAGAGATGCTCCATCTCTAGAGCCCCCTTCATCTAACTCTCAAAGTCTCTGGTTAGTGAGCCCTCTTCCATGTTCCCCAGTGGGGCCCCTATGTAAAGAGATGCTTGTCTCCAGAGCCTTTTCTTCTAGTACATATCTTTCAGGGTCCCCAGCAAGCCCTCCCTCCAGCTTCCCTTCACAGAGCTCCCACAGAGAGAGACGCTCCACCTCCAGAGCCCCTTTCAACCATCTCTCATAGTCCATGGTAGATGAGCCCACTCCAGGTTGCCCAGCTGAGCTCCCATGAAGAGAGCTGCCCATCCACAGAGCCTTCCTTTCATAACCTTAAGGGCCCCCAGCTAAGGATTCCCCCCCAGGTTCCCCTAACAGAGCTCCCATAGAGAGAGATGCTCCATAACCATTGTCCTCCTTCAGCTAATCCTCAAAGTTCCATGTAGGTGGAACCCCCTCCCCAGGTTCCCCAACAGGGCCCCTATGGAGAGAGACACACTACACATCCATCACTCAAAGTCCCTGGTAAATGAGCCCCCTTCCAGGTTTCCCAGTAGGGTCCCTATGGAAAGAGATGCCAGTCACCAGAGCCTTCTTCTACATAACCTTCAGGGTCCCAATTAAAGGAGTCCCCCCTCTAGGTTCCCTTCACAGAGCGCCCATAGAGAGAGGTGCTCCATTTCCAGAGCCCTTCTTCAACTGTCTCTTAGAGTTTCTGGTGAACAGACCCCCATGATTCTTAACAGGGCCTGTGGAGAAAGGTGCCCATCTCCAGAGACTTCTCAAGTCCCCAGTAGACGAACGAGCCCCCTGCCAAATTCCCCCACGGAGAGTGATGTCTGTCCCCTGAGCCCTCCTTCCGGATCCTCAGAAATGGAACCTCCCCTCTAGGTTCCCCTAACAGAGCTCCTGCAGAGAGAGATGCTTCCTTTCCAGAGCCCTCCAACTCTCTCTTAAAATTCCCAGTAAATGGACTCTCCACCAGGTTTCCCAACAGGCCCCTACAGAGAGAGACACTCATCTCCAGAGCTTTCCTCTACACGTTCCTTAGTAATTCATCTTCCCCTCAAAGTCCCCAGTAAATGAGCTACCCTCCAAATTCCCCAACAGGGTCCCTATGGAGAGAGATGCTTTGTCTCCAGAGCCAATGGATTATTCATTCATTTATATCCATCAGAGTCCCCAATTAAGGAGCCCTCCTATGAAAATGGGGAAAACATTTGGTTATTGTTCATGGAGTCCCACGTGGATGGAAGGCCTATATACAATGGGGTGTGGCCTGGTTCCCCAAGGGGATCGTTTGCGACACTGCTATCACTACCCCAATGCCATGCAGCCTTCAGCACGATACCTTCCACCTTGGTTTGGGTAGACCACAGCCCCATTAGCCAGCCTGTGTCATAGTAACCCTCATCAGGGTATCCCTCCACACCTGCTACCACCTCTCACATGACCCAGGGTAAAGTAGAGTATGAATCCACATAACCCTGAGGTATGGATGAGGAGTCGGATTTATGGGAGGCTTTGTCTTGTGTTAATGGTTGGAGTATTCATTTCATCTGGAGGTGAAAATAGTGTTCCTCCCTTAAGAAAACTTGTTGTGCACTTGGCTAGACCAGGGCTATTGCATCTTTTTGAGACTGAGTGTCACAAATAATAGAAAATTATAAGCAAGGCCTGTAACAAGACCACCATACGATTGTTGGGCAGGCAAGGGGTCTGGAGGTAGAAGCATATTAGGCTACATTATTTTGACTCTAATTAATATTGTTTCTGAACTGTACTGAAGTATAATTTAGTAAAAGTAACCTAATTTGTATAAATGGTACATTATGAGTGGGAGAAGAAATTATATACTGCAACCATATTGCAAACACTCTTATTGTATAAGTGCAGAAATTATGGAGCTGAGTCAGCTTAACCTGTATGATACTTTTCAAAAGTGAATATTTCTTTGCTACCCTTGCTTTTCACTTTCTTCCCTTTTCATACGGGAATATGCCAGAACATCTTATGTGCTTGTGTGCTATGCAAATTCATTTTGCGTGCCTTAGGTTTGTGGTCCCTGCTGTAGACTGCATAGCACTTGTCGCAAGTTATTAAATTCGTGAGAGAGTGTAAGTCCATTGTAAATGGAGCATACAGTTTTTAAAAGTTCTGTGTTGGGAGAACAGATACAAACTCTTGGTAATTTATTATACAGAAAGAATAGTTACTTAGTAGTTACTGGAGTTGTATGTCGCTTGAATGCTGCCGTATGGGGAACAGTAGTTGTATGGAATTATATAGAAGAAATCAGCCACTTGGAATGGTATAGAGTAGGTGAACAGATTATAGGACGCCAGATTAGAGAAACTGGCTGTGGATTGAACAGATTGTAGGTTTCAATATTCATGTTAAAACTTTCATATGTGTTACCTGATAGGTTAATGTCTGATCTTTAATCTTGATTGGTCATGTGTTGGTATGGTCAGAGTGGCACATGTGCATGTTCTAGCTGAGTGTTGCAGTTTTGTCATTGCTAATACTGCAAACCCCAAGTCAGAATATGTCCTCCAACCTCTCAGTATCAAGTACTTTTTAATGCAGATATGTAAAGCTGGAAGCATTTTACCATCACTGGAAATAGTAATACTGTACAGGTAAAGTATTTAGTTATGAGATATTGAGAGATGAAGTTGCAGTGAAGAAAAACTTATCTTATGTTGAACTTTACATAATCTATGTGAAGGGATGTAATTTTATGAAGAAGCACAGCAGCTGATAATACATTTCAGAAGTGGCTGAAAATTCCAACTGAATACAAGTGATGCTCTCCTTGACTAGTCATTCCTTGGGTAAAGAATGTATACATGTTAGTATGTGTTCAGGCTACCAGTGAATTGTGTATGTAATGACCAGGTGTACTGTTTTCAGTGAGCAGAGTCGAATTGAATGAGCTTGTGTGGTGGTAACTACTACACACATTGTTTAATGGTGCAGAAAGGAAGGTGAATTTTCTATAGTTTTCTGACCTGAATTTCTAACTTGCATTTGAGTATCCTGAGTTAACTGGAGTTGTGTGTATCTAATATGGTGGTGTGCAAATTCAAGTGTATCTTTTTTAGTTCATATTTATCTTTTTTTTTATGTTCCTGAGAAAACTATGCATGCAAAACATTCTTTTTGTTATACCAGGTGTTTTGAAAATCATGTACATTTTGTATTACAGTGAGTACAGTATAATATTCTTGTAAGGTAATGCATTTGCTTTCAGTAAAGATGAGGTTTTTACTGAAGCTCTGAAAGCATTGTATGGCACAAATTATGGGAGCCAGACATCTGAGAAAAGTGGATCAATGGAGAAAGTTGGACATGGAGAAAAACAGCAACAGCAACAGCAGCGAGAACCAAAGAGTTCTGTTATTAGTGATGGAAACAGAGAGCTAATTTTGCCACGGTTCTGTGATATGACACACTACCTTGCAGAGCGGGTAGCTGTTCGGATGCAAAGTGCTGCTACTCGTCATGCTGTGGGGAATCACATTTTGCCATTCAACCCTGCAACTTTTGTGGAGGTGAGTTGTTTCTGCTTGTTGGATGGTAAAGTTAAGTGTGTGCACTTTAGTGTCAAAATATGGTAAGTGGGCAACCATATTTTTTATTGTGGCACTGAAAGTTTGTCAGTCTGTAGTATGGAACTTGCTTCTTGTCAGTCTTCTGGCACCTAGAATTTTCTTATGGCTTCTAGATTTGTGAAAATTTGTGCATTGCTGCTTCAGATTTGTTTATCTTTGTTAAATTATTGTTCTTATTCTTGTAAGTTCATTGTACAGAAGCTTTGTACAGTATTTGCATGCAAGTGCTATATTTTAGAATACAAGACATTAGTATGTGCTAACTATAACTGTCACAAAAAGAAATCGATTTTGCAAAGAAAGGTGAACATAGTGGTCACAAAAATATTTTGTTTTATTAGATAGTGTTTTGAAACAGAATTGGAGTTCTGCATGTAATACAGTGACTGTACTGTCTGTTTATTAAAAAAAGTGTAACATGTAGTCTGCAACTGCTTGATAAACAGTACAAGCTTTATCCTTAACCTTGAACTGACCTACATTTGTGTATGTGAACACACGTAAGAATACCCCTAAAAATTTATTTTATATACGTAGGCCGTTCTGAAAGTAATGCCTCCTATTTATTTCCATGGAAACTACAATAGATACAAAGAGCACAATAACACTATTTGATAGAGCAAATTCTTAACTACAAAACGCTATTTTTTGACATAGTCACCACCATTGGCTATGCACTTTCGCCAACGATGAACAAGAACCTGCATGCCGCACTCGTAAAAATCTGCACCAGCCGAGGTGGCCCACTGTTTCACAGCTTGTATGACGGCGTCGTTGCTAGGAAAATGTTGTCCACGCAGTCCATCTTTCATCAGCCTGAACAGATGGAAGTCAGAAGGGGCCAAATCCGGACTATACGGTGGGTGTGGTAAGACAGTCCACCCAAGATTGGCAATGTGCTCCACGGTCTT
>JGI24700J35501_10930290_pt1 | contig 12803 bp, 5 predicted proteins | sample TergutTh196P1_FD_35501 | JGI IMG/M metagenome (IMG submission 35501) | reverse complement strand
GCGAATATTTGCTTGCGTTGACGGTTTCGGTAACGCTGATTATCACGGTAATGATGTCCAAAACGATTGGCTGTTTGTTGCCGTTGCTTGCCAAAAAAATTAACATGGATCCCGCTGTAATGGCTGCTCCGCTGATTACTACTATTGTTGATGCGGCTACTTTGGTTATTTATTTTATGATTGCTACTGTTATTTTGGGGATATGAAGTTGACATTTTAACGATATTTATTCCAACAAGGAGATGATATTATTTTTACAAGTAAGGGGTTACATTTTGAATACGCAAAATACGACGAAAATGACGAGATAAATTTAGCATTAAACAATATCGATATAGATATACAGCAAAAGGAATTTGTCGCAATTTTGGGTTGCAACGGTTCGGGAAAATCCACTTTGGCGAAACATTTGAACGCCCTTTTAGTGCCTACTTCTGGCACATTGTGGGTAAAAGGAATGGATTCCAAAGATGCCAAAAATGTTTGGAACATACGCAGCATTGCAGGAATGGTATTTCAAAACCCCGATAATCAGCTAGTTGCAACCATCGTTGAAGAAGATGTAGCTTTTGGTCCTGAAAATTTGGGCATTCCGCCAGAAGAAATTCGCCGCCGAGTTGATTACGCTCTCGAACGTGTGGGAATGACGCAATTTGCAAAATCGGGTCCGCATTTGCTTTCTGGTGGACAAAAACAGCGTGTTGCAATAGCGGGAATTTTGGCTATGCAGCCCGATTGTATTATTTTGGACGAACCAACGGCAATGCTCGATCCAATCGGCAGGCGCGAGGTAATAAACACGGTTTTGTCGCTTAACAAGGAGTTTGGCATAACCGTAATTTTGATAACCCATTTTATGGAAGAAGCGGCACAAGCCGACAGAATAATCGTAATGGATAGCGGAAACATTGCAATGGACGGAACTCCGACCGCCGTTTTCAAAAACATCGAACAGTTGCGCGCCTTAAGTTTGGATATTCCGCCAGTTGCCGCTTTGGCGGATGCACTGCAACGCAACGGTACAGCCGTTCCCGAAAATATTTTGACGGACGAAGATTTTATAAATTATATGCAAAATCGTACAATAGCCGCCAATTTTGAGGATTTCAACCAAAATTACATTCCCCCAGAAAATATTGTCATCGAGTTGAAACAAATATCCCATATTTACAGCCCAAACACGGTATTTGCCCGTACAGCACTTGATAATATCAACTTTTCGGTGCATTCTGGCGAATTTATCGGAATAATTGGACATACGGGATCGGGCAAAAGCACGTTAATACAACATCTTAACGCATTGTTAAAACCGACCAGCGGCACGGTTTTATTGAACGGAACGGATATTCATGCGGATAAATCCAAATTAAAGGCGATTCGCCAAAAAGTTGGACTAGTTTTTCAATATCCCGAGCATCAGCTTTTCGAAGTTAGCGTTTACAAAGATGTAGCTTTTGGTCCAACAAATATGGGATTATCGCAAGAAGAAATTGACAACCGAGTTAAAGCGGCTCTCGATTTAGTGGGAATAACCGCCGATTTATACGAAAAATCGCCGTTCGAGTTATCAGGTGGACAAAAACGGCGTGTTGCAATCGCTGGCGTTTTGGCAATGCAACCAGATGTTCTAATTTTGGACGAACCCACCGCAGGGCTTGATCCCGCTGGCAAAAACGCAATTCTCAATCAAATTGCAAAAATGCACAACGCCGTAAAAAATACCGTAATTTTGGTTTCGCACAATATGGACGATGTTTCGCGGCTTTCTGACCGAATCGCCGTAATGGACAACGGCAAAATTATTTTAACAGGCACTCCGCAAGAAGTTTTCAGCAATCCGCAATTACTGGAATCCGTTGGATTGTCCGCTCCGCCAATAGCAATTTTAATGGATAAACTCCGCAAAACAGGCTTGAAAATTCCGCAGGGCGTGTTTACGGTGGAAGCTGCTGCTAAAATTTTGCGTGGTTAAATGTGGATTTATAAAAATGTGGACTTTGTAAAACAAAATTATAATGTTGAAATGTAGCAAATGTTGAAATACGGGCGGATAATATCCGTCCGTTTATTCCAAATTTGCAATATTTTGAAATTTTGCAACAATCCCATATTTTAACAAACGCAATTTTTCAACCTATAATTTATATTTCCAATATCCAACCGAAAGGAGTTGTCTTTTAATTGCAATTTGTACGAAAACCGCCGATTACAAAAAAATCGGCTAATTTTATGAATAACAAGCTGTTTTTTTTGTGGCTTTTGGGAATTTTCACTATTGCGGCGATAATATTTGTGAACGCTCGCAATTTGCCGCAGTTTGTGCTTAATCGTGCGGTTGCCGTGAATATTGCCGAGTTTTACGAACGGCTTAAAACTTCTCCTTTGCAAATGGCTCTTCTTTTGCCGAATGTGCTAAATTATGGCTCAATTACAATGCCGATAAGTTGGCAATCGGAACAAAATCGGCTTACTTTTGAATCGGATTTTGCCAACCGTAACTTTGCACTAATTTATTCCGAAAATTGGGATAATTTTGCACTTTTTGTAGATTCTAATCGTTTGGCTGTAAGTGTTCCCAATTTTGAGGAAATTTACGGCGTAAATTTTGCCACTTTTCAATGGGATTTTGCGTATATATCCGAAAATCTCGCAGAAGAAGAATTTGCGTTTTCCCAATTTGTAAATACTATGGAAACCGCTGTAAATATCCCTTTTGAGGAGATTTTGGCGGAAGTTAGACAACTTTTTATAACAAATTTTTTAGCCAAAATAATCATTGAGCAGGAAGAAATCACGGCGAACGGCGAAACTACCGCAGTTTTATCCTTTGAAAGCACAAAGGAAGAAACCGCAACATTTTTTGATGAACTGCTTTTTATTTTGGAAGAGCCTTTTGCGATGATTCCAACATCTCAACACTTGCAAGCAAAAATTCGGCAAATTGCACAAAATACAACTATAAAAACGACTTTTTATGTACAAAACGACAGAATTTTGCAAATTTATATTGATATAAATTTTGCAGATAAATTGGATAATTATCAAATAAATATAAATCTCGATTTTGGCGGCTCGGCAGATTCACCGTGGTTGCTTAATGTACTTTTGACAAGCGAAAAAAGCCAATCTCAAATAACGGCTGAATGGTTATGTTATGAAGTAACAAATGGTTATGTCAACGTTTTTATTTTGAATATAAATGATAACGGCTTTTCCGAGCAAAAAATATTAAATATACATTGGTTGCCAACAAGCGGTTCGTTTCGCTTGTCAAGAGGATTTCATTTGCACGAAAGAACCTTTTTAACGGGCAATTTTACATTTTTCGATGGCTCTGTAATTGGCAATATGAACGATACTTTTTTGTTGCGGTTTCCAGTTGACAAATTTGGTATTGAGGAATTTAGATTAACCGCAAGCGTTGCAAATCCACAAATAGACAAAATAAATTTCCAATCCACAAATAATTGGGATATTAACAATTTGCAAAACATAGTTGACTCGTTTAATCTAACAAATTGGGAAATGTTTAGTCAACTGCCAATTACAAATTGTTCAAATTTTTGGGTTTTTTTCATTGGCAAGCGTTAAAACCAAGTAATGGCAAAGCGTTATCGGTCGCTTGTTTGTTCGTTATAGTAAAATAGTAAATCAATTTAGCAAAAAATGCGGGCGGATATTATCCGCCCGTATTCTCCTACATCGTTCTCCTATATTGTTCTCCTATATTGTTCCCCTACATCATTCTCCTGCATATTCCATTCCACTGCATTATTCCCCCGCATCACTCCCTAAATCAGCAAAACCGCAATATTTACAGCACTCAAAAGGGCTTTAACAGAGGAATTTACAATATTTCGGCTAACTCCTGTGCCGAAAATGACTTTTTTGTCGTTTAGCAGCAAGCCAATATACGTGATTGCTCTGGCTTGATTGCCTAATTCTAGGGCGTGTTGGCTGTAGTGATTTATTTCAAATTGCAGTTGCAAATGGCTAGAAATTGCTTGACAAAAGGCGGCAACAAGTCCGTCTCCGTTGCCTGTGATGCTTGCTTTTTCGCCGTTTTGTTTGATTTCTGCAAAAATTTGCGTTGTTACATCTTTGGAGGTTGGCGTTATGTTGTAAGTGCGTTGCTCGTGCCAAGCGGTCAACTCGATGGGCGAAACTTTGTTTATATAATTTTCCTCGAACAATTCATAAATTTCGGTTGACGATAATTCCGATTTTGCCGTGTCCGATTTTTGCGTTATAATTTTGCCAAAATGCCGTTGCAATGGCTTTGGCAAGATTATCCCGTAAGCCGTTTCCAAAATGTACGCCGCCGCCGCCGAGCCAGATTGGCTGTTTACCCTAATTATTGGGTCGTAATTTCTGCCAACATCTAGCGGATCGATTGGCAAATAGGGCATTTCCCATAAAACAGGGTTGTCATTATTTTGTTGCTTTGTCAACTCTGTTCGTTTGGTTATTCCTTTGCGAATTGCATCTTGGTGCGAGCCTGAAAATGCGGTATAAACTAAATCGCCAGCGTACGGATGCCGCGGATGTACAGGCAATCCCGTATATTTGCTGTAAATTTCGATAGCGGCATCTATATCAGAAAAGTTCAAATTGGGATTTATCCCTTGCGAGTATAAATTCATTGCAATAGTGATAATATCGGCGTTTCCTGTGCGTTCGCCATTGCCAAACAGCGTGCCTTCAACCCTATCTGCACCAGCAAGCAAGCACAGTTCGGTTGCGGCAACGGCTGTTCCGCGATCGTTGTGTCCGTGCAAGCTGATTGTGATATTTTCGCGGTTGTGAATATTTTTGCACATAAACTCGACCATGTCCGCATGAACATTGGGCGTGTGCGTTTCTACTGTGATAGGCAAATTTATAATGATTTCGCTGTTTTTGCCCTTTTGAAAGGTTTTGACAACCTCGTTGCACACCGCAAGAGCAAACTCTGGCTCGGTTTGCGAAAAGCATTCTGGCGAATATTCGAAGGCAAAATTTGTGGTTGGATATTTCTCGGCAAAAGAGCATAGCAAATTAGCCCCAAAAATGGCGAGTTCCAAGGTTTCGGCTTGCGATTTTTGAAAAACCACATTACGATGCAACGGAGAAGTTGCGTTGTACAAATGCACGATTGCCTGTTTTGTGCCGTCCAAAGCGGCGAAAGTTTTTTGTATAAGTTCGTCGCGAGCTGGCGTTAGCACTTGAATTGTAACATCCGATGGAATCAACCCTTTTGTTATTAGGGTTCGCAAAAATTCAAACTCTGTTTGCGATGCGGACGGAAATCCCACTTCAATTTGCTTAAATCCGATTTTTACCAAAAAGTCAAAAAAATCAAGTTTTTGCTGTAAAGTCATGGGCGTTTGCAACGATTGATTGCCGTCGCGCAAATCTACACTGCACCAAATTGGGGCTTTTGTTAGGGTTTTATTTGCCCATGTACGCTCGGGAAATTCTATTATGGGCTTGGCTTGGTATTTTTTGTGATTCATGCGTTATTTTTTACTCCAATTCTAAAAATGAAAATCAGCGGTTGAATTTATGATAAATGCAATTTTCAACTGCTAATTTGATTATATTATTTGTTGCGTAAAATTCTAACTGCTTCTGTACCTGCGATTGCTCCTTGGTAGACGGCTTTTGCAATTTGTTTCATGCCTTTTGTGCAATCGCCAGCCGCCAATAAATTTGGGACATTGGTTGACATTACTTCGTTTACGACAATTTCTGTGCCGTTTAGCAAAGCCCCGCAAGCCGCCGCCAAATTAGAGCTGCCAGCTGTTCCGATTGCCAAAAACAGCCCATTTATCGGTAAAATATCGCCGTCCGCAAAATTTATATGGGAAATTGCTGTATCGCCGTCCAATTTTGCAATTTTTTTGTCGACAATCCGCACATCTTCGGGAAATTGCGAGGTAAGCGGAGCGCCGTCCGTGCATAGCGTAACCGATTTTGCCAACGGCAATAAAGCCTCAACCTCGTGCAAGGCGTACGAACCGCTACCTGCAACGGCTACATCTTTTCCACGGTAAAAAAAGGCATCACATACGGCGCAATAGCTTACGCCCATTCCTTCAAATTTGTCGATGTTTTCCCAGGTTGGCTTAACATGAGATGCTCCTGTTGCCAAAATAACAACACCGCCAAAAAATGAATCGGTGGCTGTTTTAACGGTAAAACCGTTGTTATCGTCTTCGATACGTGTAACTTCTTGCTGTAAAATTTCTGCACCTAGCCTTTTAACTTGTTGTTCGCCGTTTGTCAGTAGCTCTTGACCCAAAATTGGATTGATAAAGCCGTAATAATTTTCTACCTCCTTGGCTTTATTTAAGGCACTTTTGGCGGTTGTGAGAATAGTGGTTTTTATTCCGGCGCGTGTTGCATATATTGCCGCAGAAATTCCTGCTGGTCCACTGCCAATTATTATTAAATTCATGGTTTTAGTTTATCATAAATTTTTGGGTTTGTAAATAGGTTGTTGTAGAAAAGCACCCATTTTCTACAACAAAAAAGCTACTCGTTGTCAAGTAGCTTTTTTATTTTCCAATTTCCAAATCTATCCAATCCGATTAGAAAGCCAAAACAAACCGCCCAAATTATTAAATTTGTGCCAGCCGTCTTCGTAAATGGATGCAACTTCGGTTACTTGCCCATTGCTTGCGGTAGCCACAAATTGCCCTGCGGATTGGCTTGCAATGCCCAAAGTTATTCCATTATGGTTGATTCTGTTTAACGCACCGCTAGAGATTCCTACCAAGTTAAAGTTAAACACAGGATTCTCCCCAATTTCAAGGCGATAATCTGGCGAAAGTGCGATTGGCGGAGCAATGTCAATTCGGATATTGCTATTGGTATCTTCGTTAAGTTGCCGCAACGCAAATGGGTCAAATTCAATCATAAAGCCATTTGCGACCACTTGCAATGTTGCATTTGCCGCCGCAAGCCGTGCAAGATTTCCATGTTGCAAAGTTGCGTTTACTCCGTTTATACCGTTGTCGATTGCCTCAACTCGGACAACAAACGAATTTACGCCCCTGCGAGCATCTCTGCCAGCGGTACGCACTTGCGTTATTGCTTGAGATATAGCGGATTCTGTAATTGTTAGCGTGGCAATTCCGCGAGCGTTTACTCTAATTGGTGCTGTAACTATTGCAGTTGTGGGATCTTCGTTATTGAGATTTAAGTCAACATCGATATTCAAATTGTTGGTGTTATTTTCGGTTTCTGGGCGACGCGTACTTTGCCGACGGCGCGCAGCTTCCAACGATATATTGCTAGAATTTGGCGGAACTAACGGCAAAGTAGAAGATTCTGGAGGTCGCCAGCTGTTGCCATCCCACCACCAACCAGGTAGCGAGTTATTTGGTGGTTGCCAAGTATTTCCGTTCCACCACCAACCGTTGTTCCAGTTGCTGTTTGGTGGTCGCCAAGTATTGCCGTCCCACCACCAACCATTGTTGTTGTTCCAATTTGTGGGAGGTCGCCATGTAGTGCCGTCCCACCACCAATCGCCATTGTTCCAGTTACTGCCTGGAGGTCGCCATGTGTTGCCGTCCCACCACCAACCATTGTTGTTGTTCCAGTTTGTGGGAGGTCGCCACATAGTGCCATCCCACCACCAATCAGGCGGAATATTCGCACCTGGCGGAGGAATAACATTGCCAGGAATTTCTCCGATTGGAGGAACTGGCAAATGCGTTGCTGTTCCTCGGCTGAACGTTATCCTGTAAGTTGTCGTGATGTTGGTTGCCGATGTTACAATAATATCAAGATGGCTTGTTCCGTTGGGCAATATCGCCGAAGCCGTGTTCGGAACTAAAGCATTTTGGTTTGGTACAAAAGTAAATTGTCGCAAGGTAGCAAATGCAAGGTTGCTTGCTATCAAATTATTGTTTAAGCGAAAGCTAACAGTCGTTCCTGTGCCGGTTGTTGGAGAAATGTCAACTACAACTCGGTCAAAGTTTTGCGGAATAACCGTTGTCGCAGAGTAATTTAGCACATTGGGCTGAAAAACTGGCGTAACTCCCACAGCAGAATGAACCGCATTTTGCCACAAGCCAATTCCCAGAGTTGCTATTGTTGTAGCAAAACCGCCGCCTGTTTGTCTAACTTCAAAGTTTACCGTTGACGAATGACCTGTTCCGTCCAAAATAGCGACAACTTGCGTTTGTCCTGCTTCGGCAAGTTCCAAGTTGAGAAAGTGAGCATTGTGAGTGCCAGATGTTCTGTGCGTGGCTGTTTCTCTGCCGTTTACGTTGATTCGCCAACTGATTGTATATTCAAAATTTGGCGGAAACGGCGTATTTGAAGATACCACTGTCGTAAAAAGTCTTGTATCGCCCACAAATCCAACAGCTGCCAAGTTGTTTTGAACAAAGTTCATTCCTGTAATGTTGTAACTTGAAAGGTTTCTTCCAAGTTGATTAAATTGGTCAACTTGATTTCGCAAGGTTGGTTCGGCGAACTCTTCTTCATTTTCTTCGTTCTCTTCATTTAGAAAATCGTTAGGTATGTAGGTTTCCGTTTCGGTTGGCGGTTCGGATATGTTGAAAAAGTCGTTGGATATGTCGGTTTCAGCGGATTGGTCGTTTGTAGTTGATTCTTCAAAGGTTGGTGCATTTTCGAAATTTTCAACGTTGTCAAAATTTTCAACATTGTCAACATTTTCGAAGATTTCGGAATTTTGAGAATTTTCGAAATCTTCAAAAATTTCAAAATTTTCGTTGTTTTCAACATTTTCAAAATTTTCAACATTTTCAAAATCCTCAACAGCGACAATTTCGAAGCCCGCCGATTCAGAATCCTCATCGGCAAAAACGCCAAACGGATTATTCAAAGAAACCACCGTTATTGTCATTACTAACGCAATTAGACAAGCTAAAATGCGTATTTTACTCGGTTTTAATTGCATAATGTGCCTCCTTATAAAAATTATTCGAGTTTTATGTAAACAGAATTATATCACAAAAAAATTTTTTGTGCAATTTTTTTGAAAAAATTTTTATTGACAAATCGAAAATTTGATGATACAATCCTTTCATATTATTAAGCAGACCATTTTGGTCTATAAGGAGAGTGCTCTCATGCAAAAACGTATTTTTGCTTTGGTTGTGGCATTCATTGTTGGATTGGGCGTTGTTTCCCCAGTTTATGCTAATGTCGTTGTTTTGGAAACCGATTTCCCAAATGCGGAAATTGAACTTGAAATCCCTTCTGACCTTGAAGAACCAACCGATTCTGAAGAACCAACCGATTCCGAAGAACCAACCGATTCCGAAGAACCGACTGATTCCGAAGAACCGACCGATTCTGAAGAACCAACCGATTCCGAAGAACCAACCGATTCTGAAGAACCAACCGATTCCGAAGAACCAACCGATTCCGAAGAACCAACCGATTCCGAAGAACCAACCGATTCCGAAGAACCTACCGATTCCGAAGAACCTACCGATTCCGAAGAACCTACTGATTCCGAAGAACCAACCGATTCGGAAGAACCTACCGATTCCGAAGAACCAACCGATTCCGAAGAACTCGAAGAATTGCCAGGAATCCCATTAGAACCGCAAGAGCCAACTTTAACAGCAACGTACATCAACACTTTTGTTGCAGGCGAACCTTTCAAATTTGCTGTAACTAGCGATATGTCGGGAGATTTAGCCGTTGTATTGCAACAAACCAACGAAACAATCCTGCAAACTAGAGTAGAATCCAATGTGCCATTTAGCGTAACTTTTGCAGATACGCTAGATTTTGCTGTGCTTACTTTCGAAATTACAATAATTTCTGACGAATTAAGCGTTTCTCAATACACTTTTTCGGCAGAACGAGAAATTGTAAATTTACGCTTGACAAGCCCTGGAACAAGCATTGCAAGCGGCACAAACACTATCGTTGGTGCGGCTGGCACAGTTGCCAATTTGCAAACTCTGCACAGCGGACTAAACGCAACTGCAATCGATTTGTTAGTTGACAAAACCGCAACTGCACACACGCAAAATCGTGAAAACAGTATAATTTTAACCCTTAGCAACGGAAACGCCGTTGGAATTACAACTCGTTTTCCTGCTGGCGTTGGCAGCACCGATCGCCTTACATTATCCACAAATACACCTATCGAAAACATTGTCCGCGACGGTATGCCCGATGGAGCAAACAACATAAACATGAATAACGCCCAAATTACAGCAATTCAATCTAATCAATTTATGCTGAGCGTAGAAATTGTAGACGGAACATTAACCGCTCGTGTAGATAATCCCGAGTTTACGGATGCACAACGCAACGCAATGACCGCCTCCGTTAATGTGGGCGATGTAACTTTGCAAGATTTGCAAGCACGTGTTCGCAACGGAATGACCGTTACCTACGTTTGGGAACTTTTCGGAACTGGCGGTCCAACGGATATTCCGCCAACCGCACCAACCGATTTAATCGCCGAACCTTTTCACGAGGGAGCAAGGCTTTCTTGGGGCGGAGCAACAACGGCAACGCATTTTAGCATTTGGCAACATACTTCCGCAACGGATACGAATCCGACAGTAGTTGTGCCAGCAACCGCAAATATGGGCAATCGCCAATTTGACGTTGAAAATCTCACAAACGGAACAGCTTACTTTTTCTCGGTTATTGCACATAATGCTTACGGAGAATCGCCACGCTCGGATGTAATTAGCGTTACTCCTGCTGTGCCTACTTTGCCCACTCCGACCAACTTTTTTGCAAGTATAGGCGTTTCGGGGCGAGTTGTGCTTGTTTGGGATGCAGTTGACGTTGCCCAACAATACGAAATTTCTTGGACTCCGTCAAACTCGTCAATGAATGTGTTGCATCCTATGACAAACGCTGTTATTGACGGCTTAACAGACGGCACAAACTACACATTTACCATAGTTGCACAAAATCAATTTGGTAGTTCGTTGCCTGCAACGGTTTCTGCAACGCCAGCATATATCCCGTTTGCTATCGAAGCAGGTGCTTGGTTTGAAACGATTTATGCCGTTTGGCAAGGTCAACCAAATGAAACATACAACGTTTACACCGCTTTAGCAGGAACAAACAACTGGAATCTTGTAAACACGCCAGAACACGCACCTTTAGTTAGAATAATTCAACCTGAAACTTTTACTTGGCGCGTTGATGTTCCTGGCTTGCGAGCAATCGACGGCGAAACTTACGATATTCGCGTAGTTTCCGCCAGCGGTCAAGAGGCAATCGCTAGAAATCTCGCTCCGCAAGCATTCGAGCGCACTGGTTATGCTTTTAGCCCACAATCTCGGCGCGGCGTTACCACAGGCGGATATTTGCCCGACGGCACGGTTGATCCAAACGCAATTATAATTTATGTAACTCACGAAACCATGAATACTGTGCCTGTTCCAACAAGTTTTACAAATATTGGTGCTAATACGCAAGGTTTGCAAGGTATTTTCCGCAACGGAAGAACTGGCAACGCAACAGTTAATCCGCAAAATACAGGAAATCAGCTTATTCCTGATGCGAACGCACAACCTGTAATTGTTCGCTTTATCGGACAAATTGGAACAGCCACCGTTACAGAGGGCGGCGGCGACCATGGCGGTCCATTGCTAACTAACCAGGATTTGCCCGCAGGATTTAACTCGGGTATAAATATGTTCCGCATTCAAGATACATCCAACATCACAATCGAAGGAATCGGTCCAAACGCCACTATTTTTGGTTGGGGATTTCACATAAACCGTTCTGACAACATCGAAATACGCAACTTAACTTTTACGAAATATCCCGACGATGCAATTTTCGTACAGGGCGGAATTAGCAACCGCTATATAAACGCCGATAACTCGGAACCAATCGGCTCTTCTAACGTGTGGATACATCATAACTGGTTTGAAGCAGGTTCTGATAGACCTGGCGGCGATTCCGACCAATCTCATGGTGATGGCTCGGTTGACATTGGCGACGGTTCTTCCTTTATTTCCGTTTCCAACAACCGCTTTTACGGCACTCACAAGTTGGGATTAGTCAACGGTAGCCAAGGACGACCTTTTGCTCGCATTACCTACAACGGAAACTGGTTTAACGAAACAGATACACGGCATCCACGGTTGCGTGCGGCAACTGCTCACGTTTTCAACAACTTTTTTGACAACATGACAACTGGCGGAACGGGCCCACAAGCTGGCGACTGGGGAAATATCATTGCCGAGGGAAATTATTTTCTAAATGTAACACGTCCATTTATGATAAGCGGACAAGGTGCGGCAATAGCAGGAAGAACCAGCAACTGGATGGGAGCAGATACCGCAGGTGCAATTTTAACAAGCGATGTGCCAATGTCTGCAAGTACGCCGACAAATATTCGCAATATTATCGAAGGGCTTGTGCCGAACACTGGTTATTTGAACGCTCCAGCCTTTGACATTACCCAAGATATAGGCTATCACACAGGACACACGCCAACTTTTGGGCAAAACCGCGGTCCGCATATGTTTGGGCACGTTGGACCAACGCAAATTCCTATAAACATGAACCCACGAGATTTTTACAATGTAACCGTTTTACCTGCCAATCAAGCAAGATTGCACGTTATAGCAAACTCTGGGCCAATAGGAAATACCGTTGAATTACCAGAAATTCCCGATCCTGGTCCCGAGCCAGATCCTGGCCCAGGAACAACTACTCCGCATTTAATTTTTAGGGGAGATTTGACAACCGTTGTTTGGGAAGAAGATTTTGCTGGGTTTCAGCCTGGAGCAATTCGCAATCAAGCCATAATCAACGCTTTTGGCTTGGAAATTCGCGCAAATGCTGGAAAC
>JGI24700J35501_10930291_pt1 | contig 12806 bp, 11 predicted proteins | sample TergutTh196P1_FD_35501 | JGI IMG/M metagenome (IMG submission 35501) | reverse complement strand
TTAAAATTTTGTCTTAAAACCTTAAAACCTTGGGGCGCTGCCCCAAACCCCGCAAGGAGCGTGCCCCTCCCGCCTGCCGGCGGGCAGGTGACCCGCTTTTTGGTTAGGTTGAAGTTGCTTTTGCCAATGGCGAAAATTTTTTGTATAACGGTTTTCATTTGTCATATCGTAGGGGCGGATAATATCCGCCCGCAAACCTAAATTGGCGGACGGGCAAGTAATTTCCGCCCCTACAAAATACTGTTATATAATAAAAAAATATTATCAAAATGTTGCACTATAGGAGGTTAAAGCCGTGATAAAAGCGACATCACTACAAACAGATTTGATAGATGATATGCAGCTGGCTTGTCAAGATTTAGAACAGCAGTTTTTTGCAAGTGGCTTAATTCTGCAAAAAAACAGCGTTGGAATAATCCAATGCGATCCCGAATTTTTAGAACTGGGTATTTTGGATTTATTATACAAAACCCTGAATATACCGCTAGTTGGCGGAACTACAATATCTGTTGCAACTAATAATGCCGTTGGTAATTTTCAATTTTCAATGCTTATTCTTACCAGCAACGAGATTGATTTTGTTGTGCAACACACAACTGGGCTTGCCGACGATCACGAGCAAGCAATAGAGCAATCCCTTAAACCGCTAGTATCTAAAGCAAAGTTAAACTTGGTAATGCTTTTTCCAACCGTAACCGACAACGACAATTTTCCAGGCGATTTTTACGTGGAATCTGCCGAAAAAATTTGCGGAAATGTGCCAATTTTCGGCACTTTAAGCGTAAACGAGGCAACCCGAGACTTTGAACGAAGTATGTCCATTTGCAACGACAAAATTTTTAACAAAGAATTAACATACCTACTATTTTTTGGCGATATTTCTCCACGATTTTTTATTGCAACTTCGCCAATAGGCACAAATTTTACCGAAGATACAGTTGTTGTAACCAAAGTGAAAGATCACATTGTGCAAGAAATCAACAACACGCTTGCGGTGGAATATTTCGAAAATATCGGCTTGGCTACCAACGGAACACTCGCAGATGGTGCGTATTTTGTGCCTTTTTTGATAACAACCGCCACGGACGAAACCGAAGATTCCCATGCAAAGCCAGTTAGGCAATTTGTGCGCGCAATAATGTACTTCAACGATGACGGACACGCCGTATTTAGAGGGAAAATTCCCGAAGGTGCGCGGCTTTCGTTCGCCTCGCTAAATGCGGTTGATATTGTGCAGGCAACTTCCGAGGTTGTCGCACAAATTTCTGAAGAAAGTCAAGTAAACGCCGCAATAATTTTTTCGTGCATAATTAGGCAACTTAGCATTGGTCCAAATCCGTTCAAAGAATTGGAAAAAGTCCAAGAAATACTGAAAGATACGCCGTTTATTGCATCGTATTCGGGCGGCGAAATTTCTCCTGTAAATTATAAAAATCGTGAGCAATCGCTTAATACTTTTCATAATTATTCGCTTATTGCCTGTTTGCTGTAGGTTTTACAATGGAATGGCGTATTAAAAAATTGATTGACGCTTTAGCAGGGTTTATTTTCGGATTATTATTTTTATTGTGGTTTTCGGCTTGTGATTCGGCAAGTTTACCAAGTTCGCTAAATTTGCCGAGTTTACAAAATTTGCCAACCGCCGCACAAGATTTTTTGCAAGATAATTTACAAAATTCGCAAATTTCCCAAGAATACGAAGAAATTCGCATTGCGACAGCGTGGCAATATTTATATCTATTTGAAGAGCAAATTATCCAGTTGCAACAGGATTACAATATAAATTTGCTAGAAATTGCAATAGAAAATATACTCGAAGTTTTGCAATCTAGCATAATGTCTGGCGAGCCGTTTGCCGATGTGGTTTTGTTGAGCGGCGATATGATGTTTTCGGCAATAACCGACAATTTAATTTACGCATTGGATGAGTTTATTCCGCAGGATTCGGCAGTGTGGCGAAACAGGCGAAACTTGCAAGATTTGCAAAATGGGCAAAATACGCCAAGCCGTCGAGGTCGCCGTGTTAGCTATATACAGCCAACCGCCGAGTTTGTGGGTTTGCATTGGGCGATTGTTCCTTATACGATAAATATTTATGGTACGTTTTTGGGTGTCAACCTTGATATACTCAACAGTGTAAATGTGCCAAATCCAGCGACATTGTATCAAGCTGGCAACTGGAATTTTGATCAATTTAGTCAAATTTTACAGCAGGTAGAACAAGCGGAAAACGGCTATTTTGGCATAAGTGGCAACTCTGCCGAAATAATTACTCATTTAATAGCCGCAAATGACGGAGTTCTCACGCAAAATTTTTACTATGCCTATGAAGATTACCGCACAATCGCAGCTTTAGAGTTCGCTCGGCAAATTTTACAAAATTCTCCGCAAGGTTTACAAAATGAACCTTTGGCATTTTTAACGGGAGAATCGGCGTTTTTTCCCTTAAATGAGTGGATTCTTCAGCAAGTACAGCCAACTGGGATAAATTTTCGCTACACAATCGTACCATTCCCGCGCGGGCCCGATAACACAAGCGGAGCAACGTTTATGCAGGGTTTTAGCACTGGTTTAACGTTCCCTCGCAACACGCAAAACGCAACAGCGGCGTATTATGCACTAGAACAGCTGTTCTCGTTAACCGACAGGCAACAGTTGCAATCCCAAGAAACCGAATACATGACAACCCTTTTTACAAACAGCACCGATGCTTTTCGTGCAGTAAACATCTTGCAGGAGCAAGGCAAATTTGACATTGGCATGGCGATTCCAACTTTTACATGGTTGCACGCTATTTTTGCCGAAACTTTTACACAAAATGTTTCGCAAAGTTCAAGCGTTCCAACAATAGTTGAGCAGTTTAGGCGACCGCAACAAAATATTATTGACACAACTTTGGAAAATTGGATAATTAGGAATTAAAAAATCGAATCAGCACCTTAATTTATAATGCAATATTTCGACATTTGCCGTAGGGGCGAATCCGTCTGCTGGACGGGCAGGTAATATCCGCCCCTACATTTTTAGCAATTTAGACGACCAAAGCAAAATATTATTGACACAACTTTGGAAAATTGTATAATTAGGAATTAAAAAATGTGCGGGTCACCTGCCCGCCGGCAGGCGGGAGGGGCGCGCTCCTTGCGGGTTCGGGCAGCGCCCGAGGTTTTAATGTTTATCTTTTAGAAAGGATGATTTTATGGTAGGGAGATTTGGAGAATATGGTGGACAATATATTCCAGAAATATTGATGTCGGCGTTAATTGAGTTAAATGTGGCTTATGAAAAGTTGAAAAATGATGAAAATTTTAAGGAAGAATTGGCAAATTTATTGGCGAATTATGCCAACCGTCCGTCTGGGCTGTATTTTGCCCAAAAAATGACGGAAGATTTGGGCGGTGCAAAGGTTTATCTTAAACGGGAAGACTTGAACCATACGGGATCGCACAAAATTAACAATGTTTTAGGACAAGCCTTGCTCGCAAAAAAAATGGGCAAAACTAAGCTAATCGCCGAAACTGGCGCAGGACAGCACGGCGTGGCGGTTGCAACGGCGGCGGCACTTATGGGAATGGAATGCGATATTTTCATGGGAAAATTAGACACCGAACGCCAGGCTTTGAACGTCTTCAAAATGGAGCTTTTGGGCGCAAAAGTTACCGCTGTTACTCGCGGTACAATGACTCTGAAAGATGCCGTAAATGAGGCAATGTGTGAATGGGTTGCACGTATTGCCGATACGCATTATGTAATCGGCTCTGTGGTTGGCCCGCACCCGTTTCCTGCGATGGTGCGCGATTTTCAAAAAATTATCGGCACGGAGATTAAGCAACAAATGCAATCCGCCGAAAACCGCTTACCAGATATGGTTATTGCTTGCGTTGGCGGCGGTAGCAACGCAATGGGCGCGTTTTACGAATTTATCGAGGACGAATCGGTCGAGTTAATCGGTTGCGAGGCGGCTGGTTTGGGAGTTGACACTCCGCAAAATGCCGCAACTATGACAAAAGGCTCTCCTGGGATTTTTCATGGAATGAAATCGTATTTTTGCCAGGATGAATATGGTCAAATTGCGGAAGTTTACTCTATTTCGGCTGGCTTGGATTATCCCGGCGTTGGCCCAGAACACGCCCATTTGTCCGATATAAACCGTGCAAAATATGTCGCAATTACCGATGCCGCCGCTGTAAACGCCTTCGAATATCTTTCTCGTACCGAGGGAATTATCCCTGCAATAGAAAGTTCTCATGCGGTTGCTTACGCCCTCGAAATTGTCCCAACTTTGCCAAAAGATAAAATTGTCGTCATAAATTTGTCTGGCAGAGGAGACAAAGATGTAGATGCAATCGCACAATATAAAAAAAGAGGTTGACAAATGAATAGATTATCCATAGCTTTTACTAGAAGATGCGGCAAAGATCACCGTACTTGTCGCACAGATTGCACCTTTTCCACCAAAAAGGCGTTGATTCCGTTTATTACGGGCGGTTATCCTAATTTAGAAACTAGCGAGCAGTTGATTTTGGCGGCGGCAGATGCTGGTGCCAACATGATAATAATCGGCGTTCCGTTTTCGGACCCTGTTGCGGAAAGTCCGCCCGTGCAGAAAGCGGAAGAAACCGCATTAGCTGGCGGTTGCAACGTTGACAAAATTTTTGAAATAACCGAACGCACATCTTACAAAGTGCAGATTCCTATGTTGTTTAACGTTTATGCAAACTCCATTTTTGTTTACGGCACGGATAAATTTTTGGAAAAGTGCATAAAATCGAGCATTGAAGGCTTGATTGTTCCCGATTTGCCGTTTGAGGAAAAGGCAGAGTTTGCGGCAACGTGCAAAAAACGGGCGGTACAGCTAATCTCGACAATCGTACCGACTGACGAAACACGTTTATCTCAAATTGCCGAAAATGCAGACGGCTTTTTTAACTGCACCGTCGGCATACAAGATATTTCCAGTTTAATGGCACAAGTTAAGCAAATTAAAAATATCCCGTGCGCAATGGGCTTGGACTTGGACTTGGATGAAGTTACAGCCGAGCAGATTAAACAAGTGGCGGCGGACGGCATTATTATAAGTGGCAAAATCGTCGAATTGCTTGACAACGGCGGCGTTTCTTCCGTTGAAGAATATTTGCAAGCCTTGCGAACCGCTTTAGATTCTGTTGCATAAAATAAAATTAAAAATAAAAGTTGCACTAAATTTATTTTTGTGCTATTATAAATTAGAAGTTGTGCAGTAACGAAACGAGGTGAAATTATGGCAAGATGTGAAGTATGTGATAAAGGTATACAAAAAGGACACAGAATAAGCATTACACGTAGCCAAGTATCACGCAGAGCTAACCGAAAATGGTGGCCAAATATAAAACGAGTTCAAATAAAAGAAGCAAACGGAGCTGTCCGCAAGGCAAAAGTATGCACTCGCTGCTTGCGCTCCAACAAGGTAACACGGGCAATATAAAGGTTATTAAAAGGGCTTTTGGGAAAATTTCCTGGAGGTCTTTTTTTTGCAAACAAAATTTTGAAAGCAACGTATATATCTATGAAGAAATAAATTTATTATTTTACGGAGGTTGTAACCATGAACAATAACTTAAATGACGAAAACAAGCGGATTGTTCCCGCCGAAACAAATATTTCGGAGGACGAACTTGTAGAAAGATTAAATGCTCCGCCAGAAAAGCCACGGCGTTTGCGCGGACGGCGGTTGATTCCAATTTTAGTTGTAATATTGCTTGTTACAATAGCAAATAATTTTGTGATTAGCCGTTTTGACCATTTTGGCGGGTTAAGAAATTTTTTGCCCACTAGCGCAGGACAGCACAGAACTAATGTCGACCCAGTGCCGATTCCAGCGGACGGCATTCGTGCATCGTTGCCAATAACATTGACTGCCGATTTAGTCAACGCAAGAATAGTTATAGAACCGCACAACGCAAACGATATTTTTATAACGTACGATTCGCCGAGAAGAGGGCAATTTGTGCCTCCAAGGTACAGCTTAAACGGCACAACATTAGATATTACACAAGAAAGCCCAAATTTTAATTTTGGTGCAAGTTCTAACAGCGGCGGCGTTATCACAATATTTGTCCCGCAAGATACCAACAATGTTTTTGACCTATTGCAACTTTCCACCATTAGCGGAGGAATTAGCATTGACGGAAACACGGGCGTTTATTTGGCGGACAATTTGCTAGTTAGCTCCACCAGTGGCGAAATAACGGCAAACAATTTTAGCGTAATGGATAATTTAGATTTTAGTGTAATATCTGGCAGAATTAGAGCAAGCAATTTGTCCGCCCATCGAGATTTTACAGCACGGTCAACTTCTGGTCGTGTAAATGTGGAATATATTGTTGCCGAAACGGTAACGGCAAGCTCAACTTCGGGTGCTACGTCCGCTAGTTATGTAACAGCTGACCAAATAACGGTTCGCAGCACTTCGGGCAGAGTTCGCATGGATAATTTGCAAACAGATAATCTTGTGGCAGGTTCTACTTCTTCGGGAGTACAGTTGCAAGATTCGCAGATAACTGGCGAAATAACTTTGTCGGCTGTTTCTGGAAGAATTACCCTAAATAATGTTGATGCTAATCCCAATTTAATGAATTTAAGCACCGTTTCAGGTAGAATTACCGTTGACGGTAATCGTTGGCATAATTGAGATTGATTTGAAAATGTAGAGACAGCGGGCGGATAATATCCGCCCCTACGGTTGGCGATTTGTATAAATCGATAATATCCGTCCCATGCGGTTTTGGCGATTTGTATAAATCGATGATTTCCATCCACGCAGTTTTGGCGATTTGTAGGGGCGGATATTATCCGCCCGTTTTTCTACAACAGCCTGTTTTTAGGTTATTCAATACAATTTCCGTCCATACGGTTGGCGGTTTTTATAAATCGATAATATCCGTCCATGCGATTTTGGCGATTTGTATAAATCGATGATTTCCGTTCATGCCGTTGGCGGTTTGTAGGGGCGGATATTATCCGCCCATTTTTTACAAATCCGCAATATTTTATTCCAATAAAAAAGAGGGAGCCCTCTTTTTGTTATATTTATGGCAAATAAGGTTCGTCAGCAGTTAATTCAATTAAGTGTAATTGTCCTGCTCCTAGTTCTTCAAAGCCACGGCGAACAAGGCTATAATTTTGTACACGATTATTTATCGCTGTTGGACTAACTGCCCAAGTTGTGGGGATTGTTGGAACATATTCAAACATTGCCCATTGATAATCGTTGAAAGTTTGTTGACGGAAATCTGGATCCCACATTTGCGTAGAGTTAAACCTATCAAAAATTTCGTCAAAAGTAGCGTTTGTAAATCTTGCACGGTTAAACGCAGAGTCTGGACCAAAAATACCACTTGGGTTTGGCGACCAACCTGTATTCCATGCACCCGACATCATATCAAAAGCATATTCGGTATCTTCGGCAAACCAATCGGAAGTAACTTGGAAATCGTGCGTTGTGCCTTGGAATAAAACTACATTTATGCCAATATCTTGTATAGATTGCAGTTCGTACATTATACGTGCCTCGGCTGCGGGGCTAGCTGCATTATTTACCAAATAGGTTATTTCCATTTGGCTACCGTCTGGGAACTCTCTCCAGCCGTCGCCGTCTATGTCAATAAAACCTGCATCGTCCAAAATTTGCATAGATAATTCTGGGTCAAAGTGGAAGAACGGTACATTTGGATCCATAAATGCACGGTGATGTGGTGCAAAAATGTTTCCTGCTGGGAATACTAACCCAGAGAATAATTCTTGTCCAATTTCAAGGTGCGGAATAGCATGAGCAATAGCACGGCGCAAATTAACATCGCCCATTCTTGCATTTGGATTAGGAATAACACGCATATTTTCGCGGTCAAATCCCAAACCAAGGTTAAATGTTATGTGAGAAAAACTGCTAATATTTGGGTTGGTAAGATACGTAAAGTTTGTAGGGTTCAAAAAGTTAGGAAATTGACTTTGTGGAAACCCTGGCAAAATATCGTATAAGCCCTCTTGTGCTGCGGTTGGAATGCTCATCGGTGGAATAATCTCATAAAGAATACGCTCTACTCGTGGAGCACCCAAGAAATAGTCTTCGTTGCGAACGAACAAAAACGATTCGCCAGGTACATAACTTTCAACTAAGAAAGGTCCAAAGCCCATCATGTTTGTTCTTACGTTTTCGTGTGTGCCCATTTCGGCAACAGGAATATGTTCAAGGTGGTGGCGAGCGGACGGAGTTAGCCAAACATCAAAGTGTTCGATACTTTGTGGAAACTCGTTAAAGTGCATAACCAACTGTCTGTGGTCGTCGGAAAGCACTAATCCCGAAATATAATCAACCTCGCCTGCACGATATTCTTCAACGCCAACTACACGGTTCATAGCAGCACCAAAACGAACGCCCGTATAATCGGGATGAGAAATAACTTCATAGGCAAAAACTAAATCGTTTAAGGTTAGTGGAGTGCCATCGTGCCAGTAAACATCACGTTGCATATTTAAGGTTAAAGTCATGTTGTCAACGTCAACATCAACTGTTGCAATACCATCTTGTGCAAAAATCAACGATGGCGTAGGAGCAACAAAACCGCCACCATGTACAAATCCACCAGCATCTGAGTCAATAACTGTGGTTGTAAACATAGGATCTAAAACGCCACTAAATGTGGTGTTACTGCCAACAGCCCAACGTAAAGTACCGCCAACGTTTGGCAAATTGCCAGCAACTTCAGCAGGAAATTGAGCCAAAACGGCATCTAAAGCAGCCATAGGATCGGCTAAAATTGTTTCTTCGTCTAAATTATCTTGCACGGCGGTCAACGAGCCGTCTTCGGCGGCAGGTACTTCTGCAGCGGGAGCGGTTGCCTCGCCGCCAGTTTGTGCAGGTGGTGCATCTTGCGTTGGTTCGCTGGCACAAGCAGCTAAAGCAAATACCATTGCTAATGCGGCTATTAAAGCCAAAATATTTCTTCTCATAAAAAATCTCCTTTTCTTTTGTGGCACAAAACCCTCAAAACATCGTCAACCATAATTTGATTGGGATGTTTTTGTGCCGATTTTTTTTGTGTACGCTTATCAACAGTTGAGTTTATAAAAATGCAATTTTTCAGCTGCTGATTCGCATTTTATATAATACAGAGCGATTGCCCTGGTATTAACATTTTTAGTTCGCGGTTGCGAAATTTTGTTCTAAAAATTCGGTTACAACGGATAAAAATTCGGTTGCGTTGGCTAGATGTTCTGTTAATTCGTGTTGTTGAACTTCGTAGAAATCTTCGTAATCGCTGGCGTTGCGTGTTTCGGATAAATCTTGTATAACGTCGGAAAATTTTTTATCAAATATTCCTGTTTTGATATAACTTTGGTTAAACCGTGCAATAATACCAGAATGCTTTTTTGAATCAAATAAATCTAATGCTAACACTGCTCGCATAGCGTGGAAAATGGCATAATAAACTCTATTTGCAGCATCGTTAAGAAATATTCCTTCTTCTGCGGTATTTTTAGCTAATTGTAGGCAATTATACGCCTTTCGTAAACGCTCTTTTGCTAAACCTTCAATGTCCAATAATTTCAATCCCTTCTACTAAAATATTTCTAAAAAAATTACTGGCTATACAAAAGCGGTTAAATATTTCACGGCTAGTTATATTGGTTGAAACCACTATATTGTATTCTAAATCTAATTCATTAGTATCTCGGCTTAGCGGCATAAGCTGCGCACAAGCCTCTTTTTGCGGAAGATTAGCAATTACCATATAGTCAATATCCGATTCTTCGTCATAATCGCCGCGAGCGTACGAGCCGTACAAGTAAACTCTATCCAAATTTTCGCCTAAAATTTTTTTTGCGGCATTGTACACACTTTGAGATGTAACTTTAACCATTGGGTTGTCAAAAGGATTATACTCCATTATTTCACTCCTTTCAAAAAGCAAAGGGCGGATAGCAAAACCAACCGCCCTTTGTTTTCAAGTTACGTTAAAGGCAAATTAGGTTATGGTAAAATTGGCTCTTCGGCGGTAAGTTCCCAAAGGTGGATAGCACCAGCACCGACAACGTTAGGATTATCGCGGCGAACCAAACTAAAATTTTGCACACGGTTATTTACGCCAGTTATATCTAAAGGCCAAGTGGTTGGAAAAGCAGGTACAACTGTGCGGAAGTAGTTTTGGAAAGCAGAATATGCTTGCATTCTAGTAGCATCATCCCACATTGCATCCGAGTTAATTGTATCTAAAATAGCGGTAAGTTCGTCGCTAGAATGACGACCAAAATTAAATACAGCTTCTGGTCCCCATATTCCCGATGGATTTGGATCCCAGCCAACGCTCCAGCTGCCCAAAATTATATCAAAAGGCATAGGATCGGAATCAGTTACACGACCAACCCAAACTTGAAAGTCGTGCGTTGTGCCTTCAAATAACACAATATTTATACCAATATCTTGTACAGATTGCAATGCTAATTGAAGTTCTGCTTCGGCGGCTGGCGTAGGTGGGTTTGCACGGAAAATAGAAATAACCATCTCGGAACCGTCAGGAAATTCGCGCCAGCCATCGCCGTTTACGTCAACAAAACCAGCTTCATCTAATAACTGCATAGCATAAGTTGGGTTGTAGTCGAATGGCGGAATGCTAGTATCAATAAAAGGACGGTGCAATGGCGAGAAGATATTTCCCGCAGGAACAACCAAGCCGTCAAAAATATATTCGGCAACATCAGCCCAAGGAATAGAGTGGGCAATAGCACGGCGCAAGTTTACGTTACCCATGCGCATTGTTGCAGGATCGGGAGTAACAACTCTGCCAGCTTCATCGTCATATTCTTCGCCAAGTACAAAAGTCCAGTGGCTAAACGAACTAACAACAGGATCAGTAAGCATAGTAAAATTAGTAGAATCGGCAAATTCGGATACCATTGATGTAGGAATATCGCCAACATCAAACAAGCCAGCTTGCAAAGCCAAAGGAATGTTTGGTGGAGGAACAATCTCGTACAAAATGCGTTCTATTCTAGGAGCGCCCATCCAAAAATCTTCGTTGCGAACAAATAGGTAAGATTCGCCAAAAACGTGGCTTTCTACCATATAAGGACCAAATCCTAAAGTATTTTCGCGAACGTTAGCGTGTTGCATCATTTCCCCTACAGGAATATGCTCTAAATGGTGGCGAGGAGCAGGGCTTGACCAAAAACCAAAATGCTCAAGCGATTGAGGAAACTCTAAAAACTGCATAGTAAGCTGTCTGTGATCGTCGGACAAAATAAGCCCCGAAATTGTATCAGCTTCGCCACTTCTAAATTCATTAACACCTTCGATTATTTCAAAGCTAGAGTCAAAACGTACACCTTGATAATCTGGGTGCGAAATTACTTCAAAAGCAAAAACGAAATCGTTCAAAGTAAGAGGAACGCCGTCATGCCAATTTACTTCGTGCTGTTGAGTTAAAATAACTTGCATATTGTCAACATCAAACTCAACTGCAACAATACCGCTAGTTGGATGTATTGTAAATTGCGGCGTTGCACCAATAAAGTTGCCACCTGTAACAAAACCACCAGCATCGGCATCGTGAGCAGTGCTAGTAAACAAAGGGTCTAAAATGCCGGCAAATGTGGAGTTTACGCCTACAGCGTATCTTAAAGTATTGTTGTCAACGTTAGGTAAATTGCCAGTAACTTCAAAAGGAAACAACTCTGCGGCGGCATCCATTGCAGCTAAAGGATCGCCAGATGCGGCGGCAACGGCTGTTTCGGTTGGTGCAGTTGCAGTTTCGCCGCCACCGCCACCGCCGCCGTTGGTTGTTGTTTCGACTGCAGCGGCTTCTTGTCCAGGTGCAGTTTGTTGCACGGGATCGTTATTTGCACAAGCGGCAAATACCAGTGCGAATGTTAGCATTACTACTAAAATCAACTTTCTTTTCATTTCTTGTCATCTTCTTTCTAAAGATATTTTGCTCTTGCCTAGTTTGTAGAATTGGCAAGGCTTTTGTGCCTATTTGGCAAATTATATATGTTGTGTTTCACATATATCACAAGTTAGTAAAGCAAAAATTTAATTGTATAGATAACTTATTTTAAGTATCGTAAAATTATAACACGATATATTTTTATTGTCAAGTTTTTTTGAAAATTTTTTTATGCTGGTTGCAAATGCTGTGTTTGTAGGGTTTGCAGAGGCTTTGGCGGTTCGATTATTTCTATTGTGGCGATTTCGGCGGCGGTAAATTCGATTAAATAGTCATTAGTACCATCTTCTTTTACTGCAATGGACGGAATGCCGTTGGGAGCATCAAGTTCATGCGTATAAACATCTACAAAACCTATTGTAGTTTTGCCGCTTTTGCCCAATATTTTTACTCTTTTAGATTGATATTCATATCCCCATAAATTTTTCAATTTTATGCACTCCTTTTGCTAGGCACAATATGTGTGCCTGTTTTACTGTAATGTATTGTAAACCTATTGGTGTATTCTTTGACATTTGTTAAAGGGTCAATACAAATAGCTATGTTTTCTTTTAATTCAATGGTTTCTTTTTGATTCCATTTGCCCTTATCGCTAAAATATGCTATACCTGTGCCATGATAAATATCAACCAATTCCTGCGGATTAACCCCGTCCAACAAGTAACTTCGCCCTTCGATGTACAATTCGTGTCCTAAAATATGTCGACCTTGTTTTTCGGGGTTGATAGTTTTGTTTACTTCGGACGATTTTATATATTGTGAAATTTGTTTGTTTATATCCATATTATGCAGGTTGTAATTCTTTTGCGGGTTGAAGTTTTGGAA
>JGI24700J35501_10930292_pt1 | contig 12811 bp, 10 predicted proteins | sample TergutTh196P1_FD_35501 | JGI IMG/M metagenome (IMG submission 35501) | reverse complement strand
CTATGCCTGCCGCAAAATCGGCTTGTATCTGCACGTTGTAGTCGGTATATAACCGCCACTCTATAATAGCCCCTGTCATTGCTTCAAAATCGGCACGAACCGCCTCTATAGCCGCAACTTCTGCATCGTTACCGCCCCACACACCAAGAGTTAGCGTTTGCCCTTCAAACGGGCGGTTACCGTCCCCTGTACTACCAGGTGTCGCTGCTTGATCGTTGCCACACGCTGTCAAAACAAAACCGAAAAGTAAAACCGCCAGTAATTTACTAAAGTTCTTCAAATTCTTCATAATTGCACCTCCATTGGGAAGCTATTCACTTAATTTTATTTTAAAAAGGGCTGGAATTAAGTGGAATAGCTATATAACCTTCTTTACTTACGTCTACACCCTTGTGGGTTACGGTTACTTTTATTTTTTCGCCTTTTAACCACAAGTAAAAATTTAACGACCGCCAATGTTTTGGCAGTTTTGGTGCAAGCCTTATGGTGTTTTCTGTTACCCTAAACCCCGCAAAGCCAAAAACAACACATTGCCATATACCGCCTATAGAGCCTGCGTGTATACCTTCGTTGGAGCTTGACATATTTTCGCCCATATCTATATTACAAGCACGTTCAAAAAGCTCATAAGCTAAATCTTCTTGCCCCATATCGCTTGCCAATATGCTGTGGGTGGAAAGGGACAAGGAAGAATCGTGCAAAGTGCGTGGTTCATAATAGTTCCAGTTTGCTTGCTTTGCTTTGGGGCTAAACAAATTTTCCATTAGCAGTATCAAAAGCAGTACGTCTGCCTGTTTGCACACTTGCATGTTGCAAATTTGATGCTGATTGTAGTCTTTATAGATAGTCCCCACCTGGGTTTGGTTCTTGTATTTTGTAAGGTCAATTTGCTTTAAATCCAAAAAAGTTCTGTTTTGTGGGATAATACCTCGCTCATTTGGCATCGGCACATATGTTTTACTCGCTTTATCCTCCCACAATTTACAGTCAAGTGATATTTTGCCTTTGAGTCTTTCAAAAACATCGCTAACATCGCTGCCCTGCAATTTGTTGTAATATTCCACAGCCAAAAGCAAATTCCACTTTGCAAAATGGTTTGTAAAAGCATCGTCGTCTATACCATCTTTGTATTCGTCCGGCCCTATTACGTTGTTTATGTGCAGTAGGCCATCACTGCCCTCTTGCAAGCGGCTTGCCCAAAAGTTGGCACAGTCAAAGACGATTTCGTAACCGTATTCACGCATAAAACTCTCATCTTGACTAGCTTTGTAATACTGCCATATTCCGTACACTACATCGCATGTTATGTGTATCTCCAACTGTCCGGTAAGTATCGGTGTGGGCAACCCCGTTACAATATCTGCACCACCAAACAGTGGCGTAACCTCGCCATCGGTTAACCAGGCAGACTCCCAAGGGTACTGCGCCCCTTTGTACCCGCCATCCGCAGCCTTTTGTCTGGCGCCTGGCAAAGACAGATAACGGTATTGCAACAAAGACAGGGCGGTAGATGGCTGGCTAAAAATATAATACGGTAGCGCAAATATTTCTGTATCCCAAAAAGTGTGCCCTTTGTACCCTTCCCCCGACAGGCCTTTTGCACCAATGTTCATGCGGTTATCGTGAGCCGGTGCCATAATTTGCAGGTGATATTGTGCAAAACGTACAGCCAATATGTCTTTTATGTTGTCTGTTTCTATTTCTATAGGTATGTTTTGCCAAACAAGCTCGTCCCACCGGGTTTTACTATCTTGCAAAATGCCTGCGTAGCCTAAAGTTACCTGCTGTTTTAGATTTTTCAGTGCAAACTCTTGCAATTGTTCTAACGAAAGGTTTTCGGTTTGTTTGTCCCTTGTGGTATGCACTGTGCTTATTTTTTCTATCGTTACGGTTTGGCCCTTTGCCACATACGCATCATATTTGGAAAATATCCTGCGGCGGTTCATAGCTATCTGCTTTTTTGAATTTACAGATAACGTGGTGTCAGTAGAAAAAACAAAGTCTATTTTACTTTCTGTAGTTGTTGCCACAAGCTGCATGTAGCGTTTCTCGTAAAAACGTTTTGCACCTTCAGAAAAATGCTGGCTGCCACTATTGGTAATTTGAGCGTTTATGCCACAAGCAAGGCTGAGTGTGGTATCGCCACTAAGGGGAGTTATGGTTACTTTTTGAGCAATCGTATGTAAGTTTTTCAACGAAACAATACGCAAAAACGAAAGGTTGTACCTTTCACCCTTGTCGGAACACCAAACTATACTACGTTTTAACTCGCCACTTTTTAGACAAAGCTCCTTTGAGTATGACTTTATGTTGCCTTTTTGCAAGCTAAACAGCTTTCCGTTCAAAAATATTTCCATCTCTGTCATGTCAGCACAGTTGGGTAGCTCGGTTACTTCTGTTTCGTCAAATTTGTTGAATGTTCCTGAAACAAATAACCCTCTACACTCTCCTGTATATCTTTCTTCCGCACACGCTCTAAGCCCCATATAGCCGTTGCCCTGCGACATAATAGCTTCTGTTTTTCCCAGGTGCAAATGATCAAACTTGTTTTCTTTTAATACCCATGGGTCTTTATATATCATAGCCATGTGTTCCTCCTACTTTGTATAAAAAATCTTGTTTGAAAAAAACACTAGCGAAACAAAACCCGAAAAAGCCATAAAACAAGCAAGCACAAATGGTAAGCCAAAAACTACGGATACAACGACCACAACGACACAGGCAGGCAGATATATCTTTACGCTCCCCCTAAAGTCGTATGTGTTTGCAGTTAATACGGCCGATATATACGCACAAGCCATAAATGCAACAAATGGCAAAAGTATTAACCACAAAGAAGTTTCTTCCAAAAACAAAGGATACCCCCCTCTCACGAAACAATCACTAAAGTTTTTACGAAATTTTTACATGAAAAAATAATAACATAACCGCAAATTTTTGTCAACTATTATTCACGAAACATTTTTAAAATTTTCTTGAGAATTGTAGCGAAACTTTTCTTCACGAAACTTATTTGAAATTTGTTCAATATGTGTTATACTATATACCTCAACAGCTAATAAAAGAACCTAATTTTTAATGGGTTCCAATAGACGCTTCTCATTGCGAGGCTTTTCATTACGAGGCTTTTCACTACATAGAAGCGTAAATAAGGAGGACAACATGTCACATTTTACACATACAGAGCTTGAGCCGGGCATAATATCCATTGATGATCCCAGGGGAGTAAGAATATTCGTAATCAATGGCGACAAACGTTCTATAATCATTGACACAGGCTATGGCGATGCCAATTTAAAAGCCTATGCAGAGCCGCTAATAACCCATCCGTACGAAGTTATATGCACCCATGGTCATGGTGATCATGTGCTTGGCATGAAGGATTTTGACTTTGCATGGATGGACAACAGGGATATTACATGGGTAAGTGAGCATCTGCGACCAAAATTTAAACCTTTTAACCAAGAGCGTTTTGAGCTTGGCTCTCTTACTTTGCGTATGTGTCCATTTGTTGGGCATACACCCGGTATGACATGCATACTTATAGAGGAACGTAAGGCCATGATACTAAGCGATGCCTGCAATACCCAAACATGGCTTCAGCTTGACAGCTGTGGCACCATAGCCGACTATAAGCAAGAACTGTTGAGGTTTAGAGCAGAATACGGAAGTTTGTTTGATAAAATATATCTATCGCATAGCGAGCCAAAGTCTTTTCCGCTTGTGTTGATGGACGGTGTGCTAGAAGCCGCCGACGCTATTTTGGAGGGCAGAGATGAAAAAGTACCTTTTACATATGCCGGCATGGGTACAGGAGCAGAGTTTTATGCCTATGCAATAGACGATAAAGGCGGCAGGGCAGACAAAAAGCTCGGTAATATCGTGTATAACATAAACAAGATAAGATAAATCGCACCTTTTTTAGGAGGTATTGATTTGATGAAACCAACCGTTAGAACAATGGCAAAGGAGCTTGAGCTTTCCGCCGCTACTGTTTCCAAGGCACTTTCGGGCAAAGCCGAGATTAGTGAACAAACCAGAGAAAAAGTCATTTCTTATGCAAAAGAAGTTGGATATTTCAAAAACACATCTCTGCGCGGGCGACTCGGTGTTTTGGTTGCTAATCCATCTGATATAGAAGATTCCAGTATACTATTTCACATGCTTATGGGTTTTCAAAAATATGCCGAAAAATTGCAAAACGAATCTGTTATAATCAATGTGAACCTGGATGATATGATCAAACAAACCCTTGATGAGCTAATAATTAAGAGCCATTTAGACGGTCTTTTTGTTGCCGGGCTAAAAACCACCGACCCATATTATAAACAGTTGGAAACGACTGTAAACCCACTAGTAGTTATGGATATACTATGTCACAACCCAATGGTAGGCACCGTGGGTACAGACTCTATTGCCGGGGGAAATATGGCTATAGGGCATTTACAAAGCCTGGGACACAGGCGTATAGGTTTTATTAACGGTTACAAAGAGGCATATATTAGCCAAGAGAGATTTGCAGGATATGTGGCAGCACTTGATCATTACAACATGCCTTTTTCCCCGGAGCTGTGCTATAGCGGAGATTTTAGCCGGGAGAGTGGTTGTAAAGCTGCCGAGTATTTTTTGGATAAAAAAATAACGGCTATATACGCCGCAAGTGATATTATGGCTTTAGGAGCTCTTCAGCATTTTGCTTCGGTTGGTCTTAGTCTTCCGCAAGATATGTCTTTGGTAGGTTTTGACGGTCAACCAATATGCCTGGGAAGTACCCCGCCTCTTACCACCATAGCCCAAAACCCAACAGCTTTGGGCGAGGCAGCCTGTACACTGTTGCGTTTACTGCCCGAGGCATCACCCATAAAACACGTTCGTATGGAGCCAACCCTTGTTGTGCGGAGTTCTACCTGCAAAATATAAAAAGCCGGATCACATTTGACAAAGTCAAAGCGTTTGGTATAAAATGGTCAAAAGTCGGAATTTTTGGCTCAAGGCTACGTGCCTGGGTACAAATTTAAAAATTTGATGAGGATAGATTATGACAACAATAACTAACCCCGTGTTGCGGGGATTTAACCCCGATCCATGTATAACTCGCGGCAAAGATGCCTGGTATATTGCTGTATCTACATTTGAATGGTATCCTGGTGTGTTAATTTACGAGTCCGCAGATTTTGTAAACTGGCATGCTGTGTCCGCCCCTCTTAACAGATTATCCCAACTCAATATAATGGGAAACCAACCAAGCGGCGGCATATGGGCGCCTGCCCTAACATACCATCAAGGCACATATTACTTGCTGTATACAGACATGAAAACGTGGAAAACAGAAAGAACAGGCGGTTTTATGCCCCTGCGAGATATGCATAATTACATGGTTACGGCTACAGATATTAATGGACCCTGGAGCGAGCCTATTTTCCTGCTGAGTGGCGGGTATGACCCTTCATTTTTCTGTGACGACGATGGCAAAAAGTATGTTTTGTATTCACGACGGGACTTTAGAGCCATAAAAAAAGACCTTTTTGAAGGCGTGGTACTGCGGGAATATGACGAAAAGACAAAGCAATTAACAGGGCCTGAACATGTAATCTATGAAGGAGCAGACATAGAAGTTAAAAACTTTTATGTTAAAACCCAAATTTACGAAGGAGCCCATATACTCAAAAAAGATGGGTGGTATTATCTGATTGTGGCAGAAGGGGGCGTAACTGTTAGCCATTGCTGTGTTATTGCCCGTTCCAAAAGCATTTTGGGGCCGTATGAGCTTCACCCCGTAACTCCAATGATGTCATCTGAAAACTCTACAAAGGAAATGCAAAAAACAGGACACGGAAACATAGTGCAAGGCCCCGGTGGCGACTGGTTCATGACATATCTATGCACCCGCCCTGTAGAAAACTTTACCCTTAGCCCACTGGGGCGCGAATCATCCATAACACCAATAGAATGGCGTAAAGACGGGTGGCCTTATATACCCGGCGAGGGAATTATCCCCCCTAAAGAGTTTACTGTACAATCTAAGGGGCAGCAGATGATGAAACGTGATATTGAGCTAGATTTCACAAAGTTGGATAAATTGCCTGTAGAGCTACAATCTTTGCGCCGACCCATCAGCGATGATTGGTGCTGTATAAATGGCGAGCTTGTTTTAAAGGGACAGGAAACGGCATATTCTCGTTTTCGCCAAAGTTTGCTCGGCTTGCGTATTCGACATTTTGAACACACATTTACCACTTGTGTAAATATCGAGCCAAGCTCATACCACACCGGAGCTGGATTAATGATGCGCTACGACGAGGAAACTTGGTATCTCCTTATGGTGACAGCGTTAGATGACGGCGCCCGAACTCTTTGCTTTATGGAAGCTGTGCAGGGCCGTTTCAAATACCACTATGATGTAGCGTCTATACCCGATTCCGGTTATGTTCATTTGAAATGCAAAACAGCCGATGGCAAAATGCAATTTTACTACAGTAACGATGGTGCCAATTGGGAAACAACGGAAATAGAACGCGACTTTTATACACTAAGCGATGAAAAAGCACACCCCACAGGCTTTACAGGCAGTTTTGGATGCATATATGCGTTTGATTTACTTGGTTCCGATACTCCTTCATCATTTAGGTATTTCAACTACACAGAACAATGATATAATATAGCAAACTTCTTTTCAATCCGTGGATGCTATCGGTCAGAATACCCCTTACACCCTCTGGCGACGGGCTTCCCCCTGCATCCACGGTTTTAATGCGTCTGCGTCTGCTATAGCTAAACAATCAAAATAACGGCAGTTAAGAGAAAAATAAAGCATAGTGCAACAAAGTCTGCCTTAGTATACATCAGTTCATTCATTTTCGTCCTATTCACATCACCTCTGTAACAGCGGGCATCCATTGCCATTGCCAGCTCGTCTGCTCGCCTAAACGCAGAAACAAAGAGAGGAACAAGGACGGGTATTAAGTTTTTTACTCGTTTAGATATGCTGCCGGTGTCGAAGCCTGCTCCTCGTGCCATTTGTGCTTTCGTTATTTTATCCATCTCCTCTAGCAAAGTGGGGATAAAACGCAATGCTATTGTCATCATCATTGCTATTTCATGAACCGGTGCATTTATTTTTTTGAACGGTCCCAACAGGCTTTCAATAGCCCCGGTAAGGCTGATAGGGGAAGTGGTAAGTGTCAAAACAGAGGAGCTGATAAGTAACATAATAAGCCGCACACTCATCTGTATTGCCCATTGAAGAGCCTCTAGTGTTATAGTGATACGCCAAAACTGCACAAGAACAGTTTCTCCCGGAGCAAACAGCGTGTTAAGTATCATTGTGAAAGCAATGATGTACATTAAGGCTCTCACGCCACGCATTACAAACATTATGGGAACGTTGGCTATTTTTATTGAGCCAAACAAAAATGCGGCAATAATGGCATATTCTACAACAGTGGAAGCAATAAACAATACCACAATAAAATTTATTGTTGCAATAAGTTTAACCCTGGGATCCAACGAATGTATCGGGGAATGTACGGGGTAGTATTGCCCTAGAGTTATTTTGAAGTTCATTCCAATCTCCTTAAAATTTCCTCGATGGCTTCAGGCACTGTAAAAATATCGCTACGAATCGACATCCCTGCTTCCTCTAAGCCTTTAATTAAATAACTTATTTGCGGTGCTGCAAGCCCTATCTCTTCCAACTCTTTTGCATATGAAAAAACCTGTTTTGGGGTGCCCGTATATTTCACCTTGCCATCTTGCAACACAATAATTTTTTCCGCTAATCTCGCAACATCTTCCATGCTGTGGGACACGAGTATTATTGTGTTGTTTGTTTTTTTGTGCAAAATATCTATTTGTTGCAGAATTTCATCTCTGCCTTTTGGATCAAGCCCTGCCGTTGGCTCATCCAATATCAGTACCTCCGGTTCCATTGCAAGTATGCCGGCGATGGCAGCTCGCCGCTTTTGCCCGCCACTCAAGTTAAAAGGGGATTTTTCATGCAAATCAGGAGAGAGAGCAACAAGCTCCAAGGCTTTTTCGACCTTTTTTTTGAGTTCTTCCCCGGAAAACCCCATATTAATTGGACCAAAAGCCACATCTTTGTATACAGTCGTTTCAAACAGCTGGTGTTCAGGGTATTGAAACACCAACCCTACCCTTTGGCGGACACTCTTCAGATTCTCTTTATCCTCGTTTATATCTTTGTTGTTAAGGAAGATTTTGCCGCTGCTAGGCTTTAGCAAGCTGTTCAAGTGTTGTATTAGTGTAGATTTTCCCGAGCCGGTATGACCTATTATGCCAACAAAGCTACCTCGCTCTATATCTATATTAATATCCTCCAACGCTAATTTTTCAAATGCTGTACCCTCGCTGTATACATGGGTCAAGTTTTGTATTGATATATGAGCAGTTTTTTTGTCCACAAAAGATGCCGACTCCGAGTCAGCAAGGCTGAACATTTTCTCTTGATTCGGCTTCTCTTGATTCCACTTCTGTTTTTGCAGATATAAAAGCATATCTTCTATCGTTAATATATCTTTAGGGGCATTTATGTCGTGATGTATCAACCCATGAGCCAATTCTGTAATTTGAGGAACATCCAACCCAAGACTTTTTATTTTATCTACCTGAGAAAAAATGTTTTTTGGGGTATCGTCCATAACGATTTGCCCATCATTCATCACTATAACACGTTGGGCCCTTATTGCCTCTTCCATAAAATGTGTTATAAGAATAACGGTTATACCTTCGCTAACAAGGGTGTTTATAGCGGAAATAACCCCTGCCCTGCCTATCGGATCAAGCATTGCTGTTGGCTCGTCAAAAACGATACACTGAGGACGCATAGCAATAATGCCGGCAATGGCAATCCGCTGTTTTTGCCCACCAGAAAGAAAGCCGGGTGTGTCCCTGCCGTGTCCTTCCATATTTACAGTTGCCAGTGCGGCATTTACCTTTTCTCTTATTTGGGCAGATGGTATACCGAGGTTTTCCAATCCAAAAGCTATGTCCTCTTCCACAGTTGTTGCTATTATTTGGTTGTCCGGGTTTTGAAAGACCATGCCACAACTTTGCCTAACCTTCCATGTGTGCTCTCCGTTGCTGGTGTCCAAGCCATCGACCCAAACAGTGCCGCTGCTAGGCAACAGCAAAGCGTTAAAATGTTTTGCAAGCGTAGACTTACCGGAGCCATTTTGCCCTAAAATAGCTACAAAACTACCCTGTTCTATCTCCATATCAATCTTATCGAGAGCAGTCATTTGCTGCCCCTCGCCAATATCGTAATTAAAAATTAAATTTTGAGTTTTTATAATATTCATAATAGGTATTTTATCATGTAATCATAATAATTGCAAAAGGCTTTATTTTTGTTTTGAATTGTGTTATATTATAGCAGTTCCGTATTTCGTTGTCCTTATACTTTTTTTGAAACTGCTGAATTAAGGAAGCAATTCCGCTTAGCAATATTTTGAAAAGGACTGTACTAAGCGGAATTGCCATATATAAGAATTTCAGAAGGTTTTTATAATGAGGTTTTTACAATGAAATTATTTGGTAAACATTTGCAGCACAAGCACATAATTATTACATTTATTTTTTTAAATATTGTGCTTTTGTACATTTCCGGTGTCTTTGTGTTTATGGATATTTTTAGGAATATATCTCATGTTCAGGCACAAACACAGTTAGCATCTGATGCTTCGGCTCTTGCCCTAAGCAATTACGCAAACATAGGGGAAAATCGCACACAGCTAGAACAACTGCAACAGATGCGTCGTGTTGTGCATTATCACCAATTACCTCACACTCTTATAAATATTAGCAACATAATGCACATGAATAGTATTACCAAAGACTATTACCGTATAATGAGATTAGGGTACATACAAGAAAATATTTTTTCTACAAATCTTGTTATTGGCGGCACAGGCTCACACGAAGATATTATGAGATATATTCACGATCTTAACCAAAAACAAGACTTGATTTTTATAGAAAGTGTTAATATAACACAAGATGCAAATGGAAGATACAGCCATATGAATATTAGTGTATCTATTCCGGCTACACAGTAACATAGCACACATACAGAGGAGAGAGCAACATAGATTTACTACAGGTCCGTGAAGAATTAAATAAAGGTAAAACTATTTTTGACATCCCTTTCAGAGTAGTTTATTATGCTCGAGTGTCCGGTGATACATCGGAGCAAATAAACTCTCTAAAAAACCAAGTTAGATTTTACGAAAGCTATATAAAAAGCCAAAAAAACTGGGAACATCTCGGAGGCTATGTAGATGAGGGAGTTTCCGGAGCAAACGTTGTAAAACGCAACAGTTTTAAAAAAATGATAAATGAAGCAAAAAAGGGCTCCTTTGATTTAATTATCACAAAGGAGATTTCACGCTTTTCTCGCTGTACGTTGGATAGTATTCACTACACAAGAAAACTTTTAGAGTGTGGGGTTGGTGTCTACTTCCAAAATGATAATATCATTACTATTTACGGTGATGCTCAATTGCGCCTTACTATCATGTCATCTATTGCCCAAGATGAGGTTAGGCGGCTTAGCGAACGTGTAAAATTTGGCATAATCCGTGCCTACGAAAGTGGCAAGGTACTGGGAAATTCAAATATTTATGGATACGATAAAATAAACGGAGAGCTGGCGATTAATCACCAGCAATCCCGTTTTATTTGCGACCTTTTTGAAATTTATAGCAAAGGCAAATACGGCTACAGGAAAACAGCTAAAATCTTGACAGAAATGGGGTATCGCAACCAAAGAGGAAACCCCTTAAACCCTGGTAGTTTAAAGCATATTTTATCTAACCCAAAATATAAAGGCTATTATAGAGGGCGGATTACGGAGAGTTCCGATTATTTGCAAAAAAGCCGCCACGACCTGATGCCGGAGCAACAACTGCTCTACAAAGATGGTAAAGTACCAGCAATAGTAACGGAGGAAATATGGAACAAATGCAATGAAGTAATGAAAAACCGCAGCAGTAAGCACGGTCGTAAAGAAACAAAAAAGACAGAACTGCCCATCCAAATGATAGAACAAATCGCAAAGCATATGCTAGCCGGAAAAGAAGATTACAAGCCGTATTTAAAGGAATTAATGCATATTTACAAAAAAGCCGGTGGGGGCGATGAATATATGATGGGAGATATTTGAAAAAAATATTGCTATTCCACCTGATTTAAATAGGAGATGTAATATACAATGGGGATTTTAGTTATTAGTTTTGATGCAGTTGGCGATAAAGTTTTTGAGAAAATGGCAGGTAGCGGCGATTATCCAAATATAACATCTTTTTATAACGAAGCCACGTATTGTGGAGGCATTAAGAGCATTTTTGTTTCTAACACATACCCTATTCACACAACGATTAGTACGGGAAAGTTACCAAAAGACCACGGTGTTATAGCCAACACCCTGCCCCTCACCAAAAGTGGCGATCGACCTTGGGTTCAATTTGCAAGCATGATAAAAGCAAAAACCCTGTGGGATGCGGCAAAAGAGAAGGGGCTAAAGACAGCTTCACTTTTATGGCCCGTTACGTGCAAAGCGAAAATAGACTACAACATGCCGGAGGTGCATTTGCTTAAAGGGCAAAACAGAATAATACGCCATCTTATGTATGGCAGTAAATTTTTTCAGATAAAGGCAATGCTAAAACACCGCCATTTACTAAAAAACATGAAAGATATAGAAAAAAGCCAGCCTCAGCTAGACAATTTTACAACGGCTATCGGGGTAGATCTTTTAAAAGAAAAGAAGCCGGATTTGGCTCTTGTTCACCTTATTGCTTATGATCATATTTGCCATCACACAGGGCTTGACAGTAGCGAAATTAAAGAAGCAAAAAAGGCTTTAGATGACAATTTAGGACGGCTTCTTGGTGCTTGGCACGGTACTGTTCTTGTGTTTTCCGATCACAGCCAGCTACCTGTCCACGAAAACATAAACCTTTGCGACCTATACAAAGAGGATTTTTTGCAACTTGGGGGCTGTGCTTTTTTCCAAAAACCCCTTGCGGAAATATCTGAACAACATTGGTTTGGCCGTTATCTTACAAAAGAAGAGATGAGTAGTAGTGGTCACGATAGTCGTTATGACTTTGGTATTGCAGCAAAGCCGGGCTTTAACTTTAGTGACGGCGAAAATATTTTTAAAGGCGACCACGGTTATCCTGTTGATTATGAAAACTATAACACGTTTTACGCAATAAATAAAGAAATCGACTATGCCCACAAGCTAAAAGGCAGTGTGCGAGATGTAACAGCAATAATAGCAAAGGAGTTGGGGTTGGATATGGACATTATAGCCGAGTATGGTTTGTGATTTAGGAAAATAGCCACTCCCTTGAAAGGACATAATAATGAAAAAATCAAAATATTCAAAAGAAGAGTTTAGCTGGATAATGTACGACTGGGCGGACTCTGTTTATTCCACAATAATGCTTGCTACGGTTTTCCCAACTTTTTTTGTAGAAATGGCGGGGGGGAGCGGAAGCCCTGGTAGCATGTGGTGGGGGATAGGAAACGCCGCAGCCAACCTTTCTGTTGGCATTATCGCCCCATTCATCGGAGCCTTAATACAATTCAAAGGCTTCAAAAAACGTATGCTTGCAACTTTTATTAGTCTTGGCGTTATTTTCACATTTGCCACCGCCTTTGTTTACACTTGGCAAATGTTGTTGCTGGGTTATATTCTTTCTCGTATGATGCACGCTTCGGCTTTTAAAGTATACGATGCTTTTTTGCCGGATGTAACAACAAAAAACCGCATGGATAAAATTAGTGC
>JGI24700J35501_10930294_pt1 | contig 12818 bp, 3 predicted proteins | sample TergutTh196P1_FD_35501 | JGI IMG/M metagenome (IMG submission 35501) | reverse complement strand
AGGAAAGAAGCACACTTTAGTGTCTTTCTGAAGGAGATTCCATCCTCTCAGTCTAGAACCCAAAAGTTTCATTCACTTCCTGTTTCTGAGCAAATACTGCTAGTTATTTGATAATGGTAAATTGTTTGTGACCACCCACTGTTCAAAACCACTTAAAATATTGGTTCACGTATAATAATATTATTGAAAAAATAACTAAATTCCTAAAAATCAACAATAAAAAATATCATTTTACAAAATCTTTGGGTGATGGAAAACGTTTGATTGCATATTTGAATTATGCGTGAAAAGTTACGTTAGAAACGTAATAAACGTTTCATGTGCCAAAATCATGTTCCCTAGTGTAATTTGTTCAATTGTGTGCATGTATCAGTCGGAGAGATTAGTTGAGAAGGGTGTGAAAGAAAACGATAAGGAAGATTAGAAGTTCCTGATTCTAGTCTTCTGGAATGCAACACTGTTTCAACTGGTAAAAGGCGACTTGCCGGAGAAGAATAATGCCTCCATCTTCAGTATAAAGCAATATAAGGAAAACTGATTTTTTAATAAACATTGGTGTACTTTGCTTGAGTTAATTGAGGCGTAACTACTTTTTTCCCAGATACAATAATGATTTTTCAAAACCCTCGTTTTAACATGACAACAAACGCTTTCACATGTTGAAACACATTATACAGTCCTATTTTTTTGGAAACAATAACTTTTTAGTTCTGTAAATACTTACTTTTATTTTTCCTTTCTTTGTGTTAGATTACCCGCATAAAACACCTTGCTTTGGGTCGTTCTGAAGGTCTTTTCCTTTAAAACTTAATCCATTGCAGATTTCCATATTTCAATTTTACACATGGCAAGACACGTTTAGTTACTTGTCTCCTAAATATGTTAACAAATGGTTTATCATTTTCCTATGTAACTGTTATTTCTAGTTGTTCATTTTCCTTCATTTCGCTCAACAATTCTTAAAATTTATCATATATTTTGCACATTTCAAGAGCTGCTTCGAGGAATCTCGATATGATAAACAGATGGCAGCGTTAGATGGTAATGTCGGATGTTTATAATAGTTGTCACCAGATTGCACGGCCATCTGAATGGGACTCTTAAATCTGACTATATTTGAATTATGATAGGCAACCTGGAAGAACCACGCATTAAGATATTTGGGGAGAGGCTTGTTTGAAAGGGATGAAACGCAGATATTTCTCAGGGGTGTTTTTTGGTTGTGATCAAGTGTTAAATCAGGTTTTATTAAAAAGTAAGCCAAAAGTCATGTGGTCAGCCCTACACTGTAATATAGAAATATATAATATCAATAATGAGGTTGAACATAATTTTTAATTAGATATTTTATTAACATTCACATTATTTCCGCTATGTTTCAGCTCTCTTAACCGGAGCCATCATCAGACTTATCTTCATAAATATAAACATGTAAAACTGATATAATTGTTGGTTACAATATCTCGTATTACAATTGTTTAAAATGTTGGGAGATAAATTTCATTATATAAGAATGATTAATATTAAGAATGTAATAATAATATGTACGTAATAAAGTTGGGTTTTATTTGGAGCTTATTCTATATAGGTTATGGTGTATATTTTACGTTGAGATGCTGGTGTTTCTTCTGTATGAAGATATAATGATTGGATGCAATAGCATTCTACTATAGTAAATTATCGCGGGTGAAATTCTTCAAAGTTAGTCAGTATGATGTTTAGTCTATCTGACCCTGTGTAACAAATATCGTATTTGAAGGACATTTCGGTTTTTTTATTATTTTAAATGTTATGATTGATTTATTTTACTTTTATTGATCAGCTGATGAGTGTTTCTCCTAAAAAAGTATAAAATTATTGAGTTATTTGTATAAATGTAGGAATACACTTTCAAGTTTGTCGGGAGAGGCGTGTTTGTTTATTATGAAACATTTTGTGTTGATCATATGTATTGTTATAGAAGTAGACTCTACCTGTGTGAAATAAATGTAGTATTATTGAAAGAATTTTGAAAGAATATATTGTCATTATTTATTTTATGTAGGTGGTTTGTTTAGTGCTTACGTTTCTGTGTGTTGGTTGGATGATGTATATTATCGTTGTGAGGATGGATATAATTGTGCTGAAGTGCTTCTGTATTGTTAATTGTTTACATTGTTATAAACTATAGTTCACTTGTTTTATTGTGAAGGTGCGAATACGTATGTTTCATTTCTCTGTAAGTTAGTTAGGCTTGAAGTATGAGGAGTGCTGGTTTTACCTCTTCTTGCGTGTAATGTTTCGTTAGGACTGGTAGGGTAATGATCGGACTGAAGTTTAGAATTAGGAAAGGGTGGTGGGTGAGTGACATGGTGGAACTATGGAGGGGGTGTAATTATGGGTGATGGATTTTCAGAATGGCATCAAACTTCCTGTTCGGGTATATTATTTGAGGTTATTAGAGATAATTACCGGTTGCAGTTACTATGTGAATGTAGGACCGTTATATTGTGTTAAATTGGGTTAGACAGGTGCAGATACACACAACATCATACTCACTACCCTTGTAGAATACCACCTGCAAAATCTTACTGTAGTGGAACACTATTGCCTCCAAATATTATATCCTTATACATAAGAAACACCAACATGTCTCTTCCATTTGGGTAAATACGCCACGGTTTTCCAAACCGAAATATATGCCATTCTTCAATGTGCATGTGAAAATATAAGAAGGGCTTTTAAAAATAACCGGATTCTTATTTTTCCGATAGCCAGGTTGAATTCAAGGCACTTAGTAGCCCGAAAGTGACTTCAAGACTTGTTGCAGAATGCCTGGATGCTCTCTTCGCGCTGGCAAGCCTGAATGTGGTAACTCTCGTTTAGGTGCCGGAGCATCGTGGCATTCTTGGCAGTTTGGAAGCTGATAAGCTTGTTCGACAAGCGTCAGCCATGCCGTTACTTCGTCCAGAGCCGGTTCTTGGAATACCTAGATGTTCAGCAGGAGAAGCAATTACGAAATGAACTGAGCATCAACATTATAATGCCTGGAGAGAATTGCCAGGTCATGGATATAGCAAACTTTTTATAAGCATCCCATGTAAGAAAAGAACTGATGACCTCCTTAGGTTAATTAGGCATCAACTTAAAACGGTAGTTGCGATCCTCAAAGGACATGCTCTGTGAGGAGGCACCTGTATATTATGGGCCTGTTTGATGGGGATCCATCCTGTAGATTCCGCAGGAAGGAGACTGAAACAGTGCAGCATATTATCTGCTGCTGCGAGGCATTGGCTCGTCAGCGCTATAATGTCTTTGGTAAGCTAACGGCTTACCCAAAAGATATAAGCACAACCTCGGTAAGGGACTTTTGCCTCTTTATAAGAGGGACAGGTTTACTAAACCTGTGCTGAACGGAACGTTTAGTGTTGCACAATAAACCTAAAGCTGAGGTGCATCGGGGGCATTTGCTGACGGGCCCTAAGAAGAAGTAGAGGAAGTAGAAGAAGAACACCAGTATATCAACGTACAATATACACCATAACCTATATATAATATGCCCCACAAAACCCAGTATATTACGTACATTTTATTATTACAAGTACATTCTTAATTTTAATCGTTCTTATGTATTGAAATTTATTTCACAACATTTTAAAAAATTGTAATTCGAGATATCGTAACAAACAATTTTATCAATTGTACATGTTTACCTTTAAAAAGATCAACCTGAAGATGACTCCGGTTGAGCAAGCCGAAACATGTAGCCGAAAGAATATAATTGTTAATAAACTACCTAACTCAAAGTTGTGTTAGACTACATTATAGACATTATATATTTCCGTATTAAATTATTGATACACAACTGGGATGTCTCACCTGAAAATCCTACACTGAAAAATGGTCGGTCTGATATTCTACTAGACTGCGTTACAGCTTGGGTTGTCAGAGTGTTGGTAGACTATAAAAAAATGTATATTAAAGTACATACTTAATTTATCTATTTTATGTGTATTAAAAATATGTAGTTCAGTTAATTAATTTTGATATTCGTCAGAAATTTTTTCCCCTTAACATAGGTGGATTTGATAAAATAATGAAGCACAATAAGGAAGAAAAGCACAACAAAATGATATGTACCACTTCATGGCGATTTTCTTGTTATAGCAAAATTGAAATGTAATATTTTAACATGCAGGCCGGCCATATTAGGAGGATAATATAAATTATAAAGTTTCAGAAATGTTCTATGTGCTCTATACCGAGTCAATTCTTCTGTGTATGATTCGTGTCATATAAAGATGTCAATAAACAGCCAGACTAACATGCTATTAATAAATTATTCCAGTTCACGTCCCTTGCAACGATCTTGGTCTCTTTGTAACATGCGGTTCTCTTGTACTATTTAGTAAAAAGTTTGTGTGTCTCTACTCTGTGTCAAAAACCGGCTTTCGCTTTGTGATTTACTCTGGAGGCCTGTGCAAATAATTGTTTGTGTTTAATTGGGTTGGTTTCAGTTTCAAATACAAACTGCCAAGAGATTAATTTTCTAAGAAGTGAATAAGATTAAAGTAATAGGGATAAAAATTATAAGACCAGATTCTTTACAAAATTAGGTGATACAACAAATTACTGTCAATAATGCTATAAAACTCTTCACATTTATATAATCAATTTCCGTCTTATAAAAGGCATGAAGTTCCAGAATATTGAGTAAACTTATGGCTCTACTCTTTCTTTAATCTCCGCGCTTTATGATGGTGGATGATTTAGGCCACGCAATGACCGTTTTACCCCAACAAATATATCCTGTTACCTTTTGACAATGGTTGTGTGGGCGCCAGTGCAGACCGTTCGGGTAAAGAAAATATCTTCTCTACTGGGTTTCGATGCCACAACTGTCGAGTATATAAGTATTCAAAAATACATTGTACTTAGAAATTTTATGTGTCTTAAAACTGCAACTGAGGAGATTTTCACAAATTTCGCAGGTGAATAAAAGAAATGATTGTGAGTTACATAACCGCTATTAACCTCTTTAAAATACGTAATATTTAAGATGTCACAGCAGTTTTAATTCAAGAGACAGAACCACAGGAATCAAAAATTTTCTTAAAAATTATAAATCTGAACTTGACTTTGAAATGTCTCTAATTACTGCTGTATGTCACAATAATTTATTCACAATATGTGCCCGAAAACAAAACACTTAATTTTACATGATATATAGTAAAGACTGTGGCAACATTGAACTGATATATGTGAACATAGTAGCCAGTAATAAGAAGACGGAAACGAAGTGTAAGATAAATTTCAATTTATCGTACATGTATAAAACAAGTCACTTTATATAATACTTTATTTTGGTAAGGTTGGTAAACATGTCGGTCTGCAGCATAGTAGATTTCTAGAGCACTGTTTATTATTGAGCCTGGTATGTCTGGAAAAGGTAATTAATGTGTTCTTTCCATTGTTCAGTTTTTTCTGCAAAATTTGTCATTTTCCAGTGATTTCTCCTTTAATGAAGCATTTCCGAAGCTGAAATGTTATATTTTGGTTTGGCGTTGTGTAAAATTCCTCTACATTTTCTTGATATAAAAGACCACACTTCTCAAAAACACATAATGGCTATGCTGTAACGAGGCACATGACGAGACTAACAACGCATTTGCAAATTTCGTTGTAATACATTACGCAGTAATCTCAAGTAAATAAAACTAAAATATATTCAGACAAACACAAAACAGTTTAATAAATGGCACTCTGCCTTACTACATGTTTCGATTCTTAAGTTCACACAAAATATCAGAAACACAACATTTCTTCAGGGTTTTCTTTACCCAAAATTTCTTCAGGTTTTTCATTACCCTTCACTGACTGGAGTGTTTTAAAAGTTTTATATGATTTTCCTGGTCATTATTCCTTAGAAATCGAAACATGTTGCAGTGTACAATGCCATTTGTTGAATTGAGTTTAATTGAAGTGTTTATTATTTTACGTGAATAGTGGAACAGAACGTGATGACTCGTATAATGTAAACTGAAAATTGATTATCAAAAAAAGTCCGAAAATATTTTTTGAATTTATTACACTTTATCTTCTACACCTGTTTCTTACAAGATAAGACTTAGAGATACTTCTGCAGAAAATTTGTTTTAGGACATATCAAACAAGATTGAGCTGTACAAAGAAGGTAATATTAAGACGTGTTCGCCCAAAAAATTTTTTCCATGGAAAAGAAATGATTAATGAGTTAGTGTGGGTGTTTGTAGCTCTAAACATCCTACATGCGAAAAGCATAAACGTTATTTTGTTGTCATCTGTAGCGTATCTAAATGTAACATATAATTTTTTCACTTTATCTTATATAGACCAAGAGTTTGTGAAAAGAGTTATTGAGTATAAAATATTTATAGATTTTCTGTACTACGTTCTTCTGAAATATTTATCTTTCTGAGAAGAAATTGGGGAAATACATTTATAAATATATATAAATATAAAAATATATCTATATATATACATAGTTATAAACAAATATTTTTATAAATATCCATATATATAAACAAATATTTTTATAAATATGTATACCTATAAACATATATTTTTGTAAATATAATACTATAAACAATTATTTTTGTAAACATCCATAGCTATAGACATATATTTTTATAAATATACATAACTATAAACAAATATTTGTATAAATATCCATAGCTATAAACAAATAATTTTATAAATATACATAGCTACAAACAAATAATTTTATAAATACACATAGCTATAAACAAATATTTTTATAAGTCTACGTAATAATAAACAAATATTTGTATAAATAGCCATAGCTATAAACAAATATTTTTATAAATATACATAGCTATAAACAAATATTTTTATAAATACACATAGCTTTAAACAAATATTCCAAATAATCTTTAATATTTTAATGAAACTGAATTTTCTGAAATGAATTTTAGAATATCCTCTAATATTGATTTAATGAAAATTCTTATTGTGGGAGACGAGTTGTTCCGTACGGGCGGAACGACATGACAAAGCTAATAGTCGCTTATCGCATTTTGTGAACACGCCGATAAACAAGTCGCGGGTCAGGGCTATACACTAGCGCGTCCTGTCAGACACACACCTGAATTAGTGTTATTATTTTCTGTAAGACTGTAATGTATAGGCAGATACACGTAAATCATAAACCATTTAAACCTATTATTGTGACGGCTACATTCGTAAGTGGTATTAATTTGGGGTAATTTAGAAAAATTATCTCTATTATCCACAAGTTTGTTTATTGATTTTGTCCATCATTTTATAACAGGAATGAAATTGTGCTTTCAGAGTTTGTGTTTCTTGAAGGGCGTCCGATTTCTAAGCGTGTTATTTCTTGAAACCGCTGTTTTGTTTTCATATTATACCTTATTATGTCAGCTTGTTGTGCAGCCACATATGAATAATTGATTATTTAGGCACAGAGCGGAACGGTTTCTTTCTGAATATGTTCTATATAGTAGCAGAACTTTAGATGTGGTGCAAGAGGAAAGGCTTCGATATTGTTTCTGCTTCAGAAATGAACTCTAACAGAAAAGTAAGTACGCAGCAGTCAGCTTATCTTACTTCGGCCAACTACACGTGTGTGTAAATATGTGCATATTTATAATGAATAAAGCTTGGTGATTGTGGGCTCCTATTTTGTGAAATTTATGTAAATTTTGTTATTTCAAATTGTGATAAAATAGCTGTTTTACTATTAACCAATGATATGTCCGTAATTCATCATGTGTAGTGAAGTAGTATAAATGCAATTGTTTGGAAGCTAAATTGATATTTGTTTAACTACTGGGGACCTCAATTTGTCTGCAAAGTTTTTTAATTGAATTCCCGAATCTAATTTATCCCCCTATGCAAGAGCTAAAATTAATCTTTTGTATCTAATACACAAATTTCCACAATTTTCTTTCATCTTATTTTATTATTAAAAATTTTATTTACGTTTATTTCTTTAGCTGTGTTGAAATCGATAATTTTGGAGATTTGTCTTGTGTGTCACCCTATTTTTCTAACCTTATTATCTAACATAAAATTACATTTCCTTTCATAAATCTGGAGAAAACTGATTTTCTTATTAATTATGCAAGAAGTGCCTTATCCTATATTTTACATTTCCTGTAAATATGGTCCAAATTTGTATCGGGAGCAGAAACAATATTTGTTCCTCAACCGACACCATCTCTTTTCCCCTTTAAAACAACAGATTTTTCATTTCCATTCTAGAGATATAAAATTTGTCTTCTCAGACATTTGACACGAAAACAAACAAAGTTTATTCGGTGGGTAAATTAGGTCTATTAATCCGACGTTATGGGTAAACTGTTACAGATAACATTCAACAAAATCTCTATGCAGGTAAGTTTGTTCATTTTAGACTTCTTATACAGGTATTGAATATTATAAATAATAATTTACAAGGTGGAAGTTAGAGCGAACCAAAATTTCTTTTTCACCCTTAGATATATTTCAACAGAGAAGGAGCAAAAAAGTTATTTTTAAAAATTAAGATGTGTAAATTTATCCTATATTCGGGTCCTGTTTGTAAATATTTGCACTTATGCATCATGAAAAATCAATGCTCATTTTGCAAATTAACATTTTATTTTCCTCTGTTCTGTGGTCTACATTGATTCTGAAATAATCGCATTACACTTAGTACTGTAATGGCTTACCGGAGTATGGTTAGACTTTACTAACAGCACTTCTGGAATCACTATGAATTAGGTAGCGAAGAAATTAGCACTGGTTGAATATATCACAAGAATGGTAGTCTGCCACCAGTCGAAAGGATTTCGGCATGCGTCAAGCGAATATTAGAACCGAAAACAAATAGATAAATCAGTTGATATGTTTCACTGTATATGTATATGAGGGGTTTTATTATGACTAATTTAGGAATTACAATTTAAGAGAGTTAACAATATAACACTATTTATAACAATGGAATTAGAAGAGTTATTAACTTGCCTCTCGTTATAAAAATAAAGTGTTTGCGTAATTTTGATAAGGTTTACAAAATTAATTCAAATATCGCTTCACTCGATTAATTTAGAATTTCGTTACATAAAATCTGGTCAATATTCCTTACCTTTTAACAGAATCAGGTAGATTAACTTGTCAATTGTAATGTAATCACTGTTAAAATATGCTCTTTCGTAGATTAAATTCTTGTAGATACGTGACGGCCAGTCGGCGAATAAAAGTCAAGTTAGAGTTGAATCATCTGTAAGCGTTAGGTTTTATAGAAGCAAGTTGCAAGTTAAAAATTCTTTTCAAGTTAACGAACTAACACGTCATTAATTCAAGTTAAATGAACTTAAATTACACTGAACTGACTGGTATTTGCTAATTTAGTAACTGTAAGGAGTGTTTCGTTTCCTGGTTCTTGAAAGAAAACAAAGTTTTAGTAAAGAAAAATGTTCAAAATTTAACATTACATTTAACATTCATTACAGTAATTTGTGCAAAGTACCGTTATTACTGGATCTTTAACAAATAAGGAATTAAGCATAACGGAGTTCAGAAATGGTGACTGAAGATAATTATCCTTATTTTAGGAGAAATAATCAAGCGGGTATATTTAATTTTACGTCCATTTTCATGACAATATCCATGCATTTCTTCTGAACGGATTCAATTCAAATATTCGGAAAATTATGGATGGAGGAATTTTCATAAAAAATATAGACTTGCGGGTGATTAGCAAAGTAAATTTACAGTATTTTAAATTACAAACAAATCAACAAATCTATTCGTAAATTTTTAAAAATTATTTGTATTGTAAAGTAGATCGGAATGGCCTAGGATACATAATGGTAATAATAATGAATAGAGATATAAAATTGTACTGTAAAGAGATTGTATAAAATGCATTCCCCTTAACTTGACAGAAGTGGGCTGCAAATAAAAAGGCTTGTTGCAAATTGAAGCCATATATTTCGAAGAGAGCATGAAAACAACACAGTCACATCAAGAAACGTAGAAAATCAAATGTTTAAATATTGATAAAGGCCACGATAAAATCAACATAAAACGAAAGCTTAGAATTTAAAAAGTTTGTTTTGAATATTAAAAAAAATAACTGTGAAATGAAATTACTCTATAAATAGTACGTTAGAAGAATAGGCAATTGTTTCCTAAAGAGAAGAAGTTACTTTGACACTCGCTGGGAGATGTGGAAGACGAAAATTGTAGTGAAATAATAGCAGAACAAAAGGAGGCATTACAAACAAAATATCATGAAACACAGATAATAAAAAATTGAATCCCAGACCAAAGACTGAAAAAAGACAAAAATTTACCGACAGAGTGCACACTTTTATCAGCATACACTTCACTGACAGTAGAATTATACATAAGGAGAAATGATGGAGTGTGTGTTAAATATAAATTTTTATACGGGAGGAAACTGGGGTGAAATTACACTAGGAAAACCAGTATGAAGATGCAGAAAATTTAGTATAAATGAATAATGAAGAGAAGGTAACCAAATTATGGAATCAAAATGTGCATAACGACAGAAAAATCCCTAATGGTAAACCGGATAAATAATACAATAAAATGAGAAAGGAAGATGTATGATATTAGATGTTGCTATATTGGTGGAGAGGGTTATATCCACGTTCTCTGTTAAAGGAATAAAACATCATTCAATGAACAGAGAAATGTTCGGTACTGAGTTAATGACAGTGTGTTGTGTTATTTGCAGAATGAAAAAATTTTGGATATCCTGTTGTTGTTGTTCTTCAACACCATGGCAAATGCAACAATGCTGCCACCTACGTCACTTAATTTACTGGAAATCCACTTGGTACGCTGTGTGACATTCATCAGCCACAGACATTTCGCACCGGGGAGAACTCTGGTGATATCATCGCCTACCACATACAGAGGAGTGCAACAGGAAATTATTGCAGAGATTCACAGAAATCCGATCTGGCCTGTCGTTGTTACTGTTGATGGTAATATTAGCATACCGGATAAATCAGACTTCATAGATAGAGATGGTAGTTACATTATATTAATACCAGATGGGAATATCGAAAGTTTTAAGGCTCAAATTAATCGGCTAGCTCAACAAGCATTCAGGTACACAAGATTATGGAATTCTGAAGCTCGGTTTGTTGTGGTTGGAGCTAAAGAATTCTCAATGTCACGACAAATGGAAATATTTGATCATTTCTCAAAATTTAGAATATATAACTGCATTATTGTAAGTCAAAAGCATGATGTAATAGACGAAGAAAATAACACACCGACGTACGATAATGATGAGGACACAGGAATGAAATTGGTGGTGTACACATGGTTTCCATATCAGAGCTCAGGTACTTGTACTGAAGTGAATGATATCACCCTACTGGACAGTTGGGTTATTTCTGCACAAGGGCACTTCACCAAGAACACTAACTTGTTTCCACGAAAGATCAGTAACAACCTCAACGGATGTACTTTGAAAGCAGTTGTAAGAAACGGTAATTGGTATTTAACTACCAATTATGTTTATTACAATGATCTCAATTTAAATGTTCGGAAGTATATAGAAGGCTTAGAGTGGGATTTATTTAAGGTCGTTTATGAACAGATGAACATGGAGTTTGTTCATGTACATACGCCAGAAGGGTTTGGAAAGAAGGAAGCTTGGGTAAATGAATTAATTGGAGATATGATTACGAAAAGAGCTGATATAGCTTTAGGTAGTTTGGGAACAAATTTTTTGAATATATCATATTTAGATTCCACACATACCTACTACACGGTGAGTTATTGCTGGTATGTACCGTGTTCTGTCAAATATCCAAGATGGAGCAGCATCTTTAGAATACTCTCTGTGGAACTGTGGTTAGTTCTGATCATATCGATGGTGATTACGGCCATTTCAACTACACTTTTTGGGCGATACGGCTGCACGTTGGAGTGGCAATGTTACAAGACACTGACAAGTTCGTTGACAAACCTCTGGGCTGTCATTCTAGGGGTGTCAGTGTCAACGATGCCACGAGCATCGTCACTACGTTCGCTGTTCCTCGCCTGGTTGTGTTTCTCTCTAGCTTTCAGCACAGTGTTCCAGACATTTCTCACAACTTTTCTAATTGACTCCGGGTACAAAACACCAATTCAAAACATGGATGAGCTATTCGACTCAGATATTGGACTTGCCTACCCACCAGAGTACAGTTACATTGTCGAGAACGGTGATGAAACGGAAGTATCAAAAATTAAACAAAATCGTGTAAATTGTCCGTCCTATGAGATTTGTGAAAACTGGGCAAGATATCATAAGAATGTGTCAATTTTGTTGGTTGATAAGGTTGCTGAAGAAAAATACGCTACTGGTGATTATGTTGGCGAGAATTCTGAATCCTTGCTGTGCAGGTTAGAAGACGGGGTAGTTTCTAAAACCGGCCTAACAATGGTGATGTTTCATGGAGACCCACTGTTGAGGCGAGTTAATGAAATTATTGATCGTTTGGTTGAAGAAGGTCTGTATAACTACTGGATATCTCTTACCATGGACGTTTTGAAGTTAAAATCTCGGAAGATAGCAATCGTTCACCCACTTGATGGATATTACAGCTTCAACCTGTATCACATGCAACCTGCTTTCTATCTCCTATTGATGGGCTGTTGTGTAAGTGCCCTCTGTTTTATGGTCGAGGTGTTGTACAATAGTGTATTAAGCTAAAGAATTTAATGTTTATGATTGTGTGTTACTAGGCAATTTTTAATAATGGTGTGGTTTACACAGGACTTGGTCAACTACACCACAACCCCCCCCC
>JGI24700J35501_10930293_pt1 | contig 12818 bp, 10 predicted proteins | sample TergutTh196P1_FD_35501 | JGI IMG/M metagenome (IMG submission 35501) | reverse complement strand
TCTGGGGGCTGGCCCCCAGCGGGGTGTGGGGCAGAGCCCCACGGTTTAAAGGAGTATGTTTGAAATGACGGGTAGCATACAGGAGAAAAAGGGCAGAAAATATTATTATGCGGTGCTTAATACCTATAATGCAGAGGGCAAACGTAAGCTGAAATGGATAAATACAGGCATCCCCGTTAAGGGCAATAACAAACGCAAGGCGAACGAAAAATTGAAAGAACTTTTGGTTGATAATAGCAGATATAATATCGACCCGACAAAGGACGTTTATTTTAATGACTATATGCTGCATTGGCTGGAAATGCTAAAAATATCCATATCCCCAAATACCTACGAATCCTATCGGCATATCTTGCAACTGCACATCGCCCCGTTTTTTAGAGGGAAAAAATTGTCCGAAATGACATCGTTTGTACTAGAGCAGTATATCTCGGAGAAACTAAAAGTGGTTTCGCCCAACACCGTCCGCAAACATCTGGTAAATATCTCAAAATGCCTGGATACCGCATTAAGGCAAAATATCATAATGTATAATCCCGTAAAACGCATAGAATTACCGAAAAAAGTCAAATTTGACGGGGCAAAATACTATAACGAAAAACAAATAGAGCAGCTTATAGAAATAGCAAAGGGCGACCCGCTAGAAATCGTCATACGATTAACAATTTTCTACGGGCTACGGCGGAGCGAGGTTTTGGGGCTAAAATGGGATGCCGTAGACTTCGAAAATAGAACTATCGCAATAAAACATACTGTTGTGCAGGTGGGTAGCGGCATCTATAGGAGCGACAACACCAAAAACGAGAGTAGCCGAGCCGTTTTTCCCATACCGAACAGGATTCTGTCGGAGCTTGCGGCTTTGAAGGCGGAGAGCGGCAATAATGATTATATCTGTGCACATAAAAACGGCGACCCTATCCTTCCCAACTATGTCAGCAAACATTTTGCCGCCCTGCTAAAACGCCATAATATGCCGCATATACGTTTCCATGATTTGCGCCATTCCTCCGCCACATACCTGAAATATCTGGGCTTTGACCTAAAAGACATTCAAATTTGGCTGCGGCACAAGGACATCGGCACAACAATGAACATCTACACGCATTTGGACATGGATGCGAAAAGCAATATCGCCAATAGTCTGGACGCTAGATTGGATTTTAGCCCCACAACCTAGACTTTTTTTGAAATTCTTTCAGAAAACGGGATGGTTCGACCTTTTTTTCGTGTCGTTTTTTGATTGCGGAGATGAATAGATTCCGCCTTGCCCTTGTTGCTCCCACATATAGGAGTCGCCGCTCTTCCTCGATTGCAATGGGCGTTCTGCTGCGTTCATGCGGCAGCAAGCCCTCTATTGCCCCCACTATATAGACAGTGTCAAATTCTAGCCCCTTTGCACTGTGCATAGTTATCAAAGTTACACGTTCGCCCGAGGTATCATCATCTTTGTTTGCAACGCTTTCCTCAGCATAGGCTAAAAAATCGCTTATGCTCCCATGCGTTGCGGCAGCCTCTTGTAATTCTGCCATAATTTCATATAAGCCAGTAGAGCCAACATTCCGATAGTTGCAGTAGTTGTTTATATACCCGTTGTAATCAATATTCTTCCGTATGAAACGTATCGCCTCGTCCGCCGATAGTTTGGACATTCTGCCAAGATTCCATTGCAGCTCCTCTATGCTTTGCTGTTGCGAAGTATTCAACATTCCGCTCTTGTCGTACCAGTCAAAAATCTTGCGATTTTCCTTTTGTGCCTTCTGCAAAAATGCCTTACTGATATAACGAAACGGCTTGTTGATGATAGAATGTAGCTCGCCCTCCCTTTCAATATCAAGTCCAAGTCGCAGGTATGCAAAAATATCCCGTGCCATCCAATGCTCGTATATACTGGAAATTTCATCTTTGACAGTAAATGGGATATTCGCTTGTCGAAAAGCATCGGTAAATGCACGGGATTGAATGTTCACTCGATAAATAACGGCTACTTCACTCAATTTTTCAATCTTGCGCAGCTGGTTCGCTATACTTATCGCTTCATGGCTTTGATCGTTGTATATGGTTATTTTCGGGTTTGGCCCAGCCCTTTGAGTGCCTACTATAGCCTTGTCATATCGCACCTTGTTGTTCGCAATCAACCTATTGCTAAAGGAGATGATTGCATCGGTGGAGCGATAGTTGGTATCCAGTGTAATCTGCTTAACCTTGGGGAAATCGTTCGGGAAATTTAGCAAAAATTCCGGCCTAGCCCCTCGAAATCGATAAATACTCTGGTCGTCATCGCCCACTATGCAAAGATGATGCGGCGGTGCGGATAACATACGTATACATTCATACTGAACTCGGTTTATATCCTGAAATTCGTCTATCATAATGTATGGGTATTTTTGTTGCCAATAGTGTAGACAATCGGGTTCTTTCTGCCACAGTCCATGGCATAGTAGCAGCATATCATCAAAATCTATCTTGCGATTCTCCTCTTTAGTCGCCTCATATTCGCTATAAAGCTGCCTAAATTCTTCCGCATCAATGGCGGCGGAGCTGTATTGTTCCAAATCGTGCAACTCATTTTTGACGAGTGAAATTTCGTTCCTTACTTCTGATAGTAGGTCGTCATCGGTAATTATGCCCATCTTTTTTAAGAGCCTGCTCACAATATCGTGGCGTTCGGTCTCCTTTAGCAACTGTTCCACGCTGAAATTATATCGATGGCGTAAGATTCTGAAAAAGACGGCGTGAAATGTGCCGAATGTTACACTCTTATCGGATAGAGTTTTGAAACGCTGCTCCATTTCAAGTGCCGCCGCCTTGGAAAAGGTAATGACTAACACATTGGAAGAGGGAACAGCCGCTATCAGGTTCAAAGCCCTGTGCGTGATAACGGTGGTTTTGCCGCTGCCAGGACCTGCGAGTACCATCAGCGGCCCCTCTATGTGGTTGACTGCCTGCATCTGCACATCATTTAATTTGGGCATTAAAGAACGCCCTTCAGTGCCAAAATACGCTGCATTTCATTGTAAACAATCATAAAGCCCTCGTTTACTCCCATGCCAGGCTTTGCCAAAACCTGTGCAGGGCTGGTTGCCATTGCGATATGTGCACATATTTGCCCCGAACGCTCCGTCTCGTTGCACGTGCCGCCCAGATATGCCCCCATATTGTTCGCTTTACAATAGAGCACTGCCTCTATAGAGTTATTTATGCCGCCCAAATCGGGGGTCTTTATCTGTGCCATATGCCCCGCTTTGTTGTCGGTAAAATAGACAATATCTTCATAGGTATTGCACCATTCATCGGCTACAATTTCAACGTCTATCCCTTTTTGCTCGAGTTTTTGGCGGATATTGCGTAGTGCGAGCATAGTGCCTTCCCGTTCGCCTGTATCTATCGGGCCTTCTATGCGTAAATGAAACGGTTTCGCCGCCCCTTCCAAACTGCCGATATAGTCCGTTATTCGCTCCATATCGTTATCAAAAGCAATCCCGAAAGTACCATAAACATCTATGTGGAGTACAGGGTTATAGCTTGGCTCATGCGAAACGTCTCGGATTCGCTTAGAGAGCCATGCAACGTATTCTGCAAGTTTTTCGCCGTTCGCTCCTAGCTTTGTTTCCACATTGTTTATGAGTGCGTGCGGCAGAACAGCCGCAGCTTTCAAAATCATAGCGTCCGCCCCTGAATAGCGTTCATCTCCCGATTGGCTAAAAATGGGAATCGGCGTATTGGAGATAGTTGTGCCGTATTCGGCGGCTATAATTTGGGCAGGAATTTTCCTATGGGCTTTCGCAACGGTATCGAGCAACGCTTGTGTAATACCGTATCGAATAGCGGTATGCAGCCGCTTTTCGCCGATGGACATATCGTCCACTATTTTTGACATTTCCTTAAATGTGCCTATCTCTTTACCGACAAACAGCGGTTTTATCTCCCTCTCGATAATGGGAATAAAATCACTTGCCAGAAAGAGCGGATCGCGCCCTCCTGCACCGCTATATTGCACTGCCGCACAGTCTCCATATGCAATTTCGCCGTCTTCCAATATAAAAATAACGGAGATAGACTCGCCAGCCTGTCGCACTGCCTTAAAACCTTCTGTCATCGGTTTACCAATATAGACATTTCCGTCCATTTTAGCACCCGATTTTATCGCTTTCTGATCATCGAAAAAGAACCCCGTCTTCCCCGCACTACACACTATATCTTTGATTTTCATAATAAAACCCTTTCTACCCCTAAAACCGTGGGGCTCTGCCCCACACCCCGCTGGGGGCGCGCCCCCAGACCCGCTCGTTTGTTATTTTTTAGGTCTCGATTTTGCCCAATCGTTTCAAATTTGTAGCCTGTTGGGCAAAATTTATCCGCTCATCTTGCTCGCTCGCTCGTTTTGTTTGTTCGTCTATTCCATTGTATAGGGTTGCGTTATTTTTTGTCAAATTTAAATTTTGATGGAGGCGGGTTGCGGATTTGCATAGCAAAAAAAAATGTAGTATAATTAGAGTAGTGGGGCTTTTAAGGTCATACAATGATAGTGGGTTTGGATTTGGCGAAAGATTGAGGGGTATACATTGAGAGTGGGTTTGGGTTACGATGCACATAGATTAGTAGAGGGGCGGCAGTTGGTTTTGGGCGGCGTGGTAGTTCCTTTTGAAAAGGGGCTGCTTGGTCATTCCGATGCGGACGTGTTGCTCCATGCCATTATGGATGCGATGCTTGGGGCGGCGGCATTGGGTGATATTGGGTTACATTTTCCTGATAGTGATGATCGATTCAAGGGTATCTCAAGCCTATTATTGCTTGCGGAAACCAATAGGATTATCGGCAGGTTATCCGTTTCCAATTTGGATGCAACAATAGTGGCACAAGCCCCAAAACTCGCCCCTTTTATACCCCAAATGATCGAAAATATCGCCAGAACCCTAGTAATCCCGCTAAACTCTGTTAATATTAAGGCCACTACTGAAGAATATATGGGTTTTACTGGCGATGGCACTGGTATTGCGGCACAGGCGATAGTGCTATTGCATAAAGGAGCTAGTTTTGAAAATTTATAACACTATGACGAGCAGCAAAGAGGATTTTGTACCCTATGACATGGGCGAAAATGCCCAAATAAATATGTATGTGTGCGGCCCGACGGTCTATAATCTTTTGCATATAGGCAATATGCGTTGCTATGTGGTTTTTGACACGATACGGCGCTACTTTGAGCATAAGGGCTTCCTTGTTAATGTTGTACAAAATTTTACCGATATTGACGACAAAATTATACAATCTGCCGATGAAGAGGGTATTTCGGCAACGGAAGTAGCCGAAAAATACATTGCGGAGGCATATACGGATTTTAAGGCTATGAACATTCTGGCTGCCAGCGTATATCCTCGAGTTACAGAGGAAATGCCCGAAATTATCGCAATGATAGCGGAGCTTATCGAAAAGGGCTTCGCCTATGAAAGTGATGGGCACGTCTTCTTTGACTCGGCTAAGACGGAAGATTATGGCAAATTGTCCAAAAAAAATATTGACGATTTAATCGCAGGGGCAAGGGTTGAGGTGCATGAGAGCAAACGCAGCTCGGTGGATTTTGTGCTATGGAAACCCCGTAAAACAGCAGAAGAACCTTCTTGGGCAAGTCCGTGGTCGGATGGCAGACCTGGCTGGCATATCGAATGTTCCGCCATTGCAAAAAAATATTTGGGGCGGCTAGATTTACATTGTGGCGGAGAGGATCTGATTTTTCCGCATCACGAAAACGAAATTGCACAAACGGAGGCTTTGCAGGACGAGCCGCTAGCCAGATACTGGCTACATAACGGGCCGTTGACTAGCAATGGCAGAAAAATGTCGAAATCGCTCGGCAATTTTTCCACACTTAGAGAGGTTGCACAGAATTTTTCGCATGAGGTTATACGTTTTTTTCTGTTGTCTGGTCATTATCGTATGCCCATCGAATACAGCGAGGAATTGCTTATTTCTGCCGAAAAGTCCTTGAATCGCATAAAGAACGCATACAATGCCTTGCGAGAGCTTGCCCAAGAGCCGCCAATTCCCGTCGATATGAACACGCTAAAATACCGCCTGACTTTTGAAACCTGCATGGATGATGATTTTAATACCGCAAACGCAATCGCCGTTCTTTTCGATATTGTAAAGGATGCAAATATGCTTATCCGAAACCTGAAAATTACGCCTCATTTGGCACATGAATATCAGTTCGTCCTACATGAATTGTGCGAACTTTTGGGCATAAAATTGGGAGATGTGCAAACTTTGCATATAGGAGAAGAATATATAGAGGAACAGTTGCGTTTGCGAGAGATGGCTCGTAAAAACAAGGATTGGGCTAAATCCGATGAAATACGAGACGCTTTGACTGCACAGGGCGTTATCATCAAGGATACGCCAGAGGGTGCAAAGTGGACGATACGGTAAGGCCGCCTGCCTTTTCGGCAAATATTTTGGCATATATGGGCGATGCGGTCTTTGAGCTTTACGTGAGGCAATGGCTGATACTTGCCAAACCTGCAAAGATTTTCGACCTGAACGAGCTGGCACGTTCCTTTGTTTGTGCCACCTCGCAGGCGAAGATGTATCACCATATAAAACCCTTTCTTTCGGAAGATGAATTGACAATAATGAAACGCGGTCGCAACCTGCACTCTCAAAAGACGGCTGAATATCGGCACGCAACGGGATTAGAGGCATTATTTGGCTACTTATTCCTAAACAATGATAGCAAGCGATTACAGGAGGTATTTGAACTTTGCCTAAACCAGCAGCAAAAAACACAGGAAAAAGAAGATTTGACAGGAAATTTGACAGGCTTGGCAAATTTGACAAAAAATTCGGAAAAAAATCAGAAACGCCCAACGCAGAAAATCGGAAAAACACCTTTAGCATAGCCAAAGCCCCCGAACCCGAGGACGACTGGATAGAAACCTTACAACTAGAGGGCAGAAAACCCGTTTTGGAAGCATTGGAGAATGGTAAACCGATAGACCGCCTGTTGATACGCAAGGAAAAGGACGGAAATTTTAACGGCACTTTGAAGGTGATAGCGGCAAAGGCTCGAGATTTGGGCGTTGTTGTGCAGGGGGTGGATAGGGCTAAGTTGGACGCTCTATCACAATCGAACAATCATCAGGGGATAATAGCCTGTTGCCCCGCAAAGGAGTATGTGAGCATTTCTGATATTTTGGCGATTGCGGCGGAGAGGGGCGAGCAACCTTTTATAATCGTCTTAGACGGCATAACAGATCCGCATAATTTGGGGGCTATTCTGCGATCGGCAGAGGCGGGCGGCGTACATGGGGTGGTTATCCCAAAACGTCGTGCGGTGGGTTTGACTGGTGCGGTCGCCAAGACTTCCGCTGGTGCAATCGAATACATTGCCGTTGCACGTGTTACTAATACGGTACGTTGCATAGAGGAGTTAAAAAAGGCAGGGTTATGGGTTATTTGCGGTACTGGCGGACATTCCAAAAACTCGACAAACATACACAGGACGGAGCTTTCAGGCCCTATTGCACTGGTGGTAGGGGCAGAATCCGTAGGTGTGAGCCGATTAGTTCAGGAAAAAAGCGATTTTACCGTACACATCCCTATGTTTGGGCATATAGAATCCCTAAACGCTTCCGTGGCTTGTGCCATTATGATATACGAGGTTGTACGCAACAGAGCTGCCTCTGTCGTTTAGCTGTTTATTCATGGCACGTAATTTTTTGCTTGTAGACGGCTATAATATCATATTCGCATGGAAAAAATTGGCGAAAATTGCAGCCTATTCTCTAGAAAACGCTCGGACGGAGCTTTGCGACATAATTTGCGAATATCAGGGTATGACAGAGGCGACTGCGATAGTTGTTTTTGATGCACACAAGGTGGCTGGCGGGATGGGCAGTATATCGGAATATCGCAACATAACGGTGGTTTTCACAAAAGAGGCTGAGACAGCCGACCATTACATCGAGCAGACGACCTCGTATTTAGCCAAAAATCTTTCCAAAAAGGATTCCATAATAGTTGCCACATCTGACAGTTTGGAGCAGATAATAATCCTAAGCCGTGGGGCAATCCGCTTTTCCGCCAACGATTTAGCTGAGGATATTCGCCTTAAAAAAGCCCATTTGAGGGAGCAATACTTGGAAAAGTCAAAGCCCAAAAACAACCAGCTATACAATTTGATAGACTCGGACACAGCGGAAAAGCTGGAAAAAATCCGACTCGGTAGCGGGGCGTTAAAGCCGAAAGACTGATAATATTAACGTAGGGGCGACCGTCCTCGGTCGCCCGCCACTTTGAAAAGGAGGAAACAATGCTGCTAACGATTACATACACAGGCAAAGATACGCAACATCTAGGCTATTTGCTGTATAAAAACCCGCACCGTCCACAGGCGTTTGACCTAACTCATGGGAAAGCGTATGTTTTCTATACGGAAATATCGGACGAACGCACAACGGCGGCGTTACTCTTGGACATAAATCCAATCGACCTAGCACGGGGTAAACAAAGCGGGCTTTTTGACTATGTAAACGACCGTCCTTATGCCGCTTCTTCGTTTATGAGTACTGCCATTTCAAAGGTATTCGGCACAGCACTTAGTGGACGTGCAGACGATTTTCAAGCTCTGTCGGACTCTCCCATTAATCTAACAGCCTCGATTACCATGTTACCTTGCCGAGATACGGATAAATTGCCGAAAATCTTTGAACCCCTAAAATATTCCCTAAGCTACGAGACCTTTCTAGCGGACGAAAATTTTTCGGATTGGGGGATTAGCAAGTATGTGAATCTCACAATTAGCGGAAAAGTCCGTTTGTGTGATTTGTTAAAACATCTGTACGTCCTGATTCCTGTGTTTGATAGACAAAAACACTATTGGGTCGGCGAGGAAGAAATCGAAAAGCTCTTGCGGCATGGCGAAAATTGGCTGACAGAACATCCAGAAAAAGAGTATATTGCGGCACAATACCTTAACCGCCAAAGGAGACTCGTAAACATTGCGATTGAACGCCTAACGGGCGAAATTACTGAGAAACCGCCGAAAACCCTAAATTCAGAGCGTTTGGAAAAGATTGTCAGCACACTTAAAGAGTTCGGTGCAAGGAAAGTAATCGATTTGGGCTGCGGCGAGGGAAATTTGTTAAAATTGCTCGTAAAAGATAGGCATTTTACCCATGTTACAGGGGTTGACGTGTCTGATGCGGCGTTGCAGAGGGCAAGGAAAGACTATTCTCTTGCAGAAAGCGAGATTGAGTTGTTTCAAGGTTCGCTAGTGTACAAAGATGCCCGTTTTTCAGGCTATGATGCCGCCTGCGTTATAGAGGTCGTCGAACATTTAGATATTTCTCGGATTAGCACCTTTGAGCGAGTGCTGTTCAAATTTGCAAATCCGCCCCTAATCATCATAACCACGCCCAACAAGGAGTATAATACGCATTATGAAAAACTCGGAAACAATTTACGCCATACAGATCATCGTTTTGAGTGGACTCGGGCGGAGTTTGTGGAGTGGGCGGAACGTACGGCAGAGAGCTTTGGTTATGTCGTCAAAATTTTAGAGGTAGGCGAGGCGGACGAAATTCACGGTGCACCTACCCAAATGGGGGTTTTTTCATGCAAAGAATAGAGATTCCTGAGCTGTCGATAGTGGCACTCATAGGCATAAGCGGTAGCGGCAAATCCACCTTTGCCAAGGAACATTTCAAAGAAACCGAAGTATTGTCTTCCGATTATTTTCGTGCGATGATTTCTGACGACGAGAACAACCAAACGGTAAGCAAACAGGCTTTTGACACACTCTATTATGTCGCCCAAAAACGCCTAGAGTTAGGGGGATTGACCGTTATCGATGCCACGAATATTCAAAAGAATTCCCGTGCGAGTATTCTTAAACTTGCCAACAGCGAGAATTGTCATGCGATCGCCATAGTCTTGAATATACCCGATAGAATCTGCCGAGAACGCAACGCAAACCGTACCGACCGCAGTTTCGGAAACCATGTTACAAAGAGACAGAGCGAACAGCTGCGCCGCTCCATAAAAACTCTGAAAAAAGAGGGATTTCGTTATGTTTATGTGCTAGGCACAGAAGAAGAGGTCGCAAATGTTCAGATAGTCCGTGTGCCGCTATGGACTGACAAAAGGGCGGAAACAGGGGCGTTCGATATTATAGGAGACGTACACGGCTGCTATGACGAACTCTGCAATTTGCTAGAAAAAATGGACTATGTCGTGGATAGGGCAAATTTTGCCGCAATACCGCCATCTACTCGTAAAGCTATATTTTTAGGCGATTTATGCGATAGAGGCCCAAAAACAGTTGAGGTTTTCCGCCTTGTTATGAATATGACAAAGGCTGGAACGGCTTACTGTACGCTTGGAAACCACGAGGCTCGGTTATTGAAGCGATTGCGAGGGGCGAATATAGAGCCTACTCACGGCTTGGAAACGACCCTGAAACAGCTCGCTCTGCAGGACGGCAAAACCGTCTCGGAGATAGAATCCTTTATCGACGGGCTTATCAGCCACTATCTCTTGGACGGCGGGAAATTGGCAGTAGCTCACGCTGGGGTAAAGGAGCGGTATCAAGGGCGGAGCAGTGCTCGTGTCAGAGATTTTTGTCTATATGGCGAAACCACAGGTGAAACGGACGAATACGGCTTGCCTGTTCGTTTGCCTTGGGCAAATGATTATCGAGGCAAGGCGATTGTCGTCTATGGGCATACCCCTGCCCCCGATGTGGATGCTGTAAACAACACGTATTGCATCGATACAGGCTGTGTTTTCGGCGGAAAATTAACCGCTTTTCGCTATCCCGAAAAACAGATTGTGCAGACTCCTGCTCTGCAAGAATATTATGCACCAGTAAAGCCATTTTTGGAGACGGAAAGAGACGATTTACTGAATATCGAGGACGTGTTGCTCAATAGGCATATCTCAACACGCTTACGCCGCATAATAAAGATAAATCCTGAAAATTCCGCCGCTGCACTCGAGGTTATGAGCCGTTTTGCTGCCGACCCCCGTTGGCTTATCTATCTGCCGCCCACCATGTCGCCCTGCGAAACAAGCGAATTACCCGATTATTTGGAGCATCCAACAGAGGTATTCGATTATTACAAAAAACGGGGCGTTGAAACGGTAATCTGCGAGCAAAAACATATGGGATCTCGTGCCGTGATTGTCGTGTGCAGGGACGGCGAGACGGCAAAACGCCGTTTCATGGTAGATAGCGGGAGAATCGGAATAATCTACACAAGAACGGGGCGGCATTTCTTTGACGATATGGCGACGGAAACGGCAATATTACAGCGTTTGCAGCAGGTTTTAACGCACTCCGATTTTTGGGAGAAATTCGATACAGATTGGGTCTGCCTTGACACGGAAATTATGCCCTGGTCTGCAAAAGCCCTGAAACTTCTGGAGGAGCAGTACGCTTCTGTAGGACGTGCGGGAAGGAGTGGATTAGCCTCCGCCATTACTGCAATCGAGAGGGCAGAAACGCTGTTTAAAAACACGGAAAAATCCGCAAACAGCCTCGATTTATCAGCGATACTCGAACAGTACAAGAATCGTGCTGAGGCTCTAAACCTTTATACGGAGGCGTACCGCCGTTATTGTTGGGACGTGAATAATCTTGACGATTACCGCATTGCCCCTTTCCATATCCTAGCAACGGAGGGGAATTTTCACGGTGCTGAGAATCATCTTTGGCATATGGACAATATTGCTAACTTTATTACCGACACCATTTTCATAAAGACCGAGCATTTGCTTGTGGATTTATCGGACGAAAACAGCATATTGGAGGGCGTTAAGTGGTGGGAAAAGCTGACGGCATCGGGCGGCGAGGGCATGGTCGTAAAGCCTTATGATTTCATTTCATACAAGGGGCTGGAGGTTTTGCAACCTGCTGTAAAATGCCGTGGACGTGAATATTTGCGTATCATATACGGCCCTGAATATCTTTTGGCGGGCAATTTGGAGCGTTTGAAAAAGCGTTCGTTATCCCGAAAACGCAGCCTTGCTCTAAGTGAATTTGCCCTTGGTGTGGAGGCATTGGAACGGTTTACACGTAACGAGCCATTGTATCGTGTGCATGAATGTGTTTTTGGCGTGTTGGCTATGGAGAGTGAGCCGATTGATCCAAGATTGTAGTTTTTCGTACAAAAAGGGCGGTCATCAGACCGCCCTAACTCTTGAAAATTTTAACTTCTAAAAATCTACCTCAAGCTCAAGCAACGCCAACGTCCCTGAAAATACAACCTCCCAAGCAACTAACGTATCGGCATCATCCCTAATGGCAGACATCCGCTCTGCGAACAGCATCCCTGAAAAAACGTCTCCATTGGGAAGTGTCTCAACATGGTATACCGCATTGGGAATATCAATGAACGCTGGATCTTCTAACGTAAACGTGTGTATAAGCGTGAAAAGCATAGTTTCCAACGGTTCAGCGGTTGCGGAGTTTACATAGTCGAAAAATTGCACATCAACCACAGGCGGGGTAATCGTAAAATACCCTTCCCTAAATTCAACGGAAATATGACCCATTTCCTCTACCACCGTAACGGCATTAACAGTCGCTACCGACACAAGCAGCAAAGCCACCAGTGCCAATGCACAAATCCTTTTTTTCATAGTATCTCTCCTTCTAAAACTGCGGGGTTCTGTCCCGCATCTGATGCCAGATCGTCTGGCCACGACCCCATTTTTGGGGGTTGTTGTGCTGAATAGCATTGTTTCCGTATTACAAAGATATTGTATCACAGATGATTATGGCTTGTCAAATTTTTTAAAATCCTACACAAGCCACTCTG
>JGI24700J35501_10930295_pt1 | contig 12820 bp, 11 predicted proteins | sample TergutTh196P1_FD_35501 | JGI IMG/M metagenome (IMG submission 35501) | reverse complement strand
AATATAACGAGCCGCAACACAAGCAACCTTGGAAGTTGTCAGGGTTCGCAGTAGCTGGCGAAAAAACGCTTGGCAAGCGGCTTACAGGATTATTCAAATATCTTCCGCAACGTGCAAAATATTTTGACCACGCAACCGAAATAGTTTACGATACCACAATGGGCAAGCCCGATTGCGATTTTGACCACATTATTAAAGATAGAATTGAACGATTTCCGATTGACTTTATAGTGGACTGTTGCAGCAAAGAATTTACCGAAATTGACGGAATTGACTTGCAAAAAGCAACATCTAAAGTGCATTTACCGCAAGAAGAATGGGAAATAGAGAAAAAAACTAGAGAAGATTATTTCCACAAGTTAGGTAACAAAATATTTGAAGACTCGCGTACCTATAAAAAATTAAAAAATGGTTTTGAAAATGCGTTGGAGGTAGTTTTTAAGCGTATCGTTTGGAATTATAAAACTGTAAGCCCAATGTATTCGCCACGAGAAAATAAAATGTTATTACTTTTGCCATTGGCTTTAACAACAGACGAAATAGTGGATTTAGCTTTAGTTGTAGAAAAAACCCAGTCTGGTCGCTATCAAGGACACACCGTTTTACCGCTTTGGATGGCTCATAGCAACGCACGGTTGGTTATGCGTCCCGATAACGACTGGCTAAAACCAGAAGAACTTGAAAATTCTAATGCGGATATAAATAATTTAGAACATATTTAACCAATTTTATAAACTTAACCGCCTGTAATTTTGCTAATTCAGGCGGTAATATTTTGTAAACCCCAATTTTTTGTCTGGGATTTTTGGCTATACTAAACCAACTTAACCCGCCTACTGCGGACAGGCAAAAAATGCGGGCGGATAATATCCGCCCCCTACATCAATTACCGTACTTTTTTCTTATTAAATGCGGACGGCACAAGCCTATACGCCTCTTTTTTGTCGGGCTTGGTTGTGTAACGTGTTGCGATTCGTTCGCCGCAATTTGGGCAAAAAATAGCCCCATGATATTTTGTGAAATCCAAAACGCCGTCTATTATGCGGTCGTTGTACATTTTTACAAAATTGCTTTCGCCCACTTTTTGATAGTTTGCTATAAAAGTTTTGCATTTTGCACAACTTACCGCCAAAATATGACTTCCTCGGACTTTGCGACAGTTTTTATTTGCGATTATTTCCATTTGTCAACCTCGCTGTTTTTCAATAATATTGTAACTCAACTTAACGAATTTCTTATGCAATAAACGGGAGGATAATATCCGCCCTTTTTCTACTGCACAACTTTATTCTCGCACAAAGCCGAAAATGGACAAACACCGCATTTTGGCTTTTGCGATGTACAAACCGCTCTTCCGTGCAGAATAATTTGTTGGTTGTAATCTATCCAATTTTTTTTGGGCAATCGTTGCATTAACTCCTGTTCGGCTTTTTCTGGACTTTTTTGTTGGGAAGTTACACCCAATCGAAAGGAAACCCTTTTTACATGAGTGTCCACCACAATACTGGGAATCTCAAAAATATGTCCTCTGACAACATTTGCCGTTTTGCGACCGACTCCTGGTAAATTGGTCAAAATGTCAATGTTTGACGGAACTTCGCCGTTATGTTCGGTTAATAAAATATTGGCAGATTCTATAATGTGCTTGGCTTTCATGCGAAAAAAGCCTGTCGAGCGAATGTCTTCGCAAAATTCGTCATAATCGGCGGCGGCGAACGCTTGCAAACTTGGATATTTCGCAAATAAAACGGCTGTTACTTGATTTACTCGTATGTCCGTGCATTGCGCACTTAATATTGTCGCAAAAAGTAGTTCGTACGGTTGGCTGTAATTCAAAAAACATTCGCCCTCGAGCGGATATTTCTCAGCCAAAATAGCCAATACTTTTGCAATTTGCTTATTATTGAGCATACTCAAAACCGCCAAATCGTATTAAATGACTTACAATAACGCTGTCCGAAACGTGCGGTTGAATTTCCGTTTGTTGCAAATCGGCAAACTCGGTTAAAGTTTGGATTGTCCACTGAAACCGTGATAATGCTCTGCCGTCCGTGTCTTGTCCAGTTGTAAATGTGTTCCAGTCTTCGATTAGCAACTCGCCAGCAAATGCAAGGGTAATTCCTCCGGAAAACTGCTCGAAGCCGTTCGCTAAAGCACTCGGCGGAGTTTGATTCATTGCCGCAAAATATAAACCGCGGGCAATTTCTAAATCGGATGCTGTAACATATTCCTCAAAAACGGAATCCCAAAGTTGGCTGTACGCAAGGTTGGAATGAAATGCCGCATCCCAAAATTCGGCGGCTCTGCCTTGCATTTGCAAGCGGCGCAACAGTTCACGGTCGAGCGTGCTGTTGTAAACAAAACCGCCATCGCCGCTAAAAACGCCTAACGCCGCCAACTGTTCGCCAAAAACGCCACGGATTGTTTCGCTCATTCCCATAACGCTTTCTGTGAACAAGTCCGCCAAAGATTCGCCCAAACCAAAGGCGTGTCCAATTTCGTGAATTGTCGTAAAGACAAACCAAAATTCTAGCCATTCTTGAATTGTCGCCAAAGCATCTTGCGGAACGGTCGCCAGCAGGAACGGAATCAACGTATCACGCGCGGCGGTGGCTTGTTCGGCTGTCATTGCCAACAACTCGGGAGCAACCTCGGCAATCCAAGGATTAAAAGCACCGACTGTAAACTGCCGCAAAAGCGTTTCCTCAAACGGGACAACGTCCACAAAAATATAAGATTGCTCCATGCCAGCGCCGCCGATGTACAAACCCATGTAAGGAGTAGGGTTTTCGGCGGAAATAGTCGCAAAATGAAACCGAACATTATCCAAAATATTTGTAAGATAATTCTCGTTAAACGGTAGCCGAATATTATCGGCGGCAAAACCACGGCGAATTGCCTGTTGAGCGGCTTGATTTAAGATTGGGTTGACTAAATAGCCTGTTGTTTCGCTAAAAGGCACATATTCAACGTTGACAAATTGCATTTGACTTTGCCAAAGTTCCGTTATATTTGCCGCCAAGCTACCGTTTGCCGTTAAATTGGGATTTTGCCTAAATTGTTCGTCCAGTTCCCACAGCGGTTGCACAATAAATGTGTCGGTTGTTTCCTGCGGATTTTGCAACTGTTCCGCAACATTTGCAGAAATTTGATTTGCCTGTTGCGTAAATTCGACCAAATTTTGGGTAAAAACCTCTTGCGATTCTGGCGTTGCAAGCACCCACGACCGCAAAAATAACGCTCCGCCAATCGGAACTCCCACAACCAACAATAACAAAAAAAATATTGCTAAAAACTTTTTCAAGATAATTCCTCCTAAAACCAAACTTTGGACAATTAGCGACTATATGTAGGGAAAACGGACGGATAATATCCGCCCCTACAGTTTGGCGATTCGTAGGGGCGGATATTATCCGCCCGATATTTCTATAACTCCGCTATTTCTGCAACTTCGCTATTTATACAAATCCCGCTATTTCTCCAACTCCAGCTATTTCTGCAACATCCGCTATTTCTGAAACTTCGCTATTTATACAAATCCCGCTATTTCTCCAACTTCCACTATTTCTACAAATCCAAATATTTCTGAAACGCCCGATATTTTTGTAACTTCCGCTATTTTTGCAACGCCACTGTTTCGAAACTGATTTATTATAATCTTAAAACAATCCACTAATAACGCCATTTTCATTGATGTCGATATTTTCGGCGGCTGGCGTTGCTGGCAAACCTGGCATTGTCATAATATCTCCCGCAAGAGCCACAATAAAACCTGCACCTGCTGACAATTTTAGTTGTCTTACTTTAATTTCAAAATTTGTGGGAGCACCCAATAATTTTGCATTGTCCGAAAAAGAATATTGCGTTTTTGCCATACAAATGGGCAAATTTGCGTAGCCGTCTTTTTCCAGTTGACGAATCATTCTGTTGGCGGCTGGTTCGAAGTTGACTTTGCTTGCTCCGTATATTTTGGTGGCTATTGCGGTTATTTTTTGCTTGATTGTGCTATCTAAATTGTAGGAATAATTTAACGTTGGCTTTTGATTTTCGTCATTTTCGTTGTTTTCAACAATTTTTATTATTTCTTGTGCTAAAGCTAATCCGCCTTGTCCACCTTTTGCGAAAACTTCTGTTAAGGCTACTGGGATATTCTTGTCGGAAAGCACTTTTTGCAGTAAATTTAACTCTGCATCGCTGTCTGTGCCGAACCGATTTAGCGCCACAACCGTTGGAACGCCGTAAACCGTTTGAATATTTTCCAAATGTCGCAATAAATTTGGGATTCCGTTTTCCAGGGCTGGCAAATTTTCGTTGTTCAAGCTATCTTTTGAGCAGCCGCCGTGATGTTTTAAGGCGCGAATAGTTGCAACAACAACCGCCGCATTTGGAGCAAACCCGCCCTTGCGACATTTTATATCAAAAAATTTTTCCGCTCCTAAATCTGCGCCGAAACCTGCCTCGGTAACAACGTAATCCTGTGCTAAAGCTAATCCCAGTTGCGTTGCCCTAATCGAGTTGCAACCGTGAGCAATATTGCCAAAAGGCCCGCCGTGAATCAACGTTGGCGTGTGTTCCAAAGTTTGCACTAAATTAGGATTAAACGCATCTTTCAAAAGAGCCGCCATTGCTCCTTGTGCCTTCAAATCGCCAGCGGTAACGGGATTTCCTTCGGTGGAATAAGCAACCACAATTTTTGCCAAATTTACCTTCAAATCGGTTATATTTTCCGAAAGGCAAAAAACCGCCATAACTTCCGATGCCGCTGTTATGTCAAAATGGGATTCTATCGGCATTCCGTTAGCTTTGCCGCCCAATCCACCGATAATGTTGCGTAGTTGCCGCTCGTTCATATCCAAAACTCGTCCCCACGTTATGCGGCGCAAGTCAATGTTTAAGGCGTTTCCTTGATGTATGTGATTATCCAACATAGCCGCCAACAAATTGTGAGCAGTTGTAATTGCGTGAATATCTCCAGTAAAATGCAGGTTTATGTCCTCCATTGGGATAATTTGGGCATATCCGCCGCCAGCCGCGCCGCCTTTTACGCCAAAAACTGGTCCCAAAGATGGCTCGCGCAAGCAGATGACAACGTGCTTTTTTAGGGCATTAAGAGCATCGCCCAAACCGACTGTTACAGTGGTTTTTCCCTCGCCTGCTGGCGTTGGATTTATCGCAGTTACCAAAATTAGCTTGGGATTATTTGCGGTTTTGGTTGACAATAAATTAACGTCAATTTTTGCCTTGTATTTTCCGTAGGGAATAAGCGAATCTTCGGCGATTCCCAATTTGTCGGCAATTTGTGTTATGGGCAACATTTCGGTTGCTTGGGCTATTTCTATATCTGATTTCATAATTTTCTCCTAATATTAAAATAAAATGTGGCTATTTACCTTATAATTTGCGATAACATTACCGTAGGGGCGGATAATATCCGCCCGTTTTAGCTTACGGGCGGATATTATCCGCCCCTACGAAATATCGAAGATTTTATAGCCGAAAAATAAAATTTTTGTTTACTGCAATTTATAAAACGAAATCATTTCCATTAGTTTTTTTGCTTGTAGGTTGAACTCGATTGCAACGTTGGCGCATTCTTGGCTAGTTGCGGCGGTGGCTTGTACAAGACTGTTAATTCCGTTTACTTCTTTATTAACAAAATCAACTTCGTTTACATTATTGTTAAATCCTGACAAAACAACATCGATAAGTTCTCCAGCTTTTCGTACATCGTTTACCATGTATTCCAAAGCAGTTGCGGTTGACTTTGATGCGTTTATTCCTGCAAAAATTTTTTGCGACGATTCCGTAATTAGCCCTTCGGTTTCCTTTGCGGAGGCTTGGCTGCGATTGGAAAGCGAGCCAACTTCGGTTGCAACTACGGCGAAACCTCTGCCACTTTCGCCAGCTCGTGCCGCTTCGACGGATGCGTTCAGCGAAAGCAAATTTGTTTGAAAAGCAATGTCATCTATCGAACGCAAAACTTTGGAAATTCTAACGCTAGATTCTTGTATTTCGTTCATGGATTGCAACATATCGTGCATTCCGATAAGGCTTTCTTTGCCGTAATTTACAGAATTATCCGATTGCTCCAACAAGAATTTTAAGTTGTCAAGCCCTTTGTGCATGGATTCGTCAATTTGATTTAACGTTGCATTTAGCTCCTGTATTATGCTGCTTTGTTGCGTTGCCGATTCTGCTAGCTTGTCAGTGGACGAAGTTAAGTTGTTCGCCTCTTGTAGCAAAGTTTGCGATGTACTCGATATTTCCAAAAACGAGGTATTAAGATTGTCAATGATAAAATAAAGTGCGTCGCGGATTGGTGCGTACGAGCCTATGTATTCGTGTTGCGGTAATTTGCTTAAATCGCCCGCTGCAATTCCTGTTAAAATTTCAGAAATTTCATCTATAATTTTTAGGTTTTTATTATTTGCCAAATTACAGGCATCTTTAACGGTGTTAAATTCGCCATAAAAATCGCCTTGCAACATATTTAGATGCCCTTTTGAGGTTTCGACAAGGTTATCTTTTATTTTACGCAACGGCTCTTTTGTGGCGGACATTAGCTTGTTTAGAGTGGTTAAAATATGCCGCCATTCGCCTTTTTGGTTGCTTGTATCTATTGTGATGTCAAAATTGCCAACTATTGCACTTTCTGTGAGTTTGGTGATTTCGCTAGTAACTAAAATTAGGTCGTTGCGCAAATCGTCCATTATGACGTTTGCCCAATGCCATTCGCCCTCATAAGAGCGGATTGCAGTAGAAAAATCGCCGTCCGCATATTCTTTTAGCACTTTGAAAAGTTCCAAATAATCGTCAATATAATAATTAAGAAGTACGTTTGTTTGCGTTGCAAATTTTTTGTGCAAGCCCGAATAATTGTCTTCGACTAAACGAGCCTTATAATTGCCGTCTAAATGTTGGTTGATAACATCGTTTGTATCGTTTAGCAAACTTTGGAAACTGCTCATAACATCGGCAAAATGTTTGTACATTTTAGAAACTTGATCACTTGTGTAATTATCGTCCGTCCTAGCAATAAAAATATCCAAATTATCGTTAAAGCGGTAATCTGCCTCAACAATGCGGCGCAGAGTATATTCTAAAATTTTATCGATGACGGTTTTTATGAGCAAGCTAAAAAGTATGCTAGTTGCCAACAAAATAGCAAACACAATAATTTCAAAGTTGTTTTCTACGCTATTGTAAACGGCATAGGTCGCAAAAAAGATTATTGCTGCAAAAGTTAGCAACAACAAAGTAACAGCGACAGTTATCCGCAAACTGGCGGATTTTCTATTAAATTTTGATTGCAAAATTTGTTCCTCCCATTTTTAGGCTATCTTAATCTACCTAGCGTTTTGATGAGTTCATCGATAACAGTTTCGTCGCCGTCTTGTAGCCTTTTGATTACACACGAGCGAATATGACTATCTAGTAAAATTTTCGCTACCGAAGACATTGCCGATTGCACGGCAGAAATCTGTGTAAGGATGTCATCACAATATACATCTTTTTCAATCATAGCGCGGACACCTTTTACTTGTCCTTCAATTTTGTTTAAGCGTATAGTTAAATCCTTATTTACCTTTGCAGAACGATGTATATTACTGGCTATATCGCACGCTGCACATTCATGATTACATTCCATTCGCTGCCTCCTGTGATTTATTGTTATTACTAATTTTATCAAAATAATAAAATTAGGTCAAACAATTTTTGCAATAAATTTTACAAGTTGGCAAAAAAAAGTTATAATAAAAAAAACTAGTAGACAGGATAATAAATTATGAAAGAAAACATTCACGAAAACCACCGCAGCCGCATAAGAAAGCGTTTTACCGAGAACGGCTTAAAAGGTTTTGCCGACCACGAAGTTTTGGAACTTTTGCTATATTATTGTTATCCTCGCAAGGACACAAACGCAATAGCACACGCCATGTTACGAGAATACGGCTCGCTGTACAATCTTTTTGAGGCTGATATACAAGATATTGTCAACCGTTGCAATACCACGCAAAATGTAGCAGTTTTGCTTACGATGATTCCCAAACTTGCCAACCTATATTTTAGCAGTAAATGGACAACCGAAAAGCCCATTTTGGATAACCTAGATACCGCAATAAAATATGCAACTTCGCTATTTATCGGTCGCACAAAAGAAACTTTTTACATATTTTGTTTGGATTCTGCCTATAAACTCAATCAAACAGCACTAATAGCGGAAGGCACGTTATCCGAAACGCCAATATACCCGCGCGAAATCGTATCTGAAGCCTTAAAACATCAAGCGGTAAACCTAATTTTGGCACACAACCATCCCAGCGGAAACGCAACGCCCTCCCATCAGGACATCGAGACCACAAAAAAAATAGCCGAAATAATGCAATTCCTAGGAATAACCCTAATCGACCACCTAATAATTGCAGGCATAAACCACTACAGTTTCGCCGCCAACAAAAGCATAGTTTTTGGATATTAAAACCTCGGGCGCTGCCCGAACCCGCAAGGACGCGCGCGCCCTTGACCCGCAAATTGGTTAATGTTAGAATATCGTATTTGCCGTTGTGGTTGTCATAATTGTTGTAAAATGTTAAAAAATTGCAATTTTAGAACAAACTACTGATTCGCATTATTAACGAGTAGCATTCTATAAAATTTCCCAATAAAAAAATGTGCGGGTCAAGGGGCGCGCTCCTTGCGGGGTTTGGGGCAGAGCCCCAAGGTTTTATATTCCTCTTTTGATAGGCAAGCGTATTGTAAAAATAGAACCCTCGTTTATGTTGCTGGTTAGCTGAATTGTGCCGTTGTGTAGCAATATTGCTGTGTGAGAAATTGCCAAACCTAAACCTGTGCCGCCAGTTCCACGGGAACGCATTTTGTCGACCCTGTAAAAACGGTTGAATATCATGCTTTGCTCTTCTTCTGGGATGCCGATTCCTGTATCTTGAATTGTTATTAGGGCGTTTTGGTAATCGGAATTTACCATTACTTTTACTGTGCCGCCGCTGGGCGTGTATTTTATGCCGTTTTCTACTATGTTCGATATTGCTAAACTTAATTTTACTTCGTCCGCATCCAGGATGACTTGGCGGACATCTTCGTATAAAAGAACAATTTTCTTTTGCTCGGCGATGGGCGATAGCCGTTTTAGAATATTTTCAACCAAAATATTGAGTTCTACCGAGGAAATATGTAAACCATGTTCGCGCCTGTCGAGTTTGACCAGTTCTAATAAGTCGTTGACAATAACGGTCATTCGGTCAACTTCGGAATTTATATCTTGCAAAAATTCGCGGTACGTTTCTATTGGCGTGTTTTCTTCCAATAAAATTGATTCTGATAGCACTTTTATTGAACTTAACGGCGTTTTTAGTTCGTGAGATACGTTTGATACAAATTCTTCACGAGCTTTTTCGGCTTGCTCTAGCTTTTCGCTCATGTTGTTGAAAGAATGCCCTAAATAACTGTATTCATCTTGTCCTTTAACGTTTACTCGGTGCGTAAAATGCCCGTCGGACATTTTGCTAACAACGCGCAAAATCCCTTTCAACGGGCTAATTAAAAATTGCGATGCGAAAAAAACAAGCACACAAACAACGATTCCTGCAATAACGGCGTACAGCAAAATTGTGTAACGGATTAACGCAAGCGAGTCAAATACATCTGATGCGGATTCGGCTAACAAAACCGCGCCGATTCGCTCGCCGCTTTCGTTGAATATTGCCGAAGCGGCGTATACAACTTCCTCTTCACGGTTTATGCCGACTGTGCTACCAGTTCCCGTTACGGCACTGACGACTTCGGGAACAATTATTGTGTTGCGTGCTTGCAACATATTTGTATCGTGAACCACCATAAAACGGTTGTCAAAAACAATAATGCGGTACGAACCCGCTTGACTTCGCGCGGAAATTCCTTGATTTATCGCCATCATGAGCGGTCCTTGAAGTAAATTGTCAAAATAATTTGCGTTGGTTAAAGTTCCCGCTTCAACGTGAGCGGTGTATTGTAGGCGGCGATGACGTTCGGCAATGTAATAATTTTCAATATCGTTGAGGACGGTTATAAAAAAAAACACGACAGGAATTATGCCGACTAAAAGGTAACTTAACGCCAATTTCCAGCGGATGCTGTGATACCAAGCCATTTTACCCAAAATAGTAACCTACTCCCCATTTTGTGAAAATATATTTTGGCTCGCTGGGAACATCTTCGATTTTTTCGCGCAATCGGCGAACGTGAACATCAACCGTGCGGACATCTCCAGCGGTTTCGTTGCCCCAAATTTCGTGCAGCAAATTTTCTCGTGAGTAAACCCTGCCGAGATTATCCATAAAAAAAGTTAGCAGATCAAATTCTTTGGCGGTCAAATGAATTTCTTTTTGGCGGATAAAAACGCGCCGCGAATTGTAATCTAGTAAAATATCCTTGTGAACGATTTCGTTGCTTTTTTCCACCACAGCAGGTTTAGAGCTGCGGCGCAAAATTGCTTTAATTCTTGCTTTAAGTTCTAATATATTAAACGGTTTTGTGATGTAATCGTCTGCACCGTATTCTAATCCCATAATTTTGTCCATATCGTCGCCTTTTGCGGTAACCATTACAACGGGAACTTCGCTAAATTCGCGGATTTGCTGACAAACAGAAGTACCGTCCATTTTGGGCAACATTACATCTAAAATAATAAGGTCAAATTTTTTGCTTTTTGCGAGATTCAAGGCTTCTTCGCCATCGTAAGCAACATCGACCAACATACCATCTTGTTCCAAACTAAATTTTATACCCTTTACAATAAGTTTTTCGTCATCCACTATTAAAATATGATGCTCCATTAAAAACCCTCCTTTATTTGCAAAATAATTATACCAAAAAAAAGAGAGTACGTAAAATATAAACGTACTCTTTTAATTTACTAAAAAATTTATTAAAAAAGTTGCTAAAAATTAAGCGGCGGCGGTTTGCAAATACAAGTTAATTTCTTCTACCAGAGCATCGGAATCTATTGAGTGAACCATTCCGGCTTGTTCAAGCGACTCGCCACGAGCGGACGGGCAACCAACGCAGTGCATTCCCGAGCGCATTAAAATCATTGCTATACCGTTAGTTTCGTCTTTACGTAAAATTTCACCTATAGTCATATCTTTAGTAACAGCCATAAAAATTCTCCTTTACCTAAGCAGGGCAAAGCCCCTGTAATATTTGAAAATTGCGCGGCCCAAAATTTTATCCCGTTGCACAAAAGGATTACGCCAAAAACGGGAGTCTTCCGAGTTACCACGGTTATCTCCAAGCATAAAGTAGCTATTTTGAGGAACAACGAATGGACCGTAATTTCCGGTTGCAATATCTCGTATAAAGTCGTCGCGCAATGGAATAGAGTTATCGTCGATAAAAACCAAGCCGTCTATAATGTTGACAGTTTCGCCAGGCAATCCAATAATGCGCTTTACGTACAGTCTGCTCTCGTCGTCTGGGAACGGAAAAATAATTATATCGAAACGTTGAGGTGCAGAAAACAGGTACGACAAACGGAAGGCGACTATTCGGTCGTTTGGCATAATAATATTTTCCATCGAACCAGTAGGAATAGACGCATTAACTATAATAAATTGGTTAATGACCAATGCGACAACCAACACAAAAAAAATCATTTTAGACCACGTTAAAATTTCGTCAATTATCAAGGTTTTCATCGAAGTGGCTTCATCGTTGTTATCGGTATGTTCAGCATTATCAGTATTTAACATAATTACCTCCGTTTTTTACAACTTACAATTTTATTGTAGCATGGTAGAAAAGATAAGTCAAATAAAATTATTGAAAATTTCCCAAAAATAATTTATAATGATAACAGAAAATTTAAGGAGGGCATTATGAAAATCAAAACAACCGACAAATCCAACAAAAAAGCCAAAATACAATGGCACGATGCGTTTTTCTCCGCTCTCCAACTGGAATTGCACGATTACGCCGATTTGCTGATTTTCGAAGATGAGCATCAGCTAAGCAAAAAGGCACTTATAGTAGACGTTTTGGTCATCAAAAAAACGGCGGATGTTCAGATAAACAAAAATATTGGGCAAATTTTCAAAATGCACAACATTTTCGAGTATAAATCCGAACGAGATAGTTTGTCAATATGGGATTATAACAAGGTTTTGAGTTATGCTTACAGCTACTCGGCAAACGGGAAAATTCCGATTGACGATATAACGATAAGTTTTGCGGCTACACAAAAGCCTGTCAAATTGCTGAAATATCTAACGCACGAGCGAGGTTTTACAGTTGACGAAATAAGCACGGGAATATATTATGTTAAGGGCGAAACGTTCGCAACGCAAATATTGGTAAACAAGCAACTTGGCGAAAATGTGTTCCTAAAAACCTTGCGCCGCCGCCTAACAAAGCATGATGTGGAAAAAATGTTGACCGCCTACATTAAATATAACCCGCTAGAAAAAGACGAGACGTTTCTTAATCGTGTGTTTAATGCGAATAAAAAGAGTTTTGAGGAGGTTTTAGATATGCTAGATTCCAATGTACGAGATGCTTTTTATGAAAGTTTTAGGAAAAGTGGCAAATTAGCTGAAGTAGAAAAACAGGCTGAAGAGCGTGGTAAAGAGATTGGTACAGAGATTGGCAAAGAGATTGGTACAAAAATTGGTACAAAAATTGGTACAGAAATTGGCAAAGAAATTGGCAAAGAGATTGGCAAAGAGATTGGCAAAGAAATTGGCAAAGAAGAAAATGCCCGTGAAAATGCTTTTGAAATGCTAAAAAGAAACTTTGACGCAAAAGATGTAGCCGCTATTCTTAAAAA
>JGI24700J35501_10930296_pt1 | contig 12832 bp, 12 predicted proteins | sample TergutTh196P1_FD_35501 | JGI IMG/M metagenome (IMG submission 35501) | reverse complement strand
AGGTTAGAGTTTTATTCTGTTATAGGAGGATAAAAATATGCGTAAGAAAATTTGCAGTTTGTTGTTAGCTTTTGTAATGGTTCTAATGCCCTCTTTTGTGGCGTTTGCAACCGAAGGTGTTGTTGAAACCGAAGGGTACTATGAGAACGTAACTGTTGCCACTGGCGGGCATATTGCAATTGCCCCGACTTCGGGGAATATTTCTTTCTGCCCCGGTGGCGGTGGAGGGACACCACCACCATCATGCCCTAATGGATGTCTTGGTGCGTCGTGCTCTGGTGGAACGGGAGCGATAGGTGGAATAATATGTTCTTGGACCGGTAATCCCCATTGTAATTGCTAATCCACTGTAACTGTAGTTAGGCATTAGTGTATAGGGAGTTTAATATCTCCCTATACCTTCTGCTTAACTTTCAACAATATTTATGAAGGAGAAATTCATGAAATTCAAATCCAAGCTAATCATAGCTTTATCTTTGCTTAGTGTTCTTGCCGTGGTGGTCGTAGTGGCATCAATACAACCCTATGTTGACACTGTTGCAGATAGGGTTGATTATGTGTTGCCTATAGTAGCTACCATGGATAACATGGAAATGGAAAGGCTTCTTGATGCTTTAGAAACACCGAGTGTAAGACCTACAGAACAATATTTGCAAGTATTGGACCGCATAGAAACTGCTTTGCAAGAAAGTTTTCCTTTTTGGGGAGCAGCCGACAGGGTGCTTGGGTTAGATATATCCGAAAATATAGAACGTATTCGCTATCTTATCGAAAATCCTGAAGGAACTATAGATGACCTCGTTTTTGAACATCTTTTAAACAATTACATAGCACTTCCTTTGCAGCCTATGACTAGTTTTCAGGTAATTGGGGCACTTGGATTTGCTGAAATGGTTTCCGGTATAAATTTTGATTATTATGATCAACCAAGACCCTATTTTGACACTTTGGTAGAGGGCGAGGTAGCATATATCGACTTTAGCATAGTCGCACGACATGATATAGAGCAAGAAACATATCTTATACACAACTTTCTTTCAACAATAGATGGGTACAGCCATTTAATACTGGATTTTCGGCAGTTTCTTGGAGATACGGTGGATTACAGTTTTGTTAATGGCATAATACGGCCACATATACACACAACTTTTGAAGACACTCACTTTGCTTTCCATACCGGCAACACAGAAAGCCTTCATGTTGCGGTTGAACGTCTCCATCCTGCTGATAGTGACTTTTTAATTCGTGCCTATGTCTTCGACGAAATGTACCCCCGAACAGATCCGCCTCGCCGCACACTTACACCTGCGGCAGATATAATAGAAGAGTACAACCTGGTTTATATGAACCCTTATGACCTGGCTTACTTTTCCTATGGGCATGTTTTAACTACGTACATACCCCCCGACCTCCATTTCCGCTCTCCGTTTGCCGGGCAAATTTGGGTGCTTACCGATTCTACAAATTTGGGTGCAAACCCTATACTTGCCAAAGACACAGGCGTTGGTATAATAGTAAGTGAAGAACCCACACAACACTACCCTAGATATATTGATGCTATGTTGTTTTTCCCTGACCAGTACATAATGATATATTTTAACACTCTTTATGTAACAGACAGATACGGTGTGGCACTATTTGAAAATGAAATAACACCGCATTTCCAAAACAGGTCAGGGCTTGACGCATTGGAAACTACGCTAGAGCTTATTGCCGAAGGGCTGTACACGCAATAGTCTTAGCTAGCTTTAATAACTTTAAGTTAGTTAGATAAAAATTTAAGGCGTGTTTCCCGCTAATAAAACGGGGAACACGCCTTAGAGTTTGTTCAAAATTCTTAAAATTCTGTGTCATATTGCCAAGGTTGGCCGCCGCACACACAACCCCCATCCACTCGATATTCGCAGCCCGTTATATACGCTGCCGCATCTGATGCCAAAAACAAGCAAACCCCCACCACATCTTGCGGTAGCCCGGGGCGGTTAAGGGCAATTCGGTCTAGTAGATATTTGCTACGTGTTGGGTGTTCCCAGGTTGGGGCTGTTAGCTCTGTTTTAATGTGTCCAGGGCTTACACAGTTAGCACGAATGTTGTATTTTGCCCATTCTACTGCCATGGAGCGAGTAAGTGCAAGAACGCCTGTTTTTGTAGCTGCGTATACAGACACCCCACCCAAAACAGGGCCGGTGTTATGGGAACCTATGTTTATGATAACACCACTGTTTTGCGCTTTCATTTTATGGGCTACAGTTTGGGACAGGAAAAATACCCCTTTCAAGTTTATGTTCATGATTCTATCATATGTTTCCTCTGCCACGTCTGCAAGGCCCTCTCTTTTGTTGATACCGGCACAGTTAACTAAAATATCGATACTCCCATATTTTGTTGCAATTTCGTCTACTGTTTTTGGGAAAGCGGCAACGTCTGTTACATCCAGTTTAAAGGCGGCAGTGGTTGAACCCAGTTCATTGCAAATAGGGTCTAAAGCGTCGGTGTTTATGTCGCAAAGGGCAACATTTGCCCCCGCCTTTGCAATACCTACAGCAACAGCACTACCTATACCGCCTGCCGCACCGGTAACTAAAGCGGTTTTGCCCGCCAAGGAAAACATTGAAGCTAAATATTCATTTACCAAAATTTTACCTCATACATAGATATAGAGTGGAAAGTTTTACGTTTTATATTTTGGTACCCGTAAGTTTTTCATAGTATTTTGCGATAGCACTGTGATCGCTTTGCCCCATGCCGTCTGCTCGCAGGGTTTGGAATATCTCCATTATTTGGGCGGTGAAGGGCAGGGCGATACCCACATCGTGTCCTGTATCCAGGGCGTTGTGCAAATCTTTGATGTGCAAGTCGATTTTAAAGCCGGGGTTAATATTACCCTCTATCATCATAGGAACCTTGGCGTTCATAACTGTAGACCCTGCCAACCCCCCCTTGATTGCATCTAATACCTTGTTGGGATCAACCCCCGCCTTTGTGCTAAAAGTAAAGGCTTCAGAAACGGCGGCAATATTGATTGCCACAATAATTTGGTTAGCAAGTTTAGTTGTGTTTCCTGCACCAATATCACCGCACAAAACTGCACTTGCCCCCATGTTTAATAAAACATCTCGAACTTGGTCAAATACCGCCTTTTCGCCACCAACCATAATAGACAAGCTGCCATCTATAGCTTTTGGCTCACCGCCGGAAACAGGGGCATCCAGCATTTTAACGCCCTTTTTGGCACATTCTTTGCTAACCTCTTGGGCAACACCCGGTGCAATGGAACTCATATCTACCAAAATGGTGCCGCTTTTTGCTCCTTCTAGCACCCCGTCTTTTCCGCATACTACTTCTCTAACTTGAGGACCGTTGGGCAGCATTGTTATGATTAAATCACACTCCCCGGCTACCGCTTTAGAGGAAACAGAGGCGCTCGCCCCTGCCGTTACCACATAGTCTATATTTTCTTTTAATACGTCGTACGCTACTACTTGATGGCCTGCTTTCAAAAGGTTTTTTACCATGGGCTTACCCATAATACCTAATCCTATAAATCCTATTTTCATGTTATGACTCCTTTTTTAGTTTTTGTTGTATTTACACACAGATAATTGCTATGATTATAATAATTTCCCGATAGCATCTGCGGTGATACCGTAATGTTCCAGTAGCTCTGTGTAGTTTTTGGCACTACAACCAAACTCGTCTTTCAAACCCAGAAATTTTATGGGCAAAGATGTTTGATGGAGAGCCTCTGCTATAGCGCCCCCCAGCCCACCAACAATGCTGTGTTCCTCTGCTGTAACAACATACTTGCAAGAACCTACTAATTCTACTATTTTGGCACTGTCTAAAGGCTTTATTGTGCTAACATTCACTACTTTAACAGATTTAGAGCTTTTTTGTGCCGCTTCCATAGCCATTCCCACCGTTACTCCTGTAGCAAATATAACAACATCGCTCCCTTCTTTGAGAACAGTAGGTTGCCCCACAACAAAGGGTTGATCTGCCGGAGTAACATTTGGGTAAGGATTGCGGTTTATACGCAAGTACACAGGCCCCGGATAATCGGCAATCGCTTTTGTTGCCTGTACCGTTTCGTTTGTATCTGCCGGAACAACTACTGTCATATTAGGGATTGCCCGCATTATTGCTATATCTTCAATACTTTGGTGGGTAGATCCGTCCCCAAAGTCTGACAAACCGGCAGACGACCCAACGATTTTAACATTAAGTTTGCCAATAGAGATTGTTTGGCGGATTTGATCAAAGGCTCTGCCTGTAACAAAAACGGCAAAAGAATTGGCGAAGGGGATTTTTCCTGCACATGCAAGCCCTGCCGAAACAGACAGCATATTTGCTTCCGCAATGCCCATCTCAAAATGCCGCTGTGGGTAAGCGTTTTCAAAAAACCTGCCCATAGTTGAACCACCCAAATCTGCATCTAGCACTACTATATTTTTATTGTGCTTTCCAAGCTCAACAAGGGTATGACCGTATGCCTCTCTTTGATTGTCGTATACCATATTCATTTTCCTCCGTATGTATGAATTGTAAAGATTATAAAGTAAGTTCGGCAAGAGCCTGCTTGTAGTCTTGCTCGGAAAGGGGTGCATTGTGAAAACCTACAGGATGATTTTCACCAACAGAAACACCTTTGCCTTTTATAGTAGTTGCGATTATGACTTTTGGCTTGTCTTTTACAGTTTCCGCTTCGTCTAGGGCAGTTAAAATCTCCTCCATGTTATGGCCGTCTATTTCGATTACATGCCATCCAAAGGCTTCCCATTTTTTGGCTATATTACCTATGTTGAAACGATCTGTAATGGCACCTTGGGCTTGCATACCGTTTTTGTCTACCAATGCAACTAAATTGTCTGTTTTAAAGGCGGCAGCAGCCATTGCCGCTTCCCATATTTGCCCTTCGGCAAGCTCCCCATCGCCGCAAAGCACATACACACGAGATTTTAGCCCATCTAACGCAACCCCAAGGGCAATCCCCAACCCAATAGAAAGCCCCTGACCCAGCGAGCCGGTTCCTGCTTCTATCCCCGGCGTTTTCAGCACATCCGGGTGTCCTTGCAACATTGAACCCAGAGCCTTTGTGTTATTAAGCTCCTCTTTAGGAAAATATCCGGCTTCTGCCAGAGCGGAATATTGTAATATAGCTACATGACCTTTGCTTAGCAAAAACCGATCTCTGTCCGGCATTTTTGGGTTTTTGGGATCGTGTTTCATTTTGTGAAAATACAATGCACTAACAAGATCGGCAGAGGAAAACGAGCCGCCAAGATGCCCTGCATTGCCTACGCCCATGCTTAAAACAACGTTTTTTCTTAGTTGTTGTGACTTTTCTTTTAATGATTGCAGCAAATCTTTTGAGTACGCCATAAAAATTTCTCCTTTTTTAAAATGGTTAGTCAAACAGAGCTTGAGCAAAATCCTCTGCATTAAAGGGTAGTAGGTCGTCTATACCTTCCCCTACACCTACAAAATATATGGGGATTTTTAGGTGGTGTGTTATCGCAACCACTATTCCCCCTTTTGCAGTGGAATCAAGTTTTGTTAGTATTATACCTGTTACATCTGTTACTTGACTAAAGGCTTTTGCTTGTTGCAATGCGTTTTGCCCTGTGTTAGCATCAAGCACCAAAAGTGCCTCCACATTTGCTTGTGGGTACTCTCTGCCGATTACTCTGTTTATCTTTTTTAGCTCTTCCATCAAATTTTTTTTGTTGTGAAGACGACCGGCTGTATCAATTATCAACACATCGGATTTTCTAGCTTTTGCGGCGTTTAGCGCATCGTACACAACAGCGCTGGGATCTGCGTTTGCTTGGTGTTTTATAATATCTACACTAGTGCGCCCCGCCCAAACTTCCAGTTGGTCTATAGCGGCTGCACGAAAAGTATCTGCCGCAGCTAATATTACTTTTTTCCCCTGGTCTTTAAAATGCTTTGCAAGTTTGCCTATTGTTGTAGTCTTTCCCACGCCATTTACCCCCACCACCAAAATTATTGTGGGATGGGATGGGGAAAATTCTTTGTGATCTTCAATCAAAATAGTTGCTATTTCTTCTTTTATGATGGCTCTAACGTCTGCCGCTTCTGTCAAACGGTCTTTTTTTACCCGATCTCGCAAGTTGTCTATAATAAAAGCAGATGTTTCTACGCCAATATCAGCCATTATCAAGGTATCTTCCAACTCTTCAAAAAGCTCTTCATCTATTTTTACAAATGTTTGCAGTACCTGCTCTACCCCCTGCATCAAAGTGTCTTTTGTTTTTGTTAGACCTTGGGCTATTTTTTCAAAAAAACTCATATTTTACCTCGAGAATTTGACGAAAGCGAAATTATGGCTAAATTGCTTCTGTAGCATCTTTTAGCCAAGCAGCTTCCACTTTGCTCAAATGCGGTGCTAGCTTTTTATATACTTTTTGATGATAGTCGTTTATCCAGGCAATCTCTTGTTGTGTTAGCATATTTCGCACTATCGCCTTTCTTTCAAAAGGTACAAAAACTATGTTTTCAAATTTTAAAAATTTGCCGTGAACATTTGTTAAAGATTCGGTTATAAAAAGGGATGTTTCCAGTCTAATGCCATACTGGCCCTCTATATAAACTCCCGGCTCATTCGATATTAACATGTCTTCTTCCAGGACTACATTTACCAACTTTTCGGATACGCTTTGTGGCCCTTCATGTACATTAAGCAAATGGCCAATGCCGTGTCCGGTACCGTGTCCGTAATGCAACCCCTCTTTCCACATTTGAGAACGAGCAATTGAATCTATATGAACACCCATTGCCCCATGTCGAAATTGTAGAGTTTCCAAAGCTATGTTTGCCTTTAGAACTGCCGTGTAATTGCGTCGCATTTCTTCTGTTAGCGGTCCTAGAGCAATGGTGCGGGTTATATCCGTTGTGCCTTCTATGTAGTTTGCTCCTGCATCTACCAGCACAAAGCCTTTTGGTTGCAGATGTGCGGCAGTTTTTTGCGATACTTTGTAATGAACGATTGCTCCATTAGCCCCATAACCGCAAATAGGTTCAAAACTGGGGTTCATATAGTTTTCGTCTTGTCCTCGCAACTCCTCCAATTTTTTGGTAACATCGTACTCCGTAACATTGCCTATACTCACGGCAGACTTTAGCCACATTATTAACCGCACAAAACTAACACCATCTCTTTCGTTAGCCAATCTCATATTTTCTTTTTCTTTGCTGTTTTTACGAGCTTTTAATGTGGCAGTAATATCATGAGCAAGCTCCACAATCTTTCTGCCTTTTAAATGGCTAAAAAGAGAGTAACTGGAACGACCGGGAGATAAAGCAACAGCCCCGGAACTCTCGTCTATATAGTCGTAGACATGATTGTAAGGCGAAATTTTTATTTCCTGTTTTTGTAGCCTATCTGTTGCTTCTTTGTCATCTGATGTGGTATCCATAAACAACATGGTCTCTTCTTCGGAAACGACAGCATATGCCAAAAAGTTAAAAGCCCCAATAGAACCGATACTGCGTATATTAAACAACCAAGCAATATCGTCCAAAGACGAAATAACATACATTGGAGCGTTTTTTTTAGCCATCTGCTCCCTTACTGCCGCTACCTTTGCTTTATGGGTTTCACCACAATAGCGCTCATCATACACAAAAATATTTTCTCGAGAAAATATTGGTCGGTCTTTCCAAATTTCATTAATCAGATTTTTATCATATTTTATTTGACAGGTTTTTTTCTTTCGGGTAGCCAGTTTTTTTACTGCAACGGCACTGAGGCTTTCACCGCAAAAGCCGATATTGTCCTCTTCTTTTGTAACATTTGCTGCATATTGCATAAAATCTATTGTGTCCGGTTCTCCCTCTTTGTGCAGGGTAAAACCACTTGCTAGCTCGTTGTTTGCTTGCAAATAATAACGGCTATCTGTCCACAATCCGGCTTCATTTGCGGTTACCACAATTTTTCCGGCGGAGCCGCTAAAGCCGGATATAAACTGTACTTCGTTGTAGCGAGGGTGACTGTACTCACTTTGGTGGGGATCCATCTTTGTGATGATATATGTGTGTATGTCATGTTGTACCATTAGTTGACGCAGTTGTTCTAATTTAGTCATATTTTGCCCTTTCTTGTTTTTGGAATAAATTTATCTCGAACTTTTCAAAAATCCTTAGATTGAATTTTAGCATTATAAATTATATATGTCAATCTTACTCCAAACTATTGTTAGTTTAGGCTAACAATGTATTTACGCAGAAAAACCGCTTTTTACATAAAGAATCTCCCTATTATTTCATGGGCATGACCTTTATTATTTAAAAATTTTCAAAAATACCCCTTGACAAATATTATACCTCTGTAGTATAGTATTAAAAGGGTTAGTGTTAGGCAGAGCTAACTTTAGTGATTTAAAAGGGGCAACAAAAAGTTAATTTGCTATAAAAGCACTATAAAATCAAATACGCCATAGAGATATGGTATATATTTTTAGTTTATTGTTAGCTTGAACTAACAATTATTTGATGGAGTGATACGATGCTGTTTGCAAAAAAACACTGGAAACGCTTGATTATGATAGGTGCATTTGTTATACTGCTCTTTTTGTCTTTGGAGATTGGAGCTTTGAGTGATGCAAACTTTGCCGCATTTATTGCCGGAGATGAAACTGCACGGCTGGTATTTATACATAGCAGAATACCTCGTACCGTTGCTATTGTGCTTTCTGCTGCCGGGCTTAGTGTTGCAGGGCTTATAATGCAGTCTATCAGCCGCAACAAGTTTATGTCGCCCACTACAGCCGGCACAACAGATGCCGCAGCTTTTGGTCTGCTCGTTGCAGCCATTTTTTTGGGGCATACCTCGGGGATAGTGCAAACATCTTTTGCTTTTGCCTTTGCACTATTAGCAACAATGCTGTTTACTTCAATAATTAGGCGGCTCAAGTTCCGTGAGGTAGTTTATATACCCCTTATTGGCATGATGTATGGCGGTGTTATATCTGCTATTTCTACCGCTGTAGCTTTTCGGTTTGAGCTAATGCAAACAATGGTGGCGTTTGGTATGGGGAGCTTTGCACGGTTGGGCAACTTTACCTTGGTATACATTGTTGTTGTACCCCTTATATTTTCTGTGCTGTATGCCACTAAGTTTAGCATTATTGGTCTTGGGCATGATTTTGCAAAGAATTTGGGTCTTAATTATAACAGGGTTGTATTTTTGGGACTTGTTATTATTGCCCTTATTAGTGCCTCTACCTTTGTTGCTGTTGGTCCACTGCCCTTTATTGGTCTTATTATTCCCAATATGGCCACATCATTTTATGGTGACAACCTAAAAAAGTCTATATATGACCTAATGCTGTTTGGGGCAAACTTTGTTCTTATTTGTGATATATCGAGCCGTTTAGTTATACACCCGTTTGAAATGAATGTGAGTGTTACTATTAGTGTTGTAGGCGGTATTATTTTTATGATTTATTTATTAAGGGGGATGCATGGTACAAAGAAGCCTCGTGCAAAAGCCACTGCCGGATAGCACGCCAAAGAAGTTTTTGACAACAAATCTAAACAGGAGGTTTGTTCTCGTTTTTACAACCCTTACTTTGCTGATTGTTGCCTCTATTGCTATGTATATATATTCTCGCACATTTGCAAACGCCTTTCGGCTTGGTGTACCTATGACTCCAACTGCTTTTAACAGCATTTTGGGTCGCACCATTCCACATTTGGTGGCAATGGTATCGTCTGCCATTTTGCTTGCAGTTGTGAGCTTATCTTTTCAAACGATAACGCAGAGCAGGGTTTTGACCCCTTCTATGATCGGGTTTGATTCTGTATTTGTGGGAACACAAACTGCTTTGGTGTTCTTTTTGGGAGCACAACATGCTTTTTTTGCAGATCCGATTGTGAATTATTTTTTAACATCCGGTATAATGGTTGCAATATCTGTGTTTATGTTTGGAGCGATACTTAGGAGTAGCCGCAACAATATTGTGTTTCTTCTAATGTTTGGCTTGGTTTTGTCCGGTATTGTTAATAGCGGTGCAAGTTATTTGCAGATTATTATGAACGAAAGCGATTTTTTTCAAGTTGCTGCGGCTACTTCTGTAAATATTAATAACATAGCTGTTAATATTGTTTGGGTTGCACTGCCTATCTTGGTTATTGTAGTGTTTGCCATAACGTGGCGGCACAGAAGGTTTAATGTGATGTCGCTGGGACCCGAACAAGCAAAGAGCCTGGGTGTACATTATGAACGAGAGTTAAAACTGAATTTGTTTCTTATAGCGCTTGGCATGAGTGCCGCCACCGCCCTTATCGGGCCGCTAACGTTTTTGGGATTGCTTGCCGTAAATGCCGCAAGGGAGATACTTAAAACACACAAGCATTTGCCGCTGTTTGTTGGATCGGCTATGATGGCTGTGTTGGCGTTGGTTTTAGGGCAGGGGGTGATGGAACTTTTGCAAGGTGCTATCCCTGTTACAGCTATTATTAACCTTGTGGGAGGATCCTACATATTCTATTTAATACTAAAGGAGAACCGCATATGATAGAAGTGAAAAATGTAACCCAGTCTTATGGTCGTTTTGCTGACAGAGATATTCTGAAAGATGTCAGCCTTACTGTTAGAGAAAAAAGCATAACTGCTTTGGTGGGGGCCAATGGTGCGGGTAAGTCCACGCTTTTGGGAGTTATGACCAATCTTGTACCTGCAAGGCAGGGGGTCGTTACTCTTGATGGTGTAGATATAAGGAAAATCAAGACAGCAGAGGTTTCCAAAAAAGTTGCTTTCCTTAAACAAACCCAGCAGCTTAGTGTTAAAATTACTGTAAAGGATTTGGTGGAGTATGGACGTTTTCCCCACTGTGGCGGGCGGTTACGAACCGCCGACAAGCTGAAGGTAGAGGAGGCTTTGTCTTATATGAACCTTGCGGATATAAAGAACAGCTATTTGGATGAAATATCCGGCGGGCAACGACAGCGAGCCTTTATTGCTATGATATTGGCACAAGATACCCCCTATATATTTCTGGACGAGCCTCTAAACAACCTAGACATCCGGTATTCTGTAGAGATGATGAAAGTTGTTTATAGACTTGTTTCGGAGCTTGGCAAAACCGTGGTTGTTGTTTTGCACGATATAAACTTTGCGGCAGCATATGCAAACCACATTGTAGCAATGAAAGATGGGGAAATAGTTAAAGAAGGTTCTCCGGACGAGATAATTACGACAGAGGTGTTGAACCCCGTGTTTGACCACGACTTTCACATAACTTGCTGTGAAGGCAAAAGTGTTTGTTTATACTACGACAAAGCATCAAAAAGATGCGCTATATAACAGTTCCGTTTTGGTAGGACCATAACAGGAACATAATAGGAGGATTATCATGAAAAAAATATTTATCACGTTTGCTCTAATTTTTGCAACTTTTACCTTTGCCGCCTGTGGTGTGGCTGAAATGGGGGCGGCGGTGCAACCGCCTGTGCAAACTGCTACAGAAACACCGGACCCCCCTGCTGTAACTTATGTTACAATTACTGATTTTGACGGCAACATTGTAACGGTAAGGCAGAACCCGACAACAGTTGCCATTTATGACCAAGGTATTTTGGATATGTTGTATGCGGTGGGGTTTGAAAGAACAGGGATAGAACGCCTTATTATCCCGAACCCAACCGGTATGCCGGATGTGCTTGGATGGTTCAGGTACGGAAATGAAAATGTGCAGGTTGTCAATGGCGGCACATTGTTTTACGTGAACTGGGATGTTCTTGATCTGATGGAGCCAGAGCTCGTTATTTTGGGTGCTCGTTCTTTTGGGATGAACGCCGCAGAGGAACGCTTGCCTGCCGATGAGGTTGAGCGGTTTAGGGCAGACACAGAAGAGCGTTACGCAAATACATCTTTTATACGCTTGACAATTAATGCAACACAGTCTGATTTGCTTAACAATATGCGTGACAATGCCTATGCGCTTGCACAGATATTCCCTGCTATAGGTTACGATCTTTTCGTGCATATATATGAAATAGAAGCCGAGATGGCGGCTATAGCGGCGTTTAACCAATCGACCGATCTCACTACTGTGTTTGTTATGATGACGACCCCCACCAGCTTTTCTGTGTTTTTGGAAGGGAGCCGCAAGGGATTCATGTTTTATGAATTTGGCTTCAACTCCCTGGAGATGGATTTGGTTGCTTGGTCTGACCAACACGGGTTTGACGCACAGTCCGAGTTTTTGCTAGAGCAAAACCCGGATGTGATATTTTTGCTAGACCGTACAGAACCCCTAACAGGGCTTGGGGCTGCCACGGAAAATTTCCTAAACGACCCTATTATTCAACAGACAAATGCGTATATAAACGGGCATATATATTCCGGGTTGCCAATGGCAGAGTGGTATACTGTTGTTGGTGGTATTGCCTCTTCCAGGAGGATGATAGAAGACGTTAACCGCTTTGTAGATGCTCACAGATAGCGGGTATAGCAGTTCCCGTATTCAATTGTCCTTATGAATTTTTTTGAACTGCTGAAATCAAGGAAGCGATTCCGCTTAGTAATATTTAAAAAGGACTGCACTAAGCGGAATCGCTATATAAGACAGCTTTTGGTTGGTGAAAAATCTTAACCAACCAAAAGTCGTACATTTGCCAAAAAATCGCAAGAAAGTTCTGAAAAAAGTTTCTCTATAAATGGCGTTTCCTCACGGGTTCAGGGACCCACGGGTGAACCAAAAAGAAAATCACGACAAACGCACGAACATAAAAGCACTATACAAAAAATGAGAAAGATGAGATAATAATCAAAAAAGGGGGTTATCATATGGAAGAATTAATAAAA
>JGI24700J35501_10930297_pt1 | contig 12847 bp, 6 predicted proteins | sample TergutTh196P1_FD_35501 | JGI IMG/M metagenome (IMG submission 35501) | reverse complement strand
CCCCACGTACGATATTGATCACGGTTTGTACTGTACCTAAATAATGCACAAGACGAAAATTGAGGCCAGTTGTGATCCTCCCTTGTGTAGATCCGTCAAGTAACATCCATGCACGAAGACCATTTTTATTGATACATGAAATATCAAACAAAATAACGGCAAGCTGCGCACTTGCACACTGGTGACTTCTTAACGTCGCTCAAGGTTCACCGGAACTTCCCCAGGTAAGGCTGCCACATGAGGCACTCAATACCTTTAACGAGTATGATTTTTTTTTATCACGTATAGCCAATATTAAACAGGATGAACATTAAAAATATCTTTTGAGCAGCTCTTTCGATCTGGCTGGCCGACATTATTTATTTTAATATTAAGCAACATATCGGAGCTTGATTACAATAACACGTAGCCCTAAGACTAACAAGCTATTTTGCTCTAACGTAAATTGCTAGATAAATATTAATTTCTTGTATCACCCAGCGGTTCTACCTGTTTAGTTTTGTTTGCTTACGCTTTGTCTTTTCCTTTGTTGGCGGTGATTACTGCACTAACACTGCGCCTGTTTTTACCACACACTAATAGTGTTTATGGTGCATTTCACTGTGCTCTGCTTTTAATGATCACTACACCAGCTCAGGTTTTTTCTTTTACGCCTTCGCACTTGTTCATTGTTGTCGAGCATCTGGATCGCTTCGACTTTGGCGTGGTGGAGAGACCGTTCTTCATGCTTCTTAGCGAAATTTCTAAGTTCATTTGTAACCATCTCCATTTGAAAGTCCCTTTGGAGGTCGGCCTTTCTGATATACCAAGGTGCATCAACGATATTCCTAAGTACCTTCTTTTGAAATCGTTGAATGATGTCAGTGTGACTCTGTTTCGTGCATCCCCACAGCTGTATGCCGTAGGTCCACAGAGGCTGCAATATTTGTTTGTACAGCATCAGCTTATTGTGTATCGACAGGACCGATCTTCTTGCCATGAGCCAATACATTTTCTTGTATTTTAGTCCCAGCTCTTCGCGGTTTTTCTTGACATGTGCCTTCCAGCGCAGTTTGGCATCCAGCCGACATTAGTTAAGACATAATTTTCAATGTTTACTTTAATAAATGTTCCCAACATAAAATGTAGTATGATACCCGTACTGAGAGAGAGCCTGCGTTATTACGTCACAGACAGACACAAGGCACGACGGACAAACTTTCTTTGAAAGGTACCAATAGAGACAGCCCCAGGACAAGGGTTATATACCGTTTATGTGAAAGTAATGTATAGTGTATATATTTATAATATACTCGTATCGTAGATTATGGATGAAAGAGCAAAATATAAAATTAGTGAAGAATAACCAATTTTCCTTTGACAAATCCCAAATATTTGCATTTTCAAGTAAAAACTCTGCATCGCATTTATGAAGAAATTAGCGGCGGATTAATTCGGCTAATGGTTTATAAACTTTAGTTCAATATAATCTCTCTTTCCCTCCTTGTCTCTAACAGGTCATGATTGGTTATTTTACCTACAATTTTACCTATTTGATACTATACATTCCATGCATTATTTTTACGTTCAGTCATATTCACCAGCAAGCGCACACAATATGATATAAATCATACACAAATCTTACAAAAATCCTACATGTTTCCGCACCGAGGTGCCATCAAGAATTTACGAATACGAAGGAATATAATCACCGCCAGTAATTATGTGGTAATTTTTAATTTTAAATGTCCTAATACTGTGCATTTCACTACCAAGATTGTTGCGTTGGTGCTTATAAACTTTTGTATATGCAACTGTAACGCCTATCGGACAAGAGGCTTGACCCCTATCAAACTTTATCAAATAGACATTAATTTGCAGAGATAATTAAAACCTCTGAGTAGCGCTGCCACCGCCTCAGCTTCTGAGGAAACTCACGATATATATATTCACGGGATTTTGGGAACGAATAATTCAGTTGATTGAACAGTTTGAACAAATTATGTCTATATTCTACTTTAAATAAATGGCACTGAAGGAAGTATGAAATCATACAGTAAAACACATATAAAAGTAATGCAACAGTTTAAAACAACTAGCCTGCCTCTCCGTGTATATTGTAAAGCGTAAATTTAGAATTTTGATAAAATATTCGAAATATAAATCGTAAGTACTCAACTTTAATAGTTTAACAAACACAACTAACAAAGCTTACCTTGTAGGAAGATAAAGATGCGCGGCATCGTAATATATAACAACTTTCAATAATACATTTGTGTACTTTATCACAATATTATCTTGAAGATCGTGGTGCGTAGCTGCCAGTAAGAAATTTAGACGTCGAGTGATTTAAGTCGTTGACCGTTAGGGGAAAATATATAGAAAAGGCATGCAAGTCATGACATTCCTTAAAGAATAATGAACTAACTACCTACACTACCGGGTTGAGATGCGTATGAACTGTTAAATACTTCTGCGTTTGCAGAATTTACAGTTAACTTTTCCTGGTATAGTAAAACTGTACAAATGGAAGCTTTTGGTTATAAGTAAAGTGCATTACAATTTTAATATAAAATTGTAAAAAGTTCTGAATTTGATAAGTCTTGTCATTCATTACACAACTCCTTGAGAATGGCACCTCGGTGCGGAAATACGTAAGAGTTTTCCAAGAATTATGTATGATTTATATCTTATTTTGTGCATTTGTTGCTGAATATAATTTACTACAGTTGTACTGTACCTGTTGTTCCTTTGTGGATGCGAAATTTGTTGCTGGTGTGAGAGAAGGGGTTCTGAGGAAGAATTTTGAACACGTGAGGGAAGAAATAACAGGAGATGGAGAAAACTGTGCAATGACGAACTTTGTAGTTTGCCCCCAGCTTCGAATATGGTTGGGTGATGGCAACAAGTAAAATACAAAAATGCAATTTGTAGCATGTATATGAGATATAAATATTGCGTGCAAAATTTTAGTAGCAATACAAGAGGAGGAGACTACATGGTGGACTTAGGCATCGATAAGCATGATAATATTAAAGTTTGCTTTAATCGCTTAAAGACCAGAAGTCATTACATTAACCAGTTTCTGTCACATTCAGAAGCTCTTCATTTTGCCGCTTGTGTAGGTTTGTATTTATGTTATGCTCAGAATAAGTGTTAATTATTTGTATCCCTGTTCTCTATTTCCATAACAGGCTTACTGTTTTAAATGCCTTCTTGTTATGTGTTGATTTTCTTCTTTACTTATTGACGTGCTACATTTTCTGTTATATGTGTAATATGAGGTGTAATGACAATAAATAAAGACCCGGCTTAGTTCAGTAGGTGTAATGACTATGGCCCAGTGGTTCCTATAGTGTGCTTTGCGAATCCCAAGGGATCCGTGACCAGTTTCCGTGGGATCCGTGGATACGTTTATGTAATGGCTACTTTGAAGTTCACTTACTTTTTTTGTTAGATGAATAATGTTTTTAAGAAATAATCGAGGAACTTCTTAAGCTGGCGATGTATTCATTTCGTATAAACCTTAGCATGAATAGTTAAGAAATCGCTGCACCCACGAAACGAGAGACGGGTATTTAAATTAATGTCGATTCACGCAATGCATTGCATGCTACTGGTATGTATTTGTAGCAATCTAAAAACAGTTCCGAGGTACACATTTTTAATTTTGGATACCTAACATCCGGGCACTCTGTATTTACAGGAGCGGAGATGTGAGGATCCGTAGTTATTTTTCGAAGCCATAAGGGGTCCGCGAGCAAAAAAGTTTTGTGAAACACTGATATGAGCTGTTGGCTGGACCTCCGGGGAATCGAGATTGTGTTGCTGGCAGGTGCAAGAGACTTTCCTCTTCTTCTGAGCACCCATTACGGCTCTGGAACCCACCTTGGCCTCCTGTTCGGTGGCTACCGAAGAATTAAAGCAGCCAGGGCCTGAAACAGATCACTCACTTTCATTTAGTGCCGAAATTAAGAATGCTTGGAGCCATAATTCCACTCCTCCATATATTTTCGCGATGTGCTTGAGGAGAATTTTACCTTTTACCTTTCAAAGACAGAGGTTGAATCTGAACAGGTATATTGAAAAAAAAAAGGATGGGGCAAGAATGGATGGAATCCCCGTTGTCGGAAATCCAATGACTATACTGCATGTACGCAGGGCCTGAAAGAATAAAGAAAGTGCTGACATCGACATAACTTCTTTTTGATATATAAGCTTATGTGTATATTAAGTTTAGTTCGTAGTAACAGCACGGAAATTCTATTAGAAATTTTCAGTGTTAATATCAAGTGATCGAATATTTTGAAACCTACAACAGGGGATCACTTTCCTTAATGCATCAGGAAAACTTACTTCTTCGTGTAAATCTGATAGTGAAACGCGCGAATTCTACAAAATACACATAACGGACATTTATAATTCTGTTGACTAGATAGCGTGTAATCAGTTTGATCTGCTCTCCATAATCTTCATTACAATTAAAACGAGCTATGGGCAAGTTCAGGCCTGTATAACAGGCTGCTAGTCGTATCCGGAACAACTTACAGCTATGTTATCATCTACAGTACGCAAATTTCCATGACAACCCAAATGAAATTAGGGACAAAATCAGCGAACCTTTCATAACCGGATATTGCATAATGATGCTCCCCTAATTAGTCGACAAAACGCGGTGTGTAGTTTCCATGTTAAATGATTCCGTCCATTTCCTCTTGAATGTTAAATACTATTATGTGGATGTCAATCATCTACATTAACCTTTCAAAGAAGACAAACAGAATTATTTTTAAAAAATCATTTCGTACCGCGCAGTAAACACAGCCCGTTTCGGATATACAAACCAAGCAGTTAATGCCGTTTAGTAAAATAATCGCTGTTTGTTCTGAGATCCATACGAAACACATAAATGCACTGTGTGGGCAGAACGTAACATTTTTGTAATCTTAAACTTAGTGGCAAATAAATTAACCATTCGGCTCTAAAGAGGCAGTGAAGGACACTAAAGTTGATGTTGCGAATCGCTGACATCAGACTGTCAAATCGCCATGTATCGTCCTGGTCCTGTATCTTTTCCTGACTTCAGGGTAAATAAAAGAGACAATGGGCTTTCCGAATAAGAGGTAGGCTACTTGGGTGTCTTCGTACAACAAACGTAATAAACCAGAGATTTTAAATTAGGGCTACTGTGTCATCACATCTACACGTGTAAATTAGAATACAAATATGTTGGTCTTTAAGTGATGCTACTTTGTATGAGCGATGTTACTGGTCCCACTGAAACGTCTGAAGGGGACTAGACGTTGTTAATTTTTTCGCAGAACTTCTTGTTAAATAGAACAAAAAATTCGGTCGAGTTAATTTAACACATTTCTTGTGAGTATTTTGTGTTTTGTTTGTGTATGTTTACATTTTTAAGCAATTTATTTTGCTTAGTCACATTTATGGAGTACGTATTAGGAGAAACTGTGATTTCGTGTTGTTTCTGAAGGACTGTACGGGGTAGGTCTGGGTCAGTTTCACGTTTGTCTGCAGAAGAGCAGTAAGTCAATTTACTGGCTAAACCAAAGAAATAGTATTGCTTATTTTAAACTCATATTTTGTAATGCTGCGGACTTTTAATATGTAGCGCACAAACCCTTAGCACGATTGTTCGTTGGCGAATGAATTTTCAAATAGTGTAGGAACTACCTCAAAACTGTAAGCGCCAGAAGAGGACATGAAGGAAGTTCCGTACTGAGAGCCCACAAATATTAGGCGCGACCGTATGAACTTTAATCGCCACGGTGATCTGGGGCCCAGGTTTTGTAGACCCCTGCAGTTGCTATATACATAAAGTACCGAACAGGTTAACACAGCGAAGACACGATACACAGTTTAAGACTCGTCTTCCTGAGTGACAACTTTCTTGATTTTCTCCATTTTTCCAAGCGTTTCATAATGATGCATGCTAACTCAAGCTAAGTTGTCTTCGTTCCTCACCTTTCATAATCAACGCTCAGCCTGTCACTGTATGCTGTGCTAAGCATCGTGTATTGGATCTTCTCGGTTGTTCTGCATTTTGAGTCTACATGATTGATTGACGGTTTTTACATCTGTTGAAGTTGCTTTGAATAAACTACAGACAAAGAAGGATTAAATTTACCGAACAATTTTTACTCGTGTAGTTAAAGGTCTGGGACAAAAAAGAGTAAAAAGAAAAATATTGAAAGAAAGGTTACTAAAGGAGATGACCTGCAAGATAATTGATTATGTTCTTGAACACTGAAATAACTTTTACAAATCTTCTGTGTCCTTCTCTTGCATGTCATGCACTGACTAGATGTAGGCCTCGTGCGAAGGTGCTGAGTGGCAACACAGAGCGTCGGGGGTTGCTACACCTAGAGCGGAACTCCGTGTTAATTCTTAGTTCCACCGGGATTTGAACGTCCCTGGTCCCTCCCGCCTGTGACATAGCAAGCCCTAGAGCGGAGGGAAGAACGTAACAACAATTTTAAATTGTTTACAGTATTTGATACATCAAATTGCAAAATCAGTGATAATTATGTGTCCCTTATGTTCTTCCTACATGTTTAGACCTTTGCAAGGTCATCATCAGGGAGGATACACAAAGGCAGGCAATTACAGCGAATTCTATAGAAAAATTTCTCATATATAAATAAATAAATATATATTAGACGACTTTGTAGAGGTCGAAACAAGCAGGAAGAACGTAAATGAAAAATGATTTTTTATTATTAATTGTGCATTTTGTCGGATCAGATACTCTGTAATCAACCCACTGCAAGGAATATGGATTAAGTTAAATTTTTAAGTATTATATTATAGGTTAGGAACGAATGACGATTACGCAATTATATGTATGTAATTAAACGGAGTAACAGAAATAAATAACAAAATCGAAATAAAAAGTGTTTATTATTATTATTATTATTATTATTATTATTATTATTATTATATGAAAGGTTTGTTTAGGAAATTTAGGATGGATTGTGAGCGAGAATGACAAAAGAACTGTGCAAACCACCCTCCTGATTTATTGCGTGGTTAGTGTGCTGAGGGCAACTTCAGTACGTCAGACCAAGAAATGGAGAAATAAGGAACAGACAGCAAATGCAAACATAGTGACAACATAAAAAATTACAAGTGAAATAGAAGCCAAATAATAAGTGTAACACAAGAAGATGGGATCACAAAAATGGCATATCTGCTCCCAGAGGGAAGACCTAATGATAGATGGAAAGAACAGTTTAACTTCTAGATCTCTGGATGGGTTCCAAGAACCTAGCCAGTGAGAAGGTAAAAAATATAGGAAGTACACAGGCGGAAACTGTCTCATTCAGTACGGCACTTCTGTCTTGGCACTTGTAGGCAGGAAAAGAAAAGGGCGCCATTTTCACACACGCAGTACTCTGCTGATCTCTAATCGAGAGTCGATCAAGTGTCCTCTTGAATACAAAACAGCAGTTCTAAATGCTGCAACGCGGCACTGAGCAATGAATTGTGACAGTAGCGCAGGATATTAGGCGAAGAGGATGTTAGCTCAGCTGCAACCAGCCAATTCTGCTGACTCTGTTGGTTAACGGAATTTTGTTACGGGGTTTCAAAGTACCTCCAAATAATGCTGTGAATCAGACCTATTTCCCATTAGCCCACCACAGCTCGCTTTCAGACCTTGTCCGATTGTGTTCATCTCCTGACTGATGACGCCAAGCATTGGAGTTAAACTTTTCGGAAAATTTTGCTTCCTCCATCTTCAGAAGTGCAGATAGATGCAGATGATCTTTTCGAAACGTCGGTAACGACACAAGTCTACATGGCATCAAACGCAGAGTATAACAGCCTATAATGTTCGCTGCTCTGAATAAGCAAAATCCGGTACGTTATATTATTCAGTACTGCAAAAACCACGACATGAATGGTTGCATTCATGTAACAGTTTAGAAAATGTAAGCATAGTGCGACAAATTATCCCTGTGCTTGCTGTTGGGGTGTGTGAGGGTGGAAGTAGAGATCCCTTCATTTTTAACTTCGACGTTAGAGGGGCTAAGTGGTTAGCTTCATGCCTTGGCTGCTTTGCCACCGGTAAAAACTAAACGGTACCTTGGGTGGTACCCAGGGCCGGTCTGGATTTTTTTGGAGAAGAGTGGATTTGGTCACATCTGCCCGGAATGGAATAAAATTCTTCGGTCGTCCAGCTGGGAGCCTAGTTGTTGTGGCGACTGGAGTTTAAAGTCATGAATGGCGACCTCTGAGCCTGTCCTGTAAATAATAATAAAAAAAGGATAAGCTCGCAGGCACAACGGCCCGGCATAAATTCGTCCTATGGGACTACGTATTTAGCCAGAACAGTCCGAACAGCTTCCTTATAAGTTAACTGGCAATAATGTGACCCCAAATTTAAAGTTTTGAAATGCGGAACCAAAATGCTGGAAGATTTTGGTCTTCCCGGATTTAGGTCGTAGTCTTGGAACTGCGTACCGGCATTTAGGATGTTTGTGATTTCTCCATTTTTCGAAACCGGACAAACTCCAAAATCAAAGCTGATTAGGTGGGCGATTATGTAGCATGCATAGGGAAGTTTGTATCCATCTGCAGGATTTCACGGGGTGACATATCCTCTTGAACATTCACTGTCGTCAAAATTAGGAAGCTGATAACATACAAGATGATTTCAGATAGAGGATAATCCACCGAGAAACGAAATGTTAAGTTCATAAATAAAACAAATCAGACAATCGACCGTCAGTCACAACTGTTTCTTTTTAAATGACACCTTTTTAGTGTCTAAAGCCTACTAAATGTTTCGACTATTTCTCATCAAGCCCATATTAGGCACGAGTCTCAAAACAATAAGACAGGCAAGTTCACATACACAGAACATTACTAGTTCAGAAGACCTGAACCAATCTTACAACTTTTATTTAAAGTTTCCGTTTTTTAAAAAAATGAAAGTTAGAATTTACGGTACGTTGTTTTACTGGCCTTAGCTGTTTCTCAAACCAGCGTGATGATTGGTGCACAAATTTAAGTCAACGTCCTCTCCCATTACTACTGGTCTTACAGGCAGCTTCACCTGCTGCGTGCTACAGACTCGAGCGTACTGCAGCGAAGTAGTGTCATGTGTGATAGTCGCACGGCGCTCCGTATATACACAGATCTGTTCCTCGCTTTTCCACATCCCCTGTCATAATGCCGGTCCAGAGGCGTTGCTATGGGGTAGATTCTGTTACCATGGTGACGACACAGAGCAGAAGGAAAGCAGTTTGGGCGCGACAAGAGCGATGTGTATGTGTGTGTGTTTGTGTGTGTGTGTGTGTCCGCACAGCCACCGGGATTTACCGTACAGGAACATTCATTTCACCTTCTGGGTCCCAGTGTCAAGTAATGCGCAGCCTGATTATGCTTAAAGACCCCATGATATTTGTGTATTGGGGACATTTACACATAGGTTGACAGAATGTGGTAAAATCGCGAGAGTGGTAGAAAATGGCATGTTTTATTCTACGTAAGAATTGGCAAACATTCGTCTCAAAATGTTATTCAGACTATGGCTTCCTCTGTCGCATAATTTGGACTTTTTTTACAGACCTTGTTGTAAATCTGTTTAGAATATTTAGTGGTGGCGTGAGGGTGGGATTTCTTTAGGACGTGTAACGAGTGTTCAGGGAATGTCAAATCAACCTGCATTTGTTAGCTATATGCTAAATTTCTGACGTAAATATCTTATTTACCTATATCATTTTTTTCGTGTAATTTATTCCCTTTTATCTTTTCGTGTTTTTTCCCGTCTTTTTGTCTTAAAGTTACCCCGTTAACCACTCGCATTCTTTTAAGTTTCTCTTCAGGCCGTAAAAGTAATTGTAGGCGTTAAACAAAACTTTGCAGCTATAATCGCCCTTTGAAGACTGAAATTCACGTAAATTATATATGAACAGACATCTGCTCCCTCACAGAGAACAAACTCCTTCTCCATTAACAAAATCAGTTAATGTTGTTTTTGGAAGTAATCGCTGTTTGTTCTGAGAACCCTACAAACACATAAGTACACTGTGTGGGGAAAATGCGAGGTTCTTAAGTGTTGACGCGGGTGATCCATCTAGCTACCACGGGCTTTAAACAGCGAACAGAATTTCATTTTCTTTAAAAGTATTTGAAATGATGGTGTGAATTTTATGTGGATTTTAAACATTATTTGACGTAACATCCCACAGAACTTAGCTCAATGTGACCCCGTGTTCTTTGCAGAAGATTAAAGATAATATGTACACACACACACACACACACACACACGCACACGCACATATATATGTATGTAACAGGTTCATTTCTCACCCTAGTGTTTACAGATAGGAAACAGAGCTAACTTAGACTCGTTGTATGCTCCTTGCAAATTGACAACATCGTTAAAGACACACATTTGTAAATTCCACCACACCTTAGAAACAGTGTTAGCCTGCACTGAAAGCTTTTCATTGAGATTAAACAAATAAGTAAGTTAAGTGAATAAATTCACAAAACGAATACATTGTAACTAGTAGTCAAAACACAACTAAGTTTTATTTGCTTCTGCTGGTACAAAAATATTAGTCATTACAACTACATGTTTCGGCCCTTTGTAGTGGCCATCATCAGGTTGTGTATTCCTAGTTTCAAGAGTTATGTACAATATGCCAATTAGACTATGTTTGATGATGAGATCTCAATCATCCTAATGTATAATATAATATATAATAAACTATACTGGTTTTCTGTGGATTCAAACACGTTATGAATGTTCTGGGTCGGTTCTGTGGCTGGTAGGGGGCAGATCGACATATCATGAGTGCTGGCTTTCTCAGTAGAGATCAAAGTTTATCTGTTCTTACACCACGGCGAGAAAGGAGCAGATAAACTTTGAACTCCAGTGAGAAAGGCAGCACTCACGATATGTCGATCTGCCCTCTACCAGCCACAGAACCGACCCAGAACATCATAAGGTGTTTGAATCCACAGAAAACCAGCACAGCTTATTATATATTATATTATATTATACATTAGGATGATTGAGATTTCATCATCAAACATAGTCTAATTGGCATATTGTACACAACTCTTGAAACTAGGAGTATACAACCTGACGATGGCCACTAGAAAGGGCCGAAACATGTAGTTGTAATTGTTAATATTTGTATACCAGCAGAAGCAAATAAAACTTAGTTGTGTTTTGACTACTAGGTACATTGTATTCATGTTTACACACACAACGGGGATGTCTCACCTTAAAATCACAAAACGAAATCTTTGTAAAGCTTGGTGTATTTTTTTATGTCTAGAGAAAAAAAAAAGTTATGATAGTGAGCCCTCGGGGTCGCACCCAATAGAGGGGAAGCGCTAGCCTCTCTCCGTATTCTGTCCCCGCAACAGCTCTTCGATGCATCGTAAATTACGCTACGCAGGCGTCTAGTATGCCAATTACAAAACCGAAATAGAGAATTTAGAATCACCAAACTCCAAACCAGTTTTACCTTCTCGACATACCCTGGGTGTCTGCGTAGCCCCCACGAAGAATTCGGGCAGCAGTCTCTCCCCAGCGGCTGGCCAACCAAATTAAGAAAACTTCTCGAAGAGGAGTCCAATCTGCGAGTGCCAGACCCCTGCTCCTAAACCCACCAAGAAAACTCGGAGAAATGACGCTCCCACATTTCACTACCCCAAAATAACCAATCGCCAGCCGATAGCCATGTATGGAAAGGAGAAAATGGTGTTCGTCTTGCTGCGTTACTTCCGCGTAGCAACGAACTTTGAGCCGGCCTAAAGCGGTCGGCTCAATAGTCTATAGGATTTTAATGGGAATCAGGAATCAGAAAGAGTCTAACGGCGAGGAAACTTCACTGAGAGCGGGAGGATATTTGCTTAGCATTCACAGGAATGCTCTCACTCACACTTGTATTCTAATTCTACAAGTTCGTAGTTACCTTTGGGGTTCCCAAAAGTCTCATTCGCGACTCGAGGAATATTTATGTGACTTCTATCGAGGTTGGTTTGCTGGTCGTGGAAAGATTTACAGTTTGTGAAAAAAGTATCTAGCTTTTTCTTCCTTCCTGCCCTTGTGTGTTGAGGGCAATAAGTTGGACGGCGTATCCTGCAGTGTTCTGCAGCTCTGTTCCTGAGGTCTGTTGTCAAATGCTAAGACGGACATCTGAGGGCTACCCAAGGTATATATTTATAGGAAAGTAGGTACTCTTCAGAAACCTCGCCCATTTTCTTCATATTTCAGTATTAATTTTATTTCATTCTGTCTCAGGCTTTTGTCATATTTATACCAATTCACAGAGAAACTAAAGGCGAAATAAACGGAGTAATACTCGTTACTGTTCAGTTAACTCTGTAAATTCCAGTGGTTACTATGTGTACCACCAGGTATAACATCCGAAATTCTGCATTCTGTTCACAGAATGCATATATGTGTTTTGCCCGGTTCTCAGAACAAGATGCGATTGTTTACTGCGCCATGGGAATTTGGTCTTTAAGTACACCTGCGGTTAATTTCGCCTCTCGCCGCGGAGGCCCGGTTCTGACGCCACGACACTGAAATTTGTGGTAGAAAATGTGGCTCTGGGACAGGGTTTTCTCCGAGTACTTCGGTTTTCGACTGTCAGCATCATTCCACCAATTCTCTGCCTTCATTTGTAACTAGGGTAAACCATACAGTTATTGGCCACTTAAGGGAAATTTTCTCTTTTTTACATAGCAGACGTCAGGGATCTTGTTGGAAAGTAATTTGAAATGTATTTTTGGAATGCTTATTTATTCCTTAAAACACATACAAAGTTACAAGTATGAGAAACACTTACAAGAATACGATATGAAACTTCAAAATATAAGT
>JGI24700J35501_10930298_pt1 | contig 12849 bp, 10 predicted proteins | sample TergutTh196P1_FD_35501 | JGI IMG/M metagenome (IMG submission 35501) | reverse complement strand
GAGTGTGTGGGCGAAAAAATATCAAGAAAGAAACTAGATTTCTCTGTTCAGTGTGGTGTTCCTCTGCATCCAGAAGGCTCCTACACATGATATCACATGCTGAAACATTACTAAAGGTATGGCCTAAATTTCAAGCTTTTATCTCATATAGTTTTTGTCTAATTATTTTTTTACTGAAATCATGAAAGAAGGGGCTGTGGACCCTTTAAATGGCCGGCATTTTAACGCCCCTGGGTATTTAAATAGCTGGCAATGAATGTGTTAAAAATCTTGAACTGTTGTTGAGCTTGTATTCATGTTGAATGCAAATCAAAATGGTATCTGCTGTGTACCATTTGGTAGAAGTTCATGATTAGCATTTACAGCTATATATTAGTTACAGCTATGGCTGTGAAACATTGTATGGCACTAAAATGATGACATAGTCCCATACCTTCAGAACTTCAGTAGCTCTACAACCACACACCATGTTCAAGTGGTTAGCATTTCTGCTTTGTATTTGGGAAGTGTCAGTTTCAAATGTCAGCCTAGAGATGGACTATTCTAATGCAGAGTTTTTTTTAATAGTTTTCCTCAGCCCCTCCAGGCAGATGCCATTGTACTTATTACCTCACATTAGGCCTTGAACACTTCCTTCCACATCATTTCCAATTCATTATTCACTGACAATTCTTTTATTCAATATCATATGTTTTAACGTAATTATACGGTTATGAAAGAATCCATAATGATAAGCAGTAGTGTGGATGATGTGTATTTAACGATTTCAGATGTCCTTTAACATGTTTATGCATACATAGGTTGATAATTATACCTGACCTTTGAAAGACCTGCATTTGTATTATGAATGCATGTAGGGAAGTAGACCTACAAATTCATTTTTTATATTTAGACGACAAAGAAATTTACTGAATTTTTGAGACATGCTTCATAATGTCTGTCTTTTTTTTTCACAAATGCTGTTCATTTCATAATTTTATCTCTTTCTGTTCAAATAATATCTAAGTTGTCATAAACTGTTCACTAAAATTGAAATACTCATGCCAGTTGACTAAAGGCTACTGGACCATTGAAGTGAGGGGTATACACAGTGTGGAATATCACATTATGATTAGTCTGTAGATCGTATATGGTCTACTGCATATTTTTAAAACTATAACTTTGGTGTTAAAGTGAATGATTTTCTTTCCACGTTTATATGATAGCTTGTCGGAGGTCTGTTAAGGCAACAGATTGTAAAATTCCCAAAACGTTTAAGATTGTAGAAAAATAATGTTTCAGATAGTATAATTTCTATGCAGTGTAGTATATATAATTGTAAGAATTTTATTTGTTTCTTGATTTGTATTACAGAGTGCATTACCAGACCTGTATTCACAACTGCAGTTAGATGACAAGGGTTCCTGGTCAGGTTTCACACACAATGCAGAATGTGAAAATAACTTGCCAGTGCAATTATCTCGCAAATTATCCCCATTCCAGAAGGTTCTTGTGGTGCAGGCCTTGAGACCTGATCGACTTCATTCCACACTTATTAAGTTTGCTCTACAGACTCTAGGTACAGTGAAATTTTATTCACAAGAGGTTATTATAGTTCAAGGTCATTTGCCATCCATCTTTGTAATATAATTTACAATTAAATTATGAACTTTGAGTTTCATGCAGAGAGAGCAGAGATTCCTCTATCTTTCAGCTCTGAAATAGAATCTTCTCATCAACACTTGCCTCACTAACAAAGATAATGTGGGTTAAGATTGATTCCCTGCATGAAGATGTTTCAATATTCTTGTGGTTACTGTAATACATACAGCATTAAAAATCAGAATATTTTCCACAGTTTTGTACCATCTTGCAGAATATTGTATCTTTAATAGTGAGGTTATGTCAAAGTCTAATAAAAATTTTCCAATACTTTTTTACGTTTCTACTTCTATGGGAGATTATTCCTCTTTTCTTGCTCTGTTTTATGGTTTTTGGATTTTTCTTTCAGTTTGACTAATTGAAGAATTGTATATAAATTAGATACATAATTAAAAATAAAAACTACAATAAAACTGCAGCATATCCTTCTAGTGGTAGAACTTGTAGGACCTGGATTTTCGGGCTTTGGCTTATAGGATTCCTTTGTTTGTCTCCTAAGTGTGCTACATTACTGTATCTCATCTGGGGGGTCTTTGTTAGGGGCAAGTTTGTAAGGTAGAACTTTCACTTGAAGAATTTCAACATGCCACCAACCAAAATTTCCATGCATCTGCTAGCTTCATGTCTGTTTATCTTGTATGAATGCTGTTAGATCACAAAAGTGCTCACACTGTTGACTGTTTATGCAGCTGTTTTTGAATTATTTTATCTTTGTTAGCCTACCTGTTAACACTGTTGAGTAACATGTTATAAACATAGTACAGTCTTTATGAAAAATGTCTGTGTGCACATGGTAATAAACTTTAAGGTTCTACAAACTGTGGAAATTTCGTGGCAAGCTGATCAGCTGGCAACTTTTCAAATATACTCAGGTCTAAGACATTAGTTGGTTGGTTAGGTGGTTGGTTAGTTAGTTAGTTCATTAGTTAGTTAGTTAGCCTTTATAAATATAAATTAAGAACCAAACTGAAAGTAAGCTTTAATGTTGCATAATCTCAATGAACTGTATGTGAGTAAACATTTGTTTCTGGTGCTGAGTATCGCTGAACTCTAGTCACCATTCATGGTTCAGTGAAAGTGGCATTGATGGAAAAGTGCTAATTTTTCAATGAACTGGCATTATGTGTTATTTTTCTACACAATTATTTTGTTTTCTGTTTCATCTGTCACTAACAGTATATTTTCAACCATGTTTATGGTAGCTCTTGGTTTCAAATGTTCAGAGTAAGTGCAGAAAAAAAGTTTTGGTACGCATTTTTTGTTGATTTTGTAGGTTTGCAAGACCTTTCTCCACCAGCACTGAGTCTGAAGCAGCTGTTATCAGAGACTGTTGCAACAGAGCCCATTCTTCTAGTCATTTCTCCTGGAGCTGATCCATCGGAGGAACTGCGTGCTCTTGCTCTCTCCACAGTAGGGGATCAACATTATTATGAGGTGCATATGTATTCTAAATGATGAGTAGAATTGATTTGGTAGTGTGACAAGTTTTTAAAAGTGTCTGCATTCATGTAATCTGTATTTTGATTAAGGTCAGGGACATTTAATTTTAATTTTAAATTTTACTGAACATGTTTTGCTTACTCTACAGAACAGTCCTCTGACAGTCATGATTGTTACAATAAACCTTTTACGTTTTATGTCACAGTGATTGTTTTGTATTTAGTTCTCAGACATTATTGGTAAAATGGAGATCCCCAGAATTCCTCCTTACTGCCACTGGTTTAGCATTTTGATTATATTACTTTTTTTTTTAGCATGTATATTTGTGTCCGGGAACCTTATAAGCTTCACGTAATATTCTGGACACTGTTGTCCATGATAAGGGATTACACCTCTACAGCCTGTCTCTGCTCGGCCCATCATTTTTCAGGTCCACCAACATATTTCCTTAGCATCTGTATTGAAACACATTCTGTTGGCACTTCAGTCACACAGTATCTTTAATACATTGTCCATTTAACAGTATAGTCAAAGTAACAGTATAGTCGACCACAGTGGACTTTTAAAGTCTATAATTTATTAATTACTTTTACATAATATATATTTTGAAAAGAAATTTATGAGTTTGATAAAAAAAATCTATTCAGTTTCCCTTCTAATCGTTTGTGTAATTTGTCTTGTAATCCACATTTTCAAATTATACAAGAGTCAGTTCTGCTGTTACTTTGTGAAGAGTTAGATAGAAAGCTAGTGCATTTTTACTCGTTCCACCATTTCATCATTTCTCTATCATTGCTACCAGCGTACTCAAATTTTGGTTGATTACCATTTACATTATACTAGTTAAACTTTTGTGAACAAGCATGGTAAAAAGCAAGTGGATTTTGAGAGTCCACCCCTGTATAATTCAGATTTGAAGCTTTCAGAATAGTGATGTGCAGTGAAGTGTTCTCAGTTGATCAGCTGTGTGAAAATGAAACTACTATCTGGTGTTTTGAAAACTGCCTCTATCTCCATCATCAGAGGATAGTGTGATGAGTGATGTATATCCATTACACTTATACTTGTGCAGCCCACTTCCCTGTCTGAACATATGTTGCTCAGGAAGCAGAGAACAGAGCCTGGCAGGCAGGCTTCACATCCACTTTTTTTGTTTTTAGCCCCCTGCTTGAGGTGCTGCATTTCCACACTTTGAAACCTTCCATGTACTGCATGTTCCCCTTGGATCATAATCATTAGCGTAACAGCAACTGAATACTCCCAGTTACTGTGTACAGGCATGCATGTCTTGAGAGACGTGCGAAGATATCAGCCTTTCTGCCTCAGTGTTGCTGTATTTGCTTTTGTCCCAAAACCTTCTGTAGTTGTGGCATATTAAAAAAAAAAAATTGTTATACTCTCTGATTGTTTGCTGTTGCATAGATTGCAATGGGCCAGGGCCAGGTTACTGTGGCATTGGATCACCTGCATGCCGCTGCTCGACAAGGAGACTGGCTGTGCCTTAAAAACTTGCACCTGATGACCTACTGGCTTCCCACTCTTGAGAAGGAATTGAAGTCCCTCCTCCCACATGAAAACTTCCGTTTGTGGTTCACTGCTGAGGCTCATCCAAGATTTTCAGCTATCCTTGCCCAGTCATGTCTCAAAGTAACTTACGAGGTATTGTACTGAATTTGTGTATGTGTGTGTGTGTGTCTGTGTGTTATGAAAAACACATAACATGTATAGTGAACACACTAAGGAACAGTCCTGTGTGACATCCACTGAGACTGTTGGAAGGCATTACAGCATTACATGTACTATGCTCAGTTTATGTCTGCCAAATCCACTGTTTTCTATTAAAGATACCCCACTGGCCCTATTGCTGGTATATTACAGATACAAATTTGTTTTTTCAAAATTTATTGCACTGTATATATTACATTTCACAAAATCAGAGTTTTACTTGCATGTTGTTAAATAATTACAATCTCAAAATATGAGTAGTTTGAGATAAAAACATTTTCTGTGTCATATCTATAATTTATATTTTGGACCAGTTCTTTACTGGACATTGTGATCATGTTTCGTATTTGAGAGTTCCTGGGCTTATTTCTTGGTCCGGATGCCAAGATCAGGAATTTTATTTGGTTTTTCACTGAATTTATTGGCATTATTTCCATTGCTTTTTATAGTTTTCATCCTTCCTGAAGGTGAATTCTGGAACGTGAACTAATTAGATCACAGCTACTTTCTTCTGCATTGTATTCAACATAAAATTCATAATCATTCTTCCTTTCATTACTGTGTGAACTTAAGAATTCAGAAAGTTTCATGAAATAAACTAAGAGTGAGAAATTGTTATGTTTTCAAGGTCATGGGTTGTACAGAATCAAATGGTAAGAGTAAACAACGTTTAGGTGAATAAGTTAAATTTTCTTTTTTCCATTCTCTACTGACAGGAAATTTGTAACTGAGATTCCTTCATATGCCTTCTTACATAACTTTTATTTGTCAGTGTTTGGTATGGTGTATTATGACATGTTTGATTTTGATACAACCTAAAATACCTCAGGCCATTCCATGGCTCAGGGCTGTAGTCACTGATCTTTCACCATGGAGGCCCAGTTTTGATCCCACTCCAGCCCATGTGAGAATTTTCGTGGATGTAGTGGCACTGGGACAATTTTTCCTCTAAGTTCTGTGTCTGCTCTTGTCAGCATCATTTCACCATTGCTTTATACTCATATTTTGTTCATCTACAACCAATGATGTATAATGTTGGGAAATGATTGTGTGATTAAATAGAATACTTCTGTCCCTTCTTTCTTGAAGGAATTAATTTTTATACTGTAATTTAACATGCTTAGAAGTGATAATTAATAGACTTGTAACAATTATTTATAGTGTACAACATGAGACAACTTCTCTTTTACAAATCTGTGGCAGAGAAGTTACCCAAATACAATCTTGTAGGACCATATTGTCTTCCACCCAATTTTAAGTATTGTCATAAGTCACTGTGTCTTGCAACAGCAAATATGTGGATATTAAATCACATTACTTGCAGTTTCATTGTTGATGATGTGGTTTCAGTCTCCTCAGGGTGTGAAGAAAAATCTACAACGCACTTATGCATCATGGGGTCCAGATTTTATCAGCAGCAGTGGTCAAGGCGAGATCAGAGCCAAGGCATTATTTGCTCTGGCCTGGTTCCATGCAGTGGTTCAGGAGAGACGGACATTTATCCCACAAGGTTGGGCAAAGTTCTATGAGTTCAGTGATGCTGATCTGCGAGCTGGTGCTGAAGTCCTTCAGCAGCTGTTTAAGAAGGGTTAGTTTATTAATGCTACTGGATAATGGGGTGTATGTATATTAAGCATTGCTTCAAACCAATCTTACCCCTCCTTCTATCTTGACTCCTCTGTAAATTAAAGTTCTTAATACTCATGGTCAATCCCCCTCACCCATTGTTATTAGCCAAGTTACACCAATGGCTGTAATAATAATGTTTCATACAAGTTACACAGCATTGGTAGGATAGTAAAATCTGAGAGGTTGCAATGGGCTGAATGTGTAGCTGTGATTGGGCTGTCTTTAGTTCCTACACATGCTTTACCTTGGCATTTCATTTACCATTTGTGCCCTGAATAGAGCCTCTGCTACTTGAATTTTAATTCCTTCCCCCAAAGAATTATGATTGCCACCATTTTGTGGCTCAGTAAAGAAAATGTATCCATTTCTGCCTCACCTGCCATGACAGTCATCCACCATGTATGTAACAGACACTACTGTGCACTGTGGCTCTGCAACATCTTATTAGTGTGCAAACAAAGGCAAGAGTGCCTCAGATATCTAGTAACTCATATATATTGCAATAGAGTTGGCCATGCTGGCTTCCTGTAAGTGTGCACTTCTCAAGATGGCTGATGCAACTTGTACTGTCTGCCAGAAGCAGCTTGTTTATATGAACAAAAGTTGAAAATTTACTTTCTTGACACTTCTAATATGGACATTCTGTTCAAATGGGAGACAGGTATCTGCTGGGAAGGTTATAGGATTGTGTGCACTGAGTTTTACTGTAACACAGTTCTGTAAAACTAAATTTAAAAAGCTTTTCAGTTTAGTGAGTTGTTAGTTCACGAACTTCCCGCTTGTTTGCATATTAGCTTCAAATTTATTGCATTGAATCTCATGCATTAATTAGGTGTAATTTTATAACATTGCATTTTCAACTGGATACAAATCAACAGTGTGCGACAATATAACAAAAAAAGTACAGGGAGGTTGTTAGTTGCAGCTGTATGTTGTAATCCTCTAATTTGTTTTGGTCTACACAGCCATCCTCAGGGAGATCACTTAAACTGTTAATGATAGGTACCCAGGTTTACATGTGTACAAAATTATAGACATTCATTGATATAGTGCATCATGAAAGTCTGCTCTGATTATTTAAAATTGTGGATCCTCTATGAAATTACAACAATTAAAAATATCATGACTGGTCAGCCAAAGTGGGTGTATGATTTGTTGACATTTACATGATAAATAAGTGATTTTATATGTGAAAGTATCACATAAAATTATCAAGTCAGGTGCAAATGATATCCTATGCATATATGTGTGTGGCAGTTTTTCTAGAAAGAGGGAGACAGAGCTTGTCATATTCAAACATCAACGTAACTTATGTGACATTAGTGATATGGAAGGAAGGATATCAGCAAATGTGTGTTCCAACATCCACTCCATTTCCAGACCTTGACACTTGTTACGGACAAGACGGCCACATTCAAACACAATATCAATGTCTTCACTTGCATGGAGCAAAGGGGCTGCACTGAAGTAACCCAAACATTCATCCTGTATTTATACCAAGCCTTCATGTCAGACATATTTACTTTCTTACTTACTCCATGGAGCAGAGTCCTTCTTGAGAAGCTAACTGGTTCTCAGCTAGTCAAGAAATTCCTCACATTTTATGGCACCTGAAGGTTCATTACTGCATTCATAAATGCCCACCACCTGTCTCTATCCTCAGCCAGATTGATCCAGTCAGACATCCTACCTAAAAATATGTGTCTAAGTTTATCAATCAAGATGAAAACCAACTTTGTTGTTTCTGACTTGATTCTTTCTAAAAGCTGCATTATCTTATTATCAGGTTCTGGTAACATCAAATGGGAGTTTGTACATGGCTTATATGAGAATGCAATTTATGGTGGCCGAGTGGACAACGTGTATGATATGAGAGTCCTTACCTCTTACCTCAGGGAGTTTTTCAATACAGCTGTCCTGGTGGATGGAAGAAAGTCATTAGGGCCTGCAATTAATGTTCCTACTGTGGCCAGTTATATGGTATGTTGGCTGTGATATGAAACTTCCATAGTATGTCTGATATCATAAAGCATATGCATGCTTAAAATATAATTTAATTACAATTGTAATAATTGTCTCCTAGTATTGTTTAGCATAGAGTGCACTTTTTAGTAACTTTGCTTCAGTTTTTACTTTTTACCTTTGTGAGAGTTTACTTTACTTCAGGAACTGAAATTGTGGCAGTTCTAACAGGAATCAAACTAAGTTCTCCATTCTTCTGTGATGTGGTACAAAATTCCAGAAGAATGGAGATCTTAGACGCACTGCTGCAAAAGCCTAGAAACTTGCACGGGATTAAAATATGGATATGATTAGCAGTAATACTGGATTACAAAGACGAATACTCTTTCTTTACTGTATTGAATAATTACGTGTTTGCTGCTGCTTTCTTATGCTAGAGACACTTAGGTATGACACCGTTGACCTAACTCTGCATATCTGATTCTCATATATAATTGATGACACCCAAAGGACAGCAATGAATAACAGGAATACATAAAGATGATAGTGCAATGAATCCATGGTTCAACATTTCATTCCAAATATATATGTGTGAGATTTGCATCTACCATATAGCCCATGAGTGAGATCATGATTGCTTTTCCTGTCCCCCTGTTGTCAAAGGATTTTTTCTGGATTACAATTTCCTATCATACTGCAAAAATCTGAGTTACAGCTGTATTGAAATTTGTAGAAATGTAATGTACTAAGCAGTGGATAAACTCAGGCATTGGGATTTTTAATTTGGAATTAAGAATATATTTTTTTTTAAATTTTATATACACATTCACCATTTATGATCCTTCAATCATCATCTTTCCATGGCACACATAGCATCCTGTCAAAATGCGTACAAGTAATTGGGAAGTGACAGTGAGGGTGACCGACTAAGTCATTCATGTCTTATTAAAACATTTTTGATGTGTTGGTTTCCTGTACCTATTATATTCTACCTTTGCATAAGGTTTGAGTCACTGGACTGAAGTTGATATTTGGAATGAGTCCTGATGCTATTCTGTCTCTCATATTATGACACAAGAGAAAACTGAAAATTTACTGAAACTTAACCCCAATTTGTCTAATTTTCAGTTTTGACTTCAATAGCTAAGTTGACCCAACTTGTAACATAACAAACAAACTAAATTTTTTGTTGCAGGCACATATAAATGCTATTCGGCAGTTGTCGGATAATGACAATCCAGCATACTTTGGATTGCCAACGAATGTGGATCGCTCCTGGCAGAGGATAACCAGCCATGAAGTTATCAGCCAACTTAAAAGTAGGTTTAAGAGAACAGATTTATGAAAGTACAGTGTGTTCAATGTAATGGATTTTTGTTGCAATCTTTTCTTGTTTTATACATTTTTAACTGAGAGTTGATGGCAGTAAATATGCTTTTATGACTTAATATGAAGACTTTGTTCATAATGTCAGTTTTCATATTGCTAAAGTACTTTTTGTGTGTTAGATGGTTTTGACAACAAGGAAGGTACCAGAGTGCAAGACAGTGTATTTGCAATGCTAAACCTGTGTATATGTTAAGACATTCCATATGTGAGAGTTTCTTAGAAACTTTTTGTATTTATGCTGTAGCTCTGATGCGACCTGTTGAGGGAGTGAATAAATTTAATAGAGAAGAATGGCAGATTCAGCTTACACCAGTTCTAAACCTGTGGAAAAAACTGAATCAGGTGTGTAATGCCAGTAGCACAACGTTTTATTGTCCTGTGTTAAAACTTTACCAAGTGAACTGATCTGAACAGTCAGCAGTAACAGTCTACTTTTTTATTTGATCAGATATGCTAATGAAACATGTTTTATAAACCATTTGTCTTTTAGAAGAAATTTATTGATTTTACTTGTACTGCATTTGGATACAGGAAGTTGATATGTTACTCTGGTTTCATTTAATGTAGAATCATGTCTTGCAAATTTAAATTGGCCCTGAAATATTTTCTTGTAGCAGGATCTTTTTACTCCTGGAATGAATACTTTGAATGGAATTTAAGGAGCAATCTGGATACTTATTATGTGTCACCACAATGAGATTCTAATATAAAAAAGTACTAATTATGACCTTTATTAACAAATGTATAATTTTACAAATTATATTAATTATTATGATATTAGAATATTTTACACAGATTGACACACGTACATGTACGTATGTATGTATGTGTGTGTGTATATATATATATATTTACATTCCATATTGTTGCAATTATTATAGGCCTTATTATGACAGTACATATGACCTCAGTTTTTTCCTTCCGACCGTACCATGGCCCTGGGGTTGACTCAGCCCCTAGTGAAAATGAGTAACAGGAACATTTCCTGGGGGTAAAGGCGGCCAGTGCGTGGGGCTGATGACCTCACCACCTTCATGTGCCGAATGTCATGAAAATCTGGGAGCCTAAACCTCCTGGAACCCTCTGGGCCACACCGGGTCTGTTACAGAACTCCTATGACCTTATTTATTAATATTAAGTTATGAATTTTTATTATATTTTAATTTGACATGTGTGTTATGTAACACATTTACTCTCATGATTTGTTGACAGTTCTATACCCTAAGGTCTCATCTATTTAGGATCTATGGAATGTATTTCAAATAAATAAATATATGTGTATGATTATATTGTATCTGCCTTCATTATTTGAACTCATGAATGCTAATGTTTGTATCCAGGGTTCAGGTTTGATACAAATGAAAGTGCCACAGGTAACAGAAGGATCAGGAGAAAGAGGAAATCAGACAGCACTTCCAGTTCTGTTATTTGTGACCCTGGAATATCATGATGCTGTGTGTTTGGTACAACAAGTGCACAAGTCCTTAGCCACCCTCAGTAAGGTGATTCGTGGTACTGTGCTTCCTAGCAGTGACATCATATGCTTGGCAGACACAATCATCAGCCAGCAGGTTTGTCATCATTATTATCATTCCAAGTACTGTGATTAACAGTATAAACCTTTCATTGTTCTCTGAAGTACATAATATGCTTAGTGCGACTATAACACACATCTAATTCCTCATTCACATTATTTTAGAAATATTAATTCTTTTAGTACCACAAAGAGGGCACTATATGTTTTGGTCTTCTTATGTCTAGGCATACTTGTACACCATATGGATATCTTTGTGAAAATTTCTGTAGACCACACTTCATTGCATTATTTTAGAACCTTTTCAGCAGTTGTTCAAACTAGACCAATATAAACTGATACATGTTTACAGAGGGATTGACTTTGAGTAGTTTTTAGTATGTGGATTAATACAGTCCAGCCATTCAGAGGGTGGTACCCTATTTTGGTCCAGAACATTCTGCTTTCTTGAAGGTATGTGCAACTATAAGAAGACTATAGCACTGTTTAAATATTATGGTGGAGTACTGGACCATAAAAATGGATCGTAAATAAATAGGTTGGGAAAGCATGGGTTGGATTCATCTGGCTCAGGATAGGGACAAGTTGCAGGCTCGTTTGAACTATTCCTATATCTAAGGGGTTTATCCCTAAAGATCTATGGAATGTAAATGATAATAATTAAATAAATAAAAACATATTAATTTACCATCTGGTTCCATAAAATGCAGAGAATTTCTTGATGAGCTGAGAAACTACTAGGCTTTCAGGAAGAACTCTGGCGCATGCAATTGGCTAGCTAGTTAAGTAGTTTAGTTCATCAGTCAGTTGGTCAGTTAGTGTACATGCTGAAGTATAATTCCTTTTTGAATTCATGCACTGTTTTGATTGCACAAACTACTTGGCCAAACTGTAAAATAAGGAAAATTTTATGTAGTCCATGAAAGGCTTGGCATCAGCAAGCAGAGAGTGACTAGCTGTTTAATGAGCAAGTGAATGAAAAATTAATTTGCAAGTAAAGTTCAGTAGATCCAGAATCTTGATATTAACAGTATTGTGTGTGATTGGGCTGACTGTGTCAGACTCCAGACATGTGGCAGAAAATATGGGAAGGTCCTGGTGAGCCAATGCTGTACCTTCGAAGCTTGATGGCCCGAGCTTTTGCTGTCCAACGTTGGAATCAGCAAATGAATCATGGCTCGCTGCTGAGGGAACCTGTTGACCTTTCTGAGCTCTTTCACCCAGACACATTCCTTGGTGCTCTTAAGCAGCAAACAGCAAGGTGAGAGTACAGACTTTTTAAAATTCTTGTTTCTGCTGACATAACTTAAACTTAAATTTAAAAAATAGTCTTACTAGAAGAGAAATTTGAAATCTGCATGTACAGATGAACTGTAAAGGTAGAATTACTCTTTGTGAATCACAGTTTCACAGCCCACTTCATGAAAATACAGAAATACAGTCTTTCAAGAGTACAGTATCATAATACAGATAAACAGTAGGTTCCTTGAGGGTCAGATTTTATGAAAATCATTGTAGACTGGGGGGAG
>JGI24700J35501_10930299_pt1 | contig 12850 bp, 10 predicted proteins | sample TergutTh196P1_FD_35501 | JGI IMG/M metagenome (IMG submission 35501) | reverse complement strand
CCCCCCTCGAATGTCGTATAGTTGTGGAAGATTGTGTTGCAGTTGGTGCATTGGTAAACGTTGGTGTTGTTATCCGTAAAGCCAGCAAAGCCTGTGCGTAGCTTGCCTGTATAGATTATTTTGGGATTTTGCGTTTCGCAAATTTTGCAGATGATTTTGTTGTTCATGGTAAATTCCTCTCTAAAATAGTGTAAAATTGCAACAAAAAAGCAAGCCGATAATTCTCGCAATGCGAAAAATGGGGCTTGCTCTTTATATGTTGTTAGGATTTTTAGGGTTGACAAAAAAACAGAAATTAGGCTACTGCTCTGCTCTGCTCTGCTCTGCTCTGCTCTGCTCTGCTCTGCTCTGCTCTGCTCATTATGCTAAAATCACAAAATTGCATATTTGTCAAGTCCTTTCAAAAATATTTTCACTTTAACATAAAATATTATATCATAACAAATTGCAAAAGTCAAAAAAATTTTTTGATTCAAAAATTTTTTTGTGGTATGATTTTATTAGGAAGAACATTGCAAAAACTAGGAGGACTGAAAAGTGCCAAAAAATGAAACAAAATTGCAATACACATTCAAATCGGATATTTTGTTCAAAATGTTATTTGTGAGGTATCCAGAATTGTTACAAAGGTTGGTTGCGGCGTTGTTGTCGATACCACTTATAAGCATAGACGGATTTATAGTGGAAAACAGCGAAATTCCGCCAGAGGAAGTAGGTACAAAGTTTTGTAGGTTAGACATACGCATGACAGTAGCGGGCAAGCACATCAATCTGGAAATACAAGTTCAAAACGAGGGCAATTTTTTGGAGAGGACTATGTTTAACTGGGCAAAAATGTACAGCACCGCCTTGCCAAAAGGCGAAAACTACAAGGAACTGCCGCAAGCTATAGTTATAAATATTTTGGACTTTGTACAATTTAATTGCAAAGAGGTTTATTCAAAGTTTATGCCAATGGAGACGACTCGCCATGAAGTGTTATCCGACAAGCAACAGTATCATTTTTTTGAACTACCAAAAATGCCAAACGTAGCCACAATAGACACCACCAGCGAACAAGATTTGTGGCTAGCACTATTCAACGCCAGCACTGAAGAAGAACTGGAAGAACTAATATCAAAAGGAGGAAAAGTAATGGGTCAAGCAGTAACAGCCTACAGGAGCATTACCGCCGATGAGCAGTATAAGTATTTGGAGAGATTGCGTGATAAACGGGAACGAGATGAGGCACAGGCTTTGAGTAATGCTAGGGATAAGGGGATAGTAGAGGGGATAATAAAGGGCAAAATAGAGGGCAAAATCGAAGGCAAAACAGAGGGTATAGAAAATATGCTACTATCCGCAATAAAAAACAACGCCCCCATAAGCCTAATAGAAAATATGCGGCAAGATGCAGGCATTTCCCTAGAAAGGCTTGCTGAACTACAACAGCAAGCAAAAGCAAAACTATGAGTACAGCAAAAGCCGCCGATGAGCAGTATAAGTATTTGGAGAGATTGCGTGATAAACGGGAACGTGATGAAGCACAGGCTTTGAGTAATGCTAGGGATAAAGGGATAGTAGAGGGGATAATAAAGGGAGAAGGAAGAGGTCTTGAAAAGATGCTACTATCCGCAATAAAAAACAACGCCCCCATAAGCATAATAGAAAATATGCGACAAGATGCAAATATTTCCAAAGAAAGACTTGCAGAGCTGCAACAGCAAGCAAAAGCAAAACTATGAGTACAGTAAAAGCCACCGATGAGCAGTATAAGTATTTGGAAATATTGCGGGATAAACGGGAATATGACGAGGCACAGGCTTTGAGTAATGCTAGGGATAAAGGGATAATCGAGGGTACAGAAAATATGCTACTATCCGCAATAAAAAATAACGCTCTCATAAACCTAATAGAAATTTTGCGGCAAGATGCAAACATCTCCAAAGAAAGACTTGCAGAGTTGCAACAGCAAGCAAAAATAAAGCAATAATTACAGCAAAAAATCGCAAGGGCAAAATTTTTATACTCTCCTCCCTTGCGGTTTTATTTTACAAAATTTTTTTATTGTTTGACACAACAAAAAAATTATGCAATAATTGTAAATGTTCCTTTATTTTCGTGTAAAAATAACTAATATAATGTTTAGGAGCAACTTCCATGACAAAAAAAGCACTACAAACCCTTGAGTATTACAAAATAATCGAACTGCTAACCTTGCGAACGGTTTCGCGAATGGGTAAAGACAAAGCAACCGCACTAGAGCCACTTACCGATTTGCACGAAATTCAACAAGCCCAGCAAGAAACCGCCGAGTCGCTTTCGCTTATATTGCGAAAAGGCAGTATTCCATTGGGCGGCATACGGGATATTCGTGCTTCGATACAACGTGCCGTTGCTGGCGGAATGCTCTCCATTGAAGAATTGTTGCACGTTAGCGATTTTTTATATGTTTGTGGCAAAATTCAAAATTATGGCTATGTTGACGAAAAGCAAAATCCACAAAATACCCTGTACCAAGCGATTGAAACTCTGCAACCGCTGTTTGACGGCGTTATTACAATAGAATCTCTCGAAACTGAACTAAAACGCTGTATATTAAATCCGCAAGAATTATCCGATTCCGCAAGCCCAGCATTGGCAAGCATTCGCCGCAACATTCGTGCCGCCAACGACCGCATTCGCGATCACCTTAACAAGGTAATCCAATCGTCAGAATACAAAAATATGCTGCAAGATCCAATCATAACAATTCGTAGCGACCGCTATTGCGTGCCTATAAAATCGGAGTTTCGCAACAATTTTCAAGGAATGATTCACGATCAATCGGCATCTGGTGCAACTTTGTTCATTGAACCAGCCAGCGTTGTGCAGCTCAACAACAAAATAAAAGAGCTCTTTTTTGAGGAACGCAAAGAAATTGAACGCATTTTGTTCAAATTAACTGGTTTTGTGGCAAATAATGCCGATATTTTAACCGCAAATACCGAAATTTTAACGCAGCTAGATTTCATTTTTGCCAAAGGCGAACTGGCTTTGCACATGAACGCAAGCCGCCCAAAATTTAACTTGTCGGGTTATGTCAATATAAAAAAAGGGCGACATCCGCTAATTGCCGCCGATAAAGTTGTGCCAACCGATATTTATTTAGGAAAGGATTTTACAACGCTTTTGATAACGGGTCCAAACACGGGCGGAAAAACGGTTTCGCTCAAAACTTTGGGATTGCTAAATTTAATGGGACAAGCTGGTTTGCATATTCCTGCGTTTGACAACTCGGAATTAGCCATTTTTGGCAACGTTTACGCCGACATCGGCGACGAGCAGAGCATCGAGCAAAGTTTAAGCACTTTCTCGTCGCATATGAAAAATATTGTGGGAATTTTGGACGATTTGCAGAAAAATCCCAGTGAAAACGCACTTGTGCTACTGGACGAACTCGGAGCGGGAACTGACCCAACCGAGGGCGCGGCTTTGGCAATAGCCATTTTGCAGTATTTGCACGATCGCCAAATTAGAGCCGTTGTTACAACTCATTACAGCGAGCTAAAAGTTTACGCAATCAGCACTGTTGGCGTGGAAAACGCAAGCTGCGAGTTTAATGTGGAAACTTTGCAGCCGACTTACAAGTTGCTAATCGGCATTCCTGGCAAAAGCAACGCTTTCGCCATTTCAAGCCGATTGGGCTTGCCAGATCATATTATTTCGCACGCAAAAAATGCTTTAACACACGAAGAAATCCGTTTTGAGGACATGATAACCGATTTGGAAATCAGCAAAAAAACGGTATTGCTAGAAAAAGAACGCGCCGAACAATATCGACAAGAGGCGGAAACTCTGCGGATAAACCTTGAAAAACAGCAGGAAAAGCTAACTAATCAACGAGAAAAAATTCTCAAAGATGCACGCGACGAAGCCCAAAAAATGCTAAAAGAAACCAAAAAGCAATCGGAACAAATGTACAAAAATTTTCAACGAGAATTACGCAACGCCGCCAACCAAAAAGAAATGGACATTTCTCGGCAATCCGCAAAAAATAAAATAGCCGAAATGTCCGAAAAACTCGGCAACAGCGAACCTGACGAAGACGAAAAAATTTTGCTACCGTTGCCCGAAAATTTGCAAACGGGAATAAAAATTTTTGTGCATTCTCTCAACCAAACGGGAATTTTGCTAACTTTGCCCGATAGCACAAATCACGCAACCGTGCAGGTTGGCATAATGAAAATGAAAGTGTCCACCAAAGATTTATCCTTGGACGAAAGCGTCAAAAATGCCAAAAATCCGATGAAAATTCCGCAACCAACGCAAAGCGTAAAATCGGATAAATCAAAATATATTTCGCCAGAAATCGACTTGCGAGGAATGTTAGCACAAGAAGGAACTGAACGTGCCGAAAAATATCTCGATGATGCCTATTTGGCAAGCCTTGCAAGGGTTACGTTAATTCACGGCAAAGGAACAGGCGTTTTGCGTTCCGCTATTCACGCTAAATTGAAAAAACATCCGTATGTAAAAGGTTTTCGCCTAGGTACGTTCGGCGAAGGCGAAGATGGCGTTACAATCGTTGATTTGTTGTAAAATAAATTACTGTTGAAAAATTTGGTTGTCAAAACGTACGGGCAACCGTGGTAAATTTTTAATAACCAAAATGTTTGAGCAAATTTAATCCAATACACTAAAAATCAACGATTTACAGCAATCCACTTTAATAAAAATGCGGGTCAAGGGCGCGCGCGTCCTTGCGGGTTCGGGCAGCGCCCGAGGTTTTGCACTATAAAAGGAGTACATCATGCAATCAATAAAAATAGGCAATTTACAGCTATCGAACAATGTATTTTTAGCACCAATGGCAGGAATAACCGACAAATCGTTTAGGCAACTTTGCCGAGATTTTGGGGCTGGCTTGGCATTCTCGGAAATGGTAAGTGCAAAAAGTTTGCAGTATAAAAATGAAAACACTCAAAAATTATTGGATAAATATGCAAACGAACAGCCTTTTGCAGTTCAGTTGTTCGGCAAAGAACCTGATATTTTAGCAAATGTAGCACAAACTTTGAATGCCGATATTATCGATATAAATATGGGATGTCCTGCGCCAAAAATTACACGCAACGGCGAAGGTTGTGCTTTAATGAACGAGCCAATTTTGGTCGGTCAAATTGTTTCTGCGGTGGTGCGTGCGGCAAATGTGCCTGTTACGGTAAAAATTCGCAAAGGCTTTAAGCAAAGCAACGCCGTAGAAATCGCCAAAATTATTGCAGAATCTGGCGCGGCGGCAATTACAATTCATGGGCGAACTCGCGAACAATTTTACAGCGGCAAAGCCGATTGGGATATAATCGCCGAAGTTAAGCAAAAAGTGAACATCCCAGTAATTGCAAACGGCGATATAATTTCATACGAAACAGCCAAAGATGTGCTAAATCACACAAAATGTGATGCAATCGCAATCGGTCGTGCGGCACTGGGAAATCCGTGGGTTTTTCGCGAAATAATCGAAAATGCACCGCCAGCAAATTGGCAAAACCGCCTACAAACCGCTCTGCAACATTGCCGAATGGTTGTCGAACACAAAGGCGAACATATCGGTATTTTAGAAATGCGTAAACATATGTCTTGGTACATAAAAGGGTTGCCATCGGCGGCAAAAACCCGAGTGCAAATAAACCAAATTACCACGTATTCCGAAATGGAAAAACTTGTGTCAAACCTGGAAAAATAATTTTTTGTTGACAAGTCAAAATTTTAACGTTATAATTGCAAAATAAATAGGAGTTGATTTTTATGAACGAAAAAAAAACCGTGCTAACCTTTGATGGGTTAAAAAAATTAGAAGCAGAATTGCAAGACCTAAAAGTAAATCGCCGCCGCGAAGTGGCTCTTCTAATAAAAGAAGCCCGCAGTTTGGGCGATTTATCCGAAAATGCCGAATATGACGCAGCTCGCGAAGAGCAAGCCAATGTTGAGGCTCGCATTGCTACAATCGAAAAAATGCTGAATAATGCCGAAATTATTGACGAAGATGCTCTCGATGCCGAAGCAATAAGCGTTGGCAGCAAAGTAAAATTATACGATGTAAAATTTAACGAAGAAGTAAATTACTCAATAGTAGGCTCTACCGAGGCGGATCCCCTGCAAGGGCGTATTTCCAACGAATCGCCGCTTGGCATTGCTCTAATTGGACACAGCAAAGACGAAATTGTTCAAGTTGACACACCCGACGGCGTGGACGAATATCGTATTTTGGAAATTGCTTAAGGGGGCTTTTTTATGGACGAACAAACACAAATCCGCCTGGAAAAATTGGAATCTCTGCAAGCTGCAGGAAAAGATCCCTTTAGGCACGTAAAATACAACGTTACGCATCACAGCACGCAAATAAAGGAAAATTTTGACAATTTGACCGATTCAACAATCAGCATTGCTGGCAGAATGATGAGCCGTCGAATTATGGGAAAAGCCTCTTTTTGTCATGTGCTAGATTCCGCTGGGCAAATTCAAGCATATGTACGCCGCGATATTATCGGCGAAGACGAATACGCCGCTTTCAAAAATTACGATATTGGCGATATTATCGGCATAACTGGCAAAGTTTTCAAAACTAAATCGGAAGAAATATCTGTGCAAGCGGAAGAAATTACTCTGCTCGCAAAAAGTTTGCAAGTACCGCCCGAAAAATTTCACGGGCTGAAAGATCAAGAACTGCGTTATCGTCGCCGTTACGTTGACTTAATCGTAAATCCCGAAATAAAGGACGTTTTCGTTAAACGAACCGCAATAATAAAAGAAATACGCAACTTTTTGGACGACCGCAATTATTTAGAGGTTGACACGCCGATTTTGCAGACAATAGCAGGCGGAGCGGCAGCTCGCCCGTTCGCAACGTTTCATAACACGTTGCACATTGATATGTATTTGCGCATTGCTTTAGAACTTCCCTTAAAAAGGCTGATAGTTGGCGGTTTGGAAAGGGTTTACGAATTGGGTCGTGCGTTTCGCAACGAAGGAATGGACACGCGGCATAATCCCGAATTTACAATGTTGGAACTATACGAGGCGTACACCGATTACATTGGCATGATGGAATTAGCCGAAGGAATGTTTAGGCAAGTGGCACAAAACGTACTCGGAACAACAAAAATCACATACGGCGAATACGAAATTGATTTGGGCAAGCCATTTGAGCGAATTACCATGATTGATGCCGTAAAAAAATATTCCGATGTAAATTTTGCCGAAATAACAACCCTCGAGCAAGCCCAGGAGCAAGCCAAAATTCACAATATTCATTTGGAAAAGTGGCACGAAAAGGGACATATTCTCGAATTATTTTTTGAAAAGTACGTTGAGGAAAATCTAATACAGCCGACATTTATTACCGATTATCCCATCGAAATATCGTATTTAACAAAAAAAAAGCCCGATAACCCTGAATATACCGAACGATTTGAACTTTTCATCGCCAAACAAGAATTTGCAAACGCATATTCCGAACTAAACGATCCAGTAGATCAGCGCCGCCGCTTTGAACATCAAGAAAAAATGAAAAATGCCGGCGACAGCGAAGCCAACGCAATAGACGAAGATTTCTTGTTGGCTTTGGAATACGGAATGCCACCAACTGGCGGAATGGGCGTTGGAATAGAACGCTTGATTATGCTGTTGACAAACGCTCCGTCAATCCGTGATGTTTTGCTTTTTCCCACAATGAAAACGGTTGAGCATTAAAAATTGACCTTTTTGTCGGCAAACAGGAAAATATGGAAAATTTTTTCGACAATGCAAAGGGTTGAAATAGGCAATGAAAAGGTTGAAAATTGAAATATGTAGAAAAACGGGCGAATATTATCCGCCCGTTATAAAATCCATTCAATTATTTTTAAGTCAGCGATTTATTATATAGTAAATCAACTTAACAAAAAAATGCGGGTCAAGGGCGCGCGCGTCCTTGCGGGTTCGGGCAGCGCCCGAGGTTTTGTGAAGTTGCACGAGTACACTTACCAAAGTTTATTATACATACGATACAAAATCAATGCCGCCTCGCCACGAGTTATTGTATCACTTGGTAAAAAGCGGTTGTCGGCACGTGGTAAGGTTAAGCCCTCTCTTACTGCTAACGATACATCGGTTAAAGCCCAATTCTCTATGTCTAAATAGTCGGTAAATGCTGTTAAGTAAAGGTGCGGTGCTGGAGGATTAGTATAACCCATTTGTTCGCGCAATACACGTGCAACTATTGCAACAAGCTGTTGACGTTGAATGTTAGCATCGGGATTAAACTCGGTTGCACTTATACCTGTCATAAGACGGTGGCGAGTTGCCGAGCCGATTGCTCCAACAAATCGGTGCTGTGAAGGCACATCGGAAAAGTTGCCATTTGCCATTGGATCGTATAATCCCATTGATTTAGTTATTGTCGAGGCAAATTCTGCTCTAGTAATTGGATCGTTTGGTCGAAACTGTTGCATAACTACGCCAGGTTCGTTTGCGTCAACGCCGTACATAAGCCCTTGTGCCGCCATTGCTCTAATTGCGTGCTGCATTTCTTCCGAAACGTTGTCAATATCGCTAAAATCTACAGGGTTTCTTATTAGCAAAAATGTGTCGCTGTGCATAATTGCACTGCTTAACAAGCCAGTTATAGGATTAAATTTTGCCGCTACTAGTTCGTTATTAGAATTTGTGAACGTTTGTACACCAGTATCTCCAGGAGTTGGCAAAACTTGCAGTTGAATAGGCTCGGTTACAGGACGGCTAAAGTTTACCGTATACGAACGCACAGGACTTCCCACTGCTAAAGCACCAACGTTATGTCCAGCAGTTAAAAAAGTGGAATCGGATCTATCCAAAGTTATTACAAGCGGATTAGCGGCAGTAACGCTACTTCGGATAAAACTAAACGGGATTTTTACTTCGTGCGTAGGCATACGAATAAGTACGTTGTCGATGTTTAGCCCAATTACTGTGCTTTCTATTGTAATAGTTACTGGACCTTCCTCGTTCACGATAAACGAAACGTTGGCTTTTACTGGTCTTCCAGAGCCAGCGTTATTTTCGTTGATAATTTGTTGCAAAGCGTTGCGTGTGTTTAATGCCGTTGTTGCGGCAGCAGATACAGTTTCGTGGTTGATTGTTATGCTGTTGCCAGTTGCCTGAATATGAGCGGCTCTAGCGGTTGCGTTTTCGGCGAAAAGTTCAACAAAACCACGTTCAATGCTTTCTCGGTCGTTATTGTTGATTAAAGTTGCAACTGCATTTTGCACAACTCGTATTGCAGAGGCTTGTCCTTGCACAAAATCAAGCGAAGTTGGGCTTAAAGTTACATCAGAGGATTCGTCTACCATTGCACGAGGAGCTTCTGGTGCATCGTGAGCAAGTTGCGGCCAAAAATTGAGCGTAAGCCGAGTTATTGCGGCTGTGCCACTAACATCGCTTTCGTTTAACATATTGTTGTTAAAAACGTCCGCACGAGTAAGATTTCGCAAGCCGCGCAAATCTAATGAAGTTAAACGATTATCGTTGATAATCAAGGTTCTAAGTTGAGATAAACCTGTAACATTTAGTGCGGTAAGCTGATTATGAGATACATCTAGCCTGTCGAGTTGTGATAAATTTCGCAAATCTAGGTTGCCAGTTAATCCCATATTGGATAAATCCAGGCGAGTAATTTGTCTGCCTGTTGTGCCAGGACTCCAAGTTACAGCCCAATCGGTTGGGATGTTTCCGCCAGTTGACGGCGACCAATTCAAACTATTGTTTTGTATCATGGCGTTAATTACGTTGATGTCAGTTTGATTAAAATTGCTTGCAGTCGCAGATACCGAACTTGCGAAAAATCCGCTAAAAGCCAACATCATTGCCAAAGCAAAGGTAAAAAAATGTTTCTTCATGTTGCTCTCTCCTTTTTTTGAGTGATATTTGCAAATTGGCAAACAACCAAATTGCAAAAGTTACTATACATCAATTCTCCTAATTAACAATTACACTCACTTACATTTACTGATAAATCCACCTTATATTACACAAAAAAACATCCATTTTACAGGGTTTTTAAGCGTTTTGATGCCATCGTAATACCACGGCAAAATTATTTATCCCTATTTTGTATTAAATTCTCAATTAAATTTGCCGCCTCCATTCGAGTATTTGGATATAAATGTGAATAAGTGTTTAACGTGGTACTTATGTTATCGTGTCCCAAGCGCTCGGAAATTGCCACTATAGGCAACCCCAATTCAATCAGTAGCGATGCGTGGCTGTGTCTAAAATCGTGTAGTCTTATGTGTTTTAATCCACTTGCTTTTATTGCTTTATCTTTTGCGTAGGTAAAATATACGTGACTACACGGAAAAATCCGCTCATCTACTTGCCAATATAACTGCAAATTTGCTATATAATTTTGCACCGTTGTAGCTACGGACGGCGGTAATGGTATCTCTCTTGTTGATTTTTTTGTTTTTGGCTCAAAAATTTTTCCCTTACCCTTAACTACTTGATAATTTTTCGTTATCTTTAATGTTTTAGAATCAAAATCAAAATCGCTTGCAGTTAATGCCAATAATTCGCCTATCCGAACACCCGTATAAAATAACAATTCAAATCCCACTTTGGCGGGTACATCTTCCACATATTCCAAAAATTTGTTAAATTCATCGTGCGTAAAAAAATCCATGCTGTCTGCATTTTTTGAGCCTATATTGCCCGCTTTCTGACATGGATTTTCTGATAACCCATAAAATTTTACTGCATAATTAAATATCGCTACTAATTGGCTGTTTATTGTCTTTGTGTATGTTTTTGCATATTTTTTGGCTAGTAATCTAGCTTGCCATTTACGGATATGTATCGGCGTTATTTCTTCCAAAATTAGGTTGCCAAAAAACGGCAATATATGCTTTTGTGTCAAGGTAAATTTAGTCTGTTGCGTTGTTTCTCTTAATCGGTCGGACATATCTTCTGTATAAGCTTCAACAAGCAAGCCGAAAGTTATATTACTAGTTCTGCCCTGCTTTTCCAAAAATTCACGTTCAAATTTTACAGCATCTTTTCGCCGCTCAAATCCGCGCTTTTTCTTTAGCTTACGTTTGCCCTCCCAGTCTACGTAATAACACGATACAAACCATGTTCCACGTTTTTCGTCCTTATATATCGGCATATTCTGGATTCTCCTCTAGCTTAAATAAGTATGCAAGTAACGAGTGCCGTCCTTTTACGTTAAGTCTATCGTATATGTTTAACATCTCGGCTTTTTCTTTGCTTAATTCTCTTTGTTGCGGATACATCGTTAGCGTTGAATTTCTGCTAAAGGCTATTCCATTGTTTGCTTGGACTGTTTCGACGTTCGTTGCAGTATCGTTTGTCAATCCCAACAAATAATCTGTGCTTACTTGTAATATTTCCGACAATTTTAATAGGTGCTTTTTTCGAGGTACAGCATCGCCACGTTCCCATTTGCTTACAGCCGATTGCTCAATACCCAGCAATAAAGCTATCTCTTTTTGCGTTATATCTTTAGATTTTCTTGCTAATAATATATTGTTCATACCCTAGTGCCTCCCTTAAAATATTGATTGTTTACATTTAATGTTATTTAATGTTATCTACTACATATATTTTATAACTTTTTGGAATAAAATACAAATATTATTTTACTGTAAACAAAAAAAATAAACTCAACTCAATCAAAATAAACCCAAATATAAAGGATAAAAAAGCAAATAAAAAATTTTTTCACAAATAAAACGAATAAAATCGACCAATCTGTGCGCTAAATGTGCGCCAAATTTTATTCCCCCCAACAAAAAAGGGGCTAACAAAACCCCCTTTTGTAACCCCCAAAATTACCCCCTTTTTACCCAAAAACTACCCTATTTTATCAACCAAAAAAACACAATTATCCCCTAAAAAAAATTACCCTACTTTACCCGATAAACCATCTCCCGAGTAAGCGAATCCCTACGATTACCACCCCGTTGCAACAAACTCCCACACCCGCAATCCAAGCACGGCTCGCCAAATAACCTATCCAAAAAAGGATTACCATAATGACTCAAATAAACGGCTTGCACATTATCTAACCGTTTAACCACATCTAACCAATCTAAAAACCTTGCCCAATCAAACGCCGTTTCTTCTATATAACCATCATATTTTGAGTTCATGTAACCATAATATGGAGGGTCGCAATAGATAACTGCATTTTCGGCTGTTATTTTAACATCGGCAAAATCTAACTGCGAAAATTGCGTTTTACCTGCCCCGACAAGCAGGTTTTGCAACTGCATTGAATTTTGCACTTGTTCAACCTGTTGCAAACATTGCAGCTGTTGCACGCGTTCTAGTTGTTGCAAGCGTTGCAGTTGCTCAACGCTAAACTGGCAACGGTGGAAGGTTACCTGTTTAATTTGCCCATTTTCCCACTGGCTACCTTGGATGGTCTCATTTTCCAAGCGTTGCATTTTTTCCACCTGTCTGCCCCTGCCCGTCCGGCAGGCGGGCGACAGGCAGGCCGCTTGCTTGTAGGTCGCTGTTTGCTTGTAATTTTGAGGGCTTGCATGATTTCGCAAAATATCCATTGCTAAATTATGCTTAATTTCCGCCGTTTCTTTTGCGTATATATACTCGCGGCTGGTGTAGCCCCAACTATTGCACATCAAAATTAAATGCTCTTTGCCGTTTTTGTGGGGTTTGTTGCGTATTTCATAAAACGTTTGTAAGTCAACCAAAATGTCGATATGCCTGTATTCTAGGGAAAACATATACTCCAAAATGGGCAAAATTCGCTTGTCGTATACATTGCTAATGGTGGGAACGTTGCAAATTGCCGCTTCTGCGGTCATTGCTAATCCACCTGCGAAAATATCGTAAA
>JGI24700J35501_10930300_pt1 | contig 12856 bp, 10 predicted proteins | sample TergutTh196P1_FD_35501 | JGI IMG/M metagenome (IMG submission 35501) | reverse complement strand
AACCGTTTTGTAAGGGTGGCCAGCAATTCTACATTTAACAGAGCAAGGAGGAAAAACCACGGAGGGCTGCCAAGCGTAGCTTGGCAGCCCTCCGTGGTGAAAATTCTTCCTATAATTTCGCTAAACTGAGAATTGCACAGAAACACCCCCTTGACAAAATGCCCAAACTATGGGAAACTTATATTAAGGGGCAGGTAAACGTTTGCCTGCATAACCGGATTGAAGGTAGCAAAGTTTGCCGTTTATCTTTATAGGCAAACGATTGCTGTAATTTTTTGCCGGAGGGCTTTTGAAACAGTACGCCACCTTGAAAGATGTAGCCAAACTCGCTGGAACCACGGCGGCAACCGTCTCGTATGTGCTGAACAAAAAAGAGGGGCGTTACATAAGCGGCGAAACCATGAGCAAGGTGCTAAAGGCCGCCGAAGAGCTTGATTACATAAAATGCGGCGGGGCATCCTCCTTAAAAGGCAAGGCGCGGAAATTGATCTCCATACTGGTTCCGCAGTTTGAAAACCAGTTTTTTACAAGAATAATCGTGGGGGCAGAGAAGGTTTTCGTCAAACACGGTTACGACATCGTTATCTGCAACACCTTTGACAGCCCCCAGCGGGAAAGCGAGGTTATCCGGCGGATGTTGCAGCAGCGGGTGGACGGCATTCTTCTTAGCCCCACGACAGAGGGCTTTAACAACACCGCAGTTTTGCGCAGGCTGGGTGTAAAAATGGTCGCGGTTGACAGGCCCTTGCAAGGGGGAAACAGCGGCGACTTTTACTGGGCTACTACAAACAACTACGAAAGCGGCTACAAGGGCGCATCTTATTTAATGGAAAAAGGCCACCGGAAAATCGCGTACATAGGTTGGGAATCCAACATTGACGACCTTAACAGGCGGCAGCAGGCGGTACTGGATGTGGCGCAAAAATTCGGGATACCGGAAGACGGCATTGTCGTAAAGGTAGGGGAAATCTCTGCCGAAGAAGGCTGGCGGCTGACTGCCAGCGTGTTAGACGAAATGCCTGATGTAAGCGCTTTTTTTTACGGTTTTAACCGGCAGGCATTGGGCGGAATAAAATGCCTGTTAAGCTGCGGCATAGACATACCAAAAGAAAAGTCGGTAATTATTATAGGCAGCCCTGAATGGGCGTTAGGCGGCAGAAATAATTTTACCCATGTGGATATGAGGGAATACGAGCTGGGAGAAAGCGCGGCAAAACTGTTAATGGATTTGCTGCGCAATCCAGATGCGGAATATGAAAAACATATAATTCACAAATGCAGCCTTGTAGAAGGCGACTCTGTGAAAGATTTGAATTGCGAGGTTTTATAAAACCTTGATATTATAAAGGAGGAATGAAACGGTGAAAAAAACAGCAATAGTAACCGGCGGCAGGCGCGGCATAGGCCGGGCAATTGCCGCACGGCTTTCACGCGACGGATTTAACGTAGTCATTAACGGTGTAAGCCCTCCGGGGGATGACCTTTTCGATGACATAAGCGGCGGGGAGTATCTCTATGTGCAGGCCGATGTCAGCGAGAGCGCAGGAAGGCAAAAGCTCGTTGACGAAACATTGAAACGCTTTGGCGCAATCCACCTGCTTGTGAACAATGCCGGCATTGCACCGAAGGTAAGGGCAGACCTTCTTGAGATGAGCGAGGAAAGCTTTGACCATGTCCTTAACGTAAATACAAAAAGTGCCATGTTCATGAGCCAGATAGTCGCAAAACAAATGCTGAGGCAAGACGCGCAAGGGAAAAAGCGGGGGACAATCATCAATATTTCATCGTGTTCGGCGGCGGTCTCTTCGATTAACCGTGGCGAGTACTGCGTTTCAAAGGCTGCCCTTTCGATGCTTACAATGCTTTACGCCGACCGCCTTGCCGCCGAAGGGATTTTTGTCCACGAGATACGTCCGGGAGTAACCGCTACGGATATGACAAGCGGCGTTAAGGAAAAATACGACAAGCTTATAGCGGCGGGAACCTTTCCCATTGCCCGTTGGGGCATACCCGAAGACATTGCCGATGCGGTTTCCGTTTTTGCAGGCGACAACTTTCTTTACACGACAGGCAATTATATTGATGTTGACGGCGGCTTCCACATTAGGCGGCTTTAAAAAAAGGAGACAAATATGCACGAGAAAATTTTTGAAAGTCTGAAAATCAAAAATAAGACAGCCCCCAACCGGCTGCTTGCACAGGCAATGGAAGGCAATGATTGCGAAAACGGCGGACAGCCATCCGAAAGAACAATCGCCCGTTATGCAAAATTCGGCGAAGGCGGCTGGGGGACGATGATTGTCGAAGCCTGTTCGGTTATAGAAACATCCCTTGCCAGAGTCAATGGCATGATCGTAAGCGAGAAAAACCTTGAGCGCATAAAACGCTTAACAGATGCCTTCAAAAAAAATAACAGCGAAGGTTTGCTTTTGTTGCAGCTAACGCACTCGGGGCAGAACAGCGGCTCTTTTTCGGACAATACTACCTTGATGCCGCAAGAGAACAAACGCCTGCTTTCCGGCGATGAAATTGCCAAAATACGCGACAGATTTATCGAAGGGGCACTTCTTGCGGAAAAAGCCGGCATGGACGGCATCGATCTTAAAATGTGCCACGGCTATTTAGGCGGGGAAATGTTGCGTCCTTCCAATTTAAGGGAGGACGGCTGGGGTGGTTCTTTTGAAAATCGCACCCGTTTTTTCAGGGAAGTGGTTCAGGGAGTAAAAAGCGGCATGAAAGGCAGCGGTTTTATTCTGGGTTCCCGGCTTTCAGTTTACGAAGGAATTCGCGGGGGTTGCGGCACGGCCGCCCATGACGAAATTGTCGAAGACCTTGGCCAGATGCACGATATTATAAGGCTTATGGATGATCTTGGAATGGATTATGTCAATGTGTCTGCCGGCATTCCGACCATGACCGGAATAATAACACGCCCTACAGAGCCTTCCAAGTTTTTGGTTCTTCACCACCTGCGTTACACGAAAGGGGTAAAGGATATTGTGCGAAAAGAGGGGCGCAAAATTAAGGTTGTCGGTTCGGCATACAGCACTTACAAGGCGGGGTCTATGGATGTTGCCCAGGAAATGCTTGCAAAGGACTATGTCGATCTTTGCGGCTTTGGCAGGCAGACATTTGCCGATCCCCTTACCCCCAAAAAACTTGCTAAAGGCGAAAGTATAAATTGGTGCGTCCTCTGTTCCGGCTGCACGAAACTTATGATTTCCCAAGTGAACGACGGTTGTATCGTGTACGACGATTATTACAAAGAGATTAACAGGGGGTTAAAATGAGCGGCGAATTTTTAGGGAAAAAAGTTTTTTTCGAGGATGCGGTTTTCGACTGCCTGATTGTCGGAACCGGGGCCGCCGCCTTTAACGCGGCCTTGCACCTTTACGGCAAGGGCCTTACAAACATCGCGCTTGTAACAAACAGCCTTTATGCCGGCACTTCCCGCAACACAGGCTCGGACAAACAAACCTATTACAAAATAGCCTGCGCCGGGGATCAGGCGGACTCCCCCAGGGGCATGGCGCAGACGCTCTTCGGCGGGGCATCAATGGACGGCGACATAGCCCTGTGCGAGGCAAGCCATTCACTGCAAGAATTTTTTCACTTGGTTTCAATCGGCGTGGATTTTCCGCATAACCGTTACGGGGAGTTTGCCGGGTATAAAACCGATCACGATCCCCTGCAAAGGGCTTCTTCAATAGGGCCTTACACGTCAAAAGAAATGACGGAAAAACTCGAAGCCGAAACCCGGCGGCGCAATATCAGCATTATCGACAAATCCAGGGTTGTAAAACTTCTGCTGGATGAAAAAAGCGGCCGCGCGTACGGTCTTTGCGTTCTTGAAAAAGGCGAGTGCTTTCGGGTGTATTTTGCGAAAAACATTATATTCGCCACAGGCGGCAATCCGGGAATGTACCGTAACACAGTTTATCCCCCAAGCCAGTTCGGAGCCTCCGGCATTATGGCGCGGGAAGGCGTGCGTTTTGCCAACATGACAGAATGGCAGTACGGCATAGCATCCGTAAAGTTCCGCTGGAATCTTTCCGGCAGTTATCAGCAGATTATCCCCCGTTATGTGTCAGTCGATAAAAACGGCAACGAAGAGGAATTTCTGTCAAAGTATTTTTCCTCGCCGCAAAACGCGCAAAAGGCGGTATTTCTAAAAGGCTACCAATGGCCATTCGATCCGGGGAAAATTTCCGGCGAAGGCTCCTCCCTTGTTGACATGGCAATTTACATCGAAAAGCACGTCGAAGGCAAGCGCGTCTTTCTTGACTACACGCGAAACCCGCAGGGGCTGGCCTGGGACAAATTGGACGCGACCGCTTACGAATATCTTGCAAAATCCGATGCGCTGGACGCGCTCCCCATTGACAGGCTCAAGAGCCTTAACCCGCTTGCCTACGAGCTTTATTTGACCAACAAAATCGACTTGGCAAAGGAGCCGCTGGAAATTGACGTTGTTCCCCAGCACCACAACGGCGGCGCAGAGATTGACATTTGGTGGGGAACATCCGCCGGACACCTGTTCGCTGTGGGCGAGTGCGCGGGGACACACGGCGTGCACCGGCCGGGCGGCAGCGCCCTCAATTCCGGGCAGGTAGGCGGTTGCCGGGCGGCGGCCCGCATTGCGGCGACAGTAAAAGCCGATGCGTTTTTTACAGCCGGGCAGGCGCGCGCGAAAGCCGAAGCCGCCCTTGAGCTTTTTGCGGGTGAATGCGCCGTTGCCGAAAAGGGCCGGGATGTTTCGGCGGCCTTGGCGGAGCTTCAAGAGATGAACAGCCGTTGCGCCTCTTTTATAAGGCCTGTCGATGCGATAAGCGAGAACATGAAGCTGGTCGAAAACGCCGCCGAAGTTTTCGCAATGCCGGAAGACCTTGCGGATTTTTTCGCGCTAAAGGAAATTCAGATTATGAGCCGCCTAATGTACGCCGCCCTTGACGCATATATCAAAGGCGGCGGCAAAAGCCGGGGGTCGTATTTAATCGTCGATTCGCTTAAAAACATCAAAGATTACCTGAAAGGTGCGGAAATCGACAGCCTTTTTCGGGACAAGGTGCTGACAGCACGCTACACGCCAGAGGCGCGGCAGGTTGAAAGCTCCTTCCGCCCGGTGCGCCCAATCCCGGAAAGCGACACTTGGTTTGAGCAAATTTGGCACGAGTACCGAAGCGGAAAGCTGTACGGGGAAAATTTTTAGAAAAAACGGCGAAAATATGATTTTGCCCGCTTGACAAAACGCTGAAAACCGTGAGATTATTATACTATGAGGATAGGTAAACGTTTGCTTATACGGCTCAGAACAGCCAGATAAGCAGGTGAAGGGGGTAAAGGTTGGTGAAAACGAAAAAGCTCGTAAACAAGCCTGTGTGCTGGTATAGTTTTTCCCCCACCCGCCATCTTCCACCCATTTTAGCCAGTACCAGTATCAGCGCCAGCAAAAAATGTGTCTTTGGCAAGCACTTGCCGGGCAAAGCTGGCGCTTTCGCAAACTTCAAAAAAGGACAATCAAATGAGTAAAAAGCACGGAATAGGAATAATCGGAGCCGGCGCTATCGGGGGCGTCCATGCGGCGGTCATTAACCAGATAGGCAATGCCGAACTTTTGGCGGTCTGCGATACGGAGGCCGGGCGGCCGGCGGCTTTTGCAGAAAAACACGGCGGAAAACCCTTCGACGATTTGGACTCGTTTCTAGCCTGCCCAGGCTTGGAAATCGTCGTTATCGCCACCCCTTCGGGCTTGCATCAGGGGGCGGCAGTGGCGGCGGCAAAGGCCGGCAAGCACCTTATCGTGGAAAAGCCGCTGGAAGTAACCGTGGAAAAATGCAAGGAAATAATCGCCGCGGCCAAACAGAACAATGTCATGCTTTCCGGCATTTTCCAAAACCGCTTTTTTGACGGCAGCATGAAAATACGAAAAGCCGTAGAACAAGGCCGTTTCGGGAAACTTGTCCTTTGCGACGCTTATGTAAAATGGCACAGAAGCCAGGAATACTACGACAGCGCCCCCTGGCGCGGCACAAAAGAAATAGACGGCGGCGGCGCTCTTATGAACCAGTCGATTCATGTCATCGACCTGCTTTTGTGGCTCGGCGGGGATGTAAAAGAAGTTTCAAGCCGGGCGGCCACCGTCGCTCACGAGCGCATAGAGGTCGAAGACCTTTTGGTTTCGACCCTGCTCTTTGAAAACGGCGCGATGGGAACTGTGGAAGCGACCACGGCCGTGTGGCCCGGCTCGCCAAAGCGCATCGAAATACTTGGGACTCGCGGCTCTGTAATAATGGAAGAAGAGAACATCACTCAGTGGAGCTTTATGGACGAGATGCCGGAAGACGAAGAAATCCGCCGGCAGATGGCGGGGGGGCCGGGGGCAGGCGGAGCGTCCGATCCAATGGGGATAAGCACGGCAGGACACAAGCGGCAGATTGAAGATTGCCTCAAGGCTTTGGAAAGCGGTGGCAGGCCGCTGGTTGACGGCGAGGCGGCGGCGAAGGCGGTCGCCTTGGTTAGCGCCATGTACGAAAGCGCGGCTACTGGGAAAGCTGTGCGGCTTTAACCGGCGCTTTAGCGACCGCTAAAATTGCAGCTATAGGCGTTCGGTTTTTGTTTGAAGGCAGGCATTCCCATGTCATGGGATTGCCGAACCTAGAAAGCCGCGCGCCATAGAAATATATTTTACAGGAAGGACAAGATGAAGTTATCGAAAAAGCTCATTTGCGTTATGCTTTGCATGGCGCTTTCGGCGGTTTCTGTTTTTGCGGGCGGGCGCGGCCAGGCGGAGTTTCCAAGCCGGGACGTGGCTGTCGTAGCCCCCTGGGGGGCCGGCGGCGTAACCGACTTGATCGTAAGATCGCTGGCGGAACCGATGCAGGCGGAACTTGGCGTGAATATGCCAATCATCAACATGGGCGGCGCGGGCGGCTCTATCGGGATGCACGACGTGTTTGTTTCGCCAAGAAACGGCTACCGCATACTCGGCACAAGTATGACATCCATAGCGACAGTAAGAGTCATGGGGCTGGCAGACATTGCCCCCGCCCAGTGGCACGCCTGGAACGCGGCCTTTACACCTAACGTTATCGCGGTAAGGGGCGATTCGCCTTTCCAGACCTTGCAGGACCTTATCGACGCTATGGCGGCCAATCCCGGCGCAATACCTATGGGCAGCGCCGGCCCCGGCTCTAGCGGCCATGTGGGCGGCGTAGTGTTTGCCAGCGGCGCGGGCACTACCTTTAACCACATTCCATACGAAGGCGGAAACCCTGCGATTATCGCCACCTTAGGCGGCGAGGTCGAGTTTACAGCCCAGGTTCTTGCGGAACTTATCGACCACCTTCGCTCCGGCGACCTTAGGGCGCTGGCGACATTGGCGACAGAAGATATTACAATAACCGGCGCGGGCGGCCAGAGCATCGTGCTTCCTTCCGTTTTGAATTATCTTCCGAACTTGGCCCCCATGCTTCCCCTTGGCGCTTCTATCGGTTTTTTTGTTCCCCGGGATACCCCGATGGATATTGTCGAAGCCTTAGACAGGGCTTATTTTGCGGCCGTTCAGTCAGCTTCGTTTAGAAGCTTCGCCGACGACAGGGGCGTAGTCGTGGTCGGCCAAACCCGCCAGCAGACCGACGCTTACCTGGTAAGCCATTCAAGCGTGGTCAACTGGGTGTTAGCTGATATGGGGATGGCGGTTGTGCCGCCCGACCAGTTAGGCATTCCGCGTCCTTAAACGGCTGACGGTGTTCCATAACGGGCTTGTTTGGGAACCAGCGTTTGGACTTTGTCCAATTGGAGAAAGTCCAAACAAGTTCCCGGGCAAGTATTTTTAACAGGGCTTGTTCGCGATTGTGAGCAAACCTAACATTGAAGGAGGCTATTTTGGATTCCAGGGGTTCTAGCAAACACGTTGACTTTGTCAGCGCGCTTGTTTTTATGGGGTTGTCGATTTATGTAATTGCCAGCGGGCGCAATTACTACCAATTGATTCAGGTGAGGGGGGACATCCCCTTTTACCAATCGCCCGGTTTTTTTCCGGTTCTTGTCGGCGTTCCCATGTTAATTTGCTCGATAATGCTTTTGGCAAGAAGCCTTAAAAAAAGCGGGCTGGGTGAAAACTTGCAAAACATAAAAGAAGCCGCTATCGCCTTGGTTAAATCGCCGGTTATACATAAAGCTATAGTAGGCTCTGTATGGATGGGGCTTTATATTTTTGTATTGCTGCAATCGCTGGGCTTTGTTGCCGCCTCTTTGTTATTCCTTGTGGTAATAATGACGCTTCTGCAATTTGAAAAACTGCGTGGCTCCACTAAAAAAGGCGTTGTTCTTTTGTTTGCGAAATACATAGGCGTTTCGGTTTGCTCTGTCGGTTTTACTTATGTATTGTTTCAAATAATTTTCAGAGTGCCGTTGCCATAGGCCGGCATAAAATGGAGAAACTTTAAGATGCAATTTTCATACCTAGCAGAAGCTTTTCAAATAGTCTTTGTTCCGGCGCATTTTCTTGCGCTGGCACTGGCAACCTTCGTAGGGGTTGTTGTCGGCATATTGCCGGGGCTTACAGCCACTATGGCCGTAGCTCTTTTAACCGGCCTTACCTTCGGGTTCGGTCCTGTCATTGCCGTTGTCGCGCTAATCGGCGTTTATGAAGGCGCTATATCAGGCGGCGGGCAGGCGGGCATTCTGTTAAACATTCCCGGCACGCCTGCAAGCGCGGCGACCGTCCTTGACGGCTACCCCATGAACAGGCAGGGAAAAGCCGGGCTGGCCATCTTTTTGGCTACAGGGGCTTCAATGTGCGGTACAATACTGGCCGCAATTTTCCTTCTTTTTTTAACCCCGCCGTTAGCCGCAATCGGGCTTTACTTTCAGTCTTACGAATTTTTCTTGCTGGCCCTTTTCGGAATCGTCATCTGCGGAAACCTTGCGTCTAACGGAGATGCCTTAAAAGGCTGGATGGCAGGTTTTTTGGGGTTGTTAATTTCCATGGTGGGGCTTGACCCGATAGCCGCTTTGCCGCGTTTTTCATTTGACAACATTATGATGCGAGGCGGCCTGCCGCTTATCCCGCTAATGATCGCCATTTTCGGCATTCCGGAAATTCTAAAAGTGTTTGGAAAACAAACAGCGCCCGACTCTCAGATAACAAAGTTCAATGTCGGCGAAGGCGTCAAAATACTTGGGAAAAACACGCCGGCTCTTTTGCGGAGCGGCTCCATTGGAACTTTTATGGGAATAATTCCCGGCGTAGGCGAAGACGTTGGCGGCTGGATGTCATACTGGGCTACAAAATCGATAAGCAAAACGAAAGAGCGTTTCGGCAAAGGCGCGCCGGAAGGCGTCATCTCTGTTGAAGCCGGAGCAAACGCTGCAAAAACAGGTGCGCTCATTCCCGTATTGTCGCTGGCAATCCCCGGCAGCACGTCTGCCGCAATCTTGCTTGCCGCATTTTTCATGCACGGCCACAGGCCCGGCCCCCTTTTGATGGGCGAAGACCCCGGCTTTGTGTATCAGATAGCCGTGTATTTTGTCATAGCCGCTATTTTGATGTTTATTTTCGCGATGGGCTTGTCCAGATTTTCGGTGAGGATTTTAAAAGTTGACAAAACGATTTTAATGCCCATAATTTTTACCTTTTGCGCCATTGGCGCGTTTTTGGTACGCTACGTTTTCTTTGACGTAAGGGTAATGTTTCTGGGCGGCTTTATCGGATTTTTGTTGCTGTACGCGCGTTTCCCGGCGGCCCCCTTGCTTTTGGGCATGGTGTTAGGCGACATGGCAGAGGCCAATCTGGTTAGGGGCATGATGTTAAGCGACGGCAGTTTTGAACCTTTCGTTACAAGGCCGATAAGCCTTATTTTTGTCATCGTGATTTCCCTTTTGGTTTTTACGCAGTTGCCATTTTTCGGAAAACTTGTAAACTTGGTTAAAGGAAGAAAGAAAAATCCAGAGGAGGAAAAATAAATGCAGGCAAAACAGGACGGGCAAACCTACGCGCCCAAAGGCAAGGCGCACTCCGTATGCGAGCCGGGGGAATTCCCTGTCGGCGTTATCGGCATGGATCACGGGCATATTTACGGTATGTGCGGCGGGCTTTCAGAAGCCGGCGCGGACATCGCCCTTATCTGGGATAGCGATGCGGCAAAGGCCGCGGCGTTACACGCAAAGTTCCCCAACGCGAAAATAGCAAAAAGCAAAGAGCAGGTTTTGGAAGACCCTTCCATAAAACTTATCGCAACCGCCTCGATCCCGGACCAGCGCGGCGAAGTCGGCATTGCCGCTATGCGCCGCGGCAAAGACTGTTTCGTTGATAAGCCGCCGCTTGTAAACCACGAGCAGCTCGCCCGGGTGCGCGAAGCGGTAGCTGAAACCGGCAGAAAGTTCGGCGTGTATTACAGCGAGCGCCTTCATGTGGAGGCCGCCGTTCATGCCGGGGAGTTAATCGCCCAAGGGGCTATTGGCAAGGTTATTCAGGTAACGGTGCTTGCCCCGCACAGGCTTAACGCCCCGTCGCGCCCGGCTTGGTTTTGGGACAAAAAGCGTTACGGCGGCATCATTACCGACATTGGCTCGCACCAGATCGAACAAATTTTGTATTTTACCGGAGCTAAAAACGCGAAGGTTACGCAGGCTAGGGTTGCCAATTACGCCAACCAAGGTCATCCCGGTTTTGAAGATTTTGGCGATGCGACTTTGCTTTGCGACAACGGCGCTTGCGGCTACTTCCGGGTTGATTGGTTTACGCCTGCCGGCCTTGGCGCGTGGGGGGACGGCCGGGCTGTCATCATTGGCACGGAGGGCTACATGGAAATCCGCAAGTACATAAACCCCGCGGCCGACGGCGACGGCGATCACATTATCCTTGTGGACGGTCAGGGCGAGCGGCATATCAAAGCGGCCGGCACTTGCGGCTTTCCGTTTTTCGGGCAGTTTATCCGCGACTGTCTTGACGGAACGGATAACGCGATGGGCCAAGAACACGCCTTGTGCGCTATCGAGCTTGCGATTGAAGCTCAGGCGCTGGCGCACAAGTCCGCGCCTGGCGGTTTTTCCGGCTAGAAAGCCCGGCAGGGGCTGTTTTTGAAGGGCAACCTACGGAAGCAGCCCTGCCGGTTGCCGGATTCCCGTAGTTGTTTTGCCCTGCTTTCCCGAACCGGTCTGCCCCCAGACTGCTTTTCCCGCGTGCCCCCTCCAAGCGTAGCTCGCCAGCATCACCGGCGCAGGGGCTTCATGAAGCTGACAAGCGGCTCTTCCCAGGGGCCGGCCGCAGGACGTTGCGCCAGGAAACGCCGGTACAGGCTTAAAATATGGCCAGTAATCTCGGCTTGAACATCGCTGGCAAGCTCCGTGTCAGGTGAAACCGAGGGGTGCGTCTTACAATCGGCGGGAATCGTTAGGTTTTTGTCCGGGGGTGGGGGGGGAGCAAAAAGCTCCGCAAGAAAGGCCTCCGCTTCGCCCTCCGGGAAAAGGGCGGGGTCGAAGCAGTGCATCGCGTAGAGAGAGGCGGCAATGCAGTTCACGCTGTGCTGCTTGACAAAAAGAATCGAGCGGCTAATCGACATCGCCCCCTGCCTTACCTCGATTATTTGCCGCGCAAGATTTTCCTCCTGCCCCAGGGCGCGGGCGATGGCGGCAAAGCTTGCGTAAGAGTTAATCGCTACCATAATATGCAGGCTTGGAATGCACATCAAGTGCGGGTCTAAAAGGTGAATCAGAAAAAAGCGCGGCCTTGCGATGTAAAAAGGGCGCGCGGTCGTAGAAAGGTTGCGTCGGTAAGTGCGGGCGGCGAAGGCGTAGAGCCTGCCGGTGGAAAGCAAAAAGTCCGCAACGGGGGCGTGGGCCAGTCGGCCAAAACGCCGCAGGAAAAAGGCCGCCATGCGTATCCAAAAATTGGAAAAATCCATGTAAACGGCAACCCATGAAGGCGCAAAGGGAATTTTGCCGTCAAGCGGGTGGTCAACGTCGCTTACCGGCACCCCGCGCCCCAAACGCCCCAAAAAAGCGAGGTGCCACTGGCGCAGGAAAAAGTTGAATACAATGGAAGAAACGCACTTGATAAAGGCCGGGCGCAAGGCGGGGACAAAAGCAGTCTTAAAAAATGCGTATAGCGAACTTTCACCGTAAACGCTGTCTTTATAGCCCATCGGTTGATTTTACCGGAAAAACTCCCTCTTGGGAAGCTCGAAAAACTTAGGAAAACGATGATTAAGAGAAACGATGATTAAATCCCATCGAGCCTGCGCAGCGTGAGCCAGGGCCGCGCCAGCTTCAGCCTTGAGTTTTTCCACTTCGAGAAGAAGTAGCCGGGCGGCCGGGGGCTTGCTCGAAAAAGCCCACACGAAGGCGCAAAGACACGGGGGTTAGCCGTGCCTTTGCGAAGCCGCCCCCTGCCGGCAGGCCGTGGCCGGCTTCCCTAGGGGCGCACCAAACGGAAGCCTGTGAAAGCCCAACGATCCATTGGACCGCCGCCATTCCTAGACGCGGAACGGTAGAAGCTGCCGTCAGGAAACCAGCCGTGTTCCCCCAACGCGCCGCGTCCTGCCCGGCTGGGCCAAGTCCCCGACGGAGGCGCGCCTGTGGGATCGGTCTGCGCTATTGAGGGGTATTGCCCCAGCCAGTCCCAAACCCACTCCTTTACGTTCCCGTGCATATCGTGCAAGCCAAAGGGGTTGGCCTGTTTCAAGCCGACCTCCCGCGTGCCCCACTCTCCCCGGTTAAAGTAAAACCAGCCTATGGGGTCAATGGCGAGGTGGTATGTGTGGTCTTGCACCCCGTTGCTAAAGGCCTGGGTTGTCCCGGCGCGGGCGGCGTATTCCCACTGCGCCTCGGTGGGCAGCCGCCAGCCGTCCGCGTC
>JGI24700J35501_10930301_pt1 | contig 12857 bp, 6 predicted proteins | sample TergutTh196P1_FD_35501 | JGI IMG/M metagenome (IMG submission 35501) | reverse complement strand
TAAAAGGGTGCATTTGTTGTTGAAAAGAATCTTGATGTTATCAAAAATACACAGTACAACAATAAAAAAATTTATGTATTGCTATTCCTCCCTAGTCATCCATTAAGTTCATTTGCGTCAACCGCGTAAAAATATATTTTCGTCTTTCATTGAAGAGGCGCCTAGTTTCACAGCACCTCACTGAGAAGCTCTGCGTAACGATCAGCCTCATTCCTTAATACATCCCAGTAGTGACAGCGCCTCTCCAAGTTCAGCGTCTTTATGTATTTTCCCCACACCGTCGTCTCCTTAAAGAAAGATGACATTAGCTCTGTCAGTAGAAGTGTAACTTCTGTGACAGTAGAAAATAGTAAATATTTCATTACAAGGATGCATACGCAAAACTCACGAGCTTTTTAGCCTTTTAAAGAAAATTTCCGACATTTGTTTGAAGGTAGGTCCTTCTTGTACCAAATCCTTCAATTGTTCGCCAGTTGTAAGTCTCTCGATAAGTAAAGACAGAATGCTGAGCCAACAAACTTAGGGAGAGGTGCGGGAAATGAGGGAGAACAAGTGAGCTGACGTATATCCATCCCATCGTAGAAGCCGTGGTTTCCTCGTCCAGGGGAATGGTTGGAAGAATTTAAGAGAAAGACAAAATCTTCCTCCTGTAATAATGTGAGCGGGGCCTTGTCTTGGCTAATAACACCTCGAACAAAAAGCAACGTGTGACTGTCTTTCTGGCTCAGCGGATTAAGGTTTAATAAGATAAAAGACTGTCATTTCTTATAGCTCGCTGCCTGAGGTGTTGAGATCTGCGTATCCTCCTCGTATATGTTCTTGAACACGAAAGGTACTCAGGAAAACTACATTAAAATGCATTCAACATTGTAGTATGAAAACTGCAAGGGAAGCGTCCAATTGGGAAATTTATTTTAATTCAAGTACTTTAAATCCGGCCTTGTCCACCATTGAAATTAATCATACAATCGGAGTGTAAATTATGTAGTTAAAAGGTAATTATAACTAAGTTTAAAATATAAATATAAATGTATTATTTTTATTCTATATTTATATTTTTAAATTTATTTTTATCACTATATTTTAATTATTGAATTTGTACTCTGGTATGATTATTTTCAATGGTGAGACGGTTCAGACACTTTAGTGATTGTAAATGTATTGTTGTTTATACGTTTGTGAAGATGTCCATGTAGGTGGCCGAAACATATTGGAGGATATCCTGTAATAAAACTACTTCAAAATGCTATTCTGCATTTGTTGATATTTATGTCGAATTCATTTGATTAATGCACGAAATTTGCACCATAAATTTCTTGTAATATTCTTCACTCTTAGCAAGATAACAAGATTCGAAGATGGACCAATTCGAAATAACGCTCGAAGTTGTTTCTATATATGTTCCGATATTTCATCTAGTGAAAGAACCCTGATGTCGATGTGGAAAACTTTAGAAAATACTGGAGAGTTAAAATAAGCAGACAAAGCAAGGAACAAAGAAGAAGGGACATAGGAAGAAAAATATAGAGAAAGTAATTAAAACTATCCTGTAATATTCACACAAGTTTTGTCAAATTAATATAGAATTTAAATACCATTTTTTTCAATTTATCTGAAACAAACAAACAAACAAACAGACAAACAAACAAACAAACTTAAACAGTTCAGTTAGTTTCTACCTACCCAGAGGCGCGATGTTTGTTAACAAGCAATATCCTTAAACGTCCTTCCGCGCTCTCTTTCCTACCATCCGTTTTATATTAGGAGGATTTTTATTTCGAAAGGGCTAACCATTATACCCTTGTAGCCTAATTCAATGGGAATGGAAGAAATTTCATTGTCTGGAATTTCAAAAACATGTGCTGATTGGCAATGATTCCCTCAATTAGGTTCTGATAGAAGCGGGACTTAAAAATGTAAAACTTTGAACGTATCAAGTTGAAAATACATCTGTGGCATTTAATATAGGTTGGATAAGGCGACAAACACAAAGATAAGTAGCAGACTTACTATTTAAACGAAAATGCCCACACATAAAGCAATTCAATGGTCAGAGTCGTTCTTGAAAACCTAACAAGCCACTATATGTTCGAGAAACTACATGTATTTCAGACAGTTAGAAGCTTCATTAGACCTACCTTATTCAAAACAGCAATCCACTGGACCTTACCTTGAGTCGCGTCCAGTCCATATCACCATGTTTTATTACTTTAATGATTATTTTAATATTATCCTTTATCAGTCCCTATGTCGTTATACAGAACTCTAACTTCTCCCGTTGATTTCTATGGGTATGAAACTTGGTCTTTCCTACTGAAGGAATAACAAAGGCTAAGGATGTTGGATAATAGGGTGCTAAGGAAGATACCTGAGCCCTCGATGGAGGACGTAAGTGGGTCTTGGAGTAAGTTGTATAGTGAGGAGTTTCGTGATTTGTACTAGGCAGAAAATATTATTCAGGCGATTAAATAAAGACGGCAAAGATGGAAGCATACGCCACGTACAGCAAGGGGAGAAGTTCATACTGGATTTTAGTGGGAATTCCTGAGGGAAAGAAGATATTTGGAAGACCTAGGTGCAAGTGGGAAGATGATATTAAATGGAACATTAAAGAAATAATTTGATGTTTTTTCGACCGTGCATCACAGTATAGAATTATTTCATTTACCAACTTTAATGTACAATTCTTTATTCATTAACAATTTGTTTATTACACTACTATCTTCGACATGTTTCGAGCATTAACATGCCCATCTTCAGGAGGACCAATTGTATACACACAGCATCTGGTATCGTCGCTCTCTGTAAACGGCTGCACCGTAAGCCGATTGAGAGCAGACTGTTCTGCAGTCTGCTCTCAACCGGTGTACTGTGCAGGCGTTTACAGAGAGCGACGATACCAGATGCTGCGAGAATATAATTTGTCCTCCTGAAGTTGGGCATGTTAATGCTCGAAACATGTCGAAGATAGTAGTGTAACATACAAATTGTTAATGAATAAAGAATTGTGCATTAAAGTTGGTAAATGAAATAATTAAAGAAATATGTTGGGAGGGCGTGGAATGGATTAATATGGTTCGGGATATGGACAAGTGAAGGGCTGTTATAAAATCAGCAATGAATATTCATTTCCCTAAAATGCGGAAAATTTCTTAACTAGTTAAGGAATTACTAGCTTGTCAAGTGGGCTTGCTTCATGGAGTTGGTTAGTAAGTTATTTAGCTCGTTATCCCCCAGTCTACCAAATGATTTCTTCTCTCTGGTTCCCTAAAATTACGAATTTCTTGTGCCCCACACACACGCGCGCGTTCTGAATGATCCACCACTCTCACAATGCTTGATTGCATCACTCCAATAATACGTGATGAGTGGTGCAACTATTTAGTTAACAATGAGCTGAAATAGTAGCATCGTGCTGTGTTCCACACGGAGGTGTATTTAGTTAGGTTGAACTACATGCGCACCACAGTGTCAGGAGTTGTACAAGAAACTGGTGGTTGGCTGCAGCCTTAGTGAACATCACTACATGGCAAATTCCGTGTACGCAAGCAATGAACTCATCACTCTGTTATATTAGACGTTCATACAACGAAAAGAGTAATTACATGTGCTCGGCATATAGTATTTCACACAAACGCAGTGTTAGAGACTCACTCTAAAAATAGACAGCGGTAAGCAATAAAACGTAACTTTACTTTTAGGTTGATAATCAGTATCACGTTGTTATAATATCATTCTTCTACTTATTTTTTGTTGCCTCTGCAACTACAGGTCTCTTTCCCAATTCCGTGTTACATTTTTTAATTTGACACTCAGAGGACCGTGCATCGTGATATATTTCTATAATGAAACTAACGAGATGTTCTAATTTCTCAAATTTACGTTGGAGTAGAACTCTACAGATTTCGGACAGTTTCTCTGTCTAGCACTTTACACACAGCAGTAGATACATGTCATACAGGTTATGCTGACTGCTTGCTAGCAAGCAGTCAGCATAACCTGTATGACATCCACCTATTGCTCTGTGTAAAGTGCTAGACTCCTGATGTTGGACAGAGAAACTGCCCAAAACATGTGGAGTTCTACTCCAAAAATAAATTTGAGAAATTAGAGCATCTCATTGGTTTTATTATAAGAAAATACCCATGTTACATGCCATAAAATAAGTACAACAAAACCTTTGTCTTTTAATGTTCTAAGACCTAGTGACAACAGCAAAGAAATTATGAGAGTTTTAATTGCATTAGACTTCAATCCCGGACCTAAATCGACCCTAAACTGGAATTCTTACTAACTTACTTGTTTAATCCAAGTATATCTATCTATGCATCATAGATTCATCGATATTTATGTGTGCATTCATCCGTGTGTCTGTCTGCACATTTATGTATCTAATTTCTATCTAACTGTCCCTTCTTGTCTGTACTTCTATCTACATAAATACTTACTAACGTACCTACGCATCTAACTACATGCCATCCTACACACCCACCTCTACCTGCCTACCTACCTATTACTTACCTAACAAGCCTTTCAGCAGCTCAGACTGTAGTGTCGAATGATAGGGAGATATTCAGTAATTTCAGGGAAAGAATGCAAACGAAACTTTTGTATGTAGAAAGTGAATGTCAGATTCTGAAATGTCCCATACTCCGTGGAAAAATTGAGGTAATGTTAACAGCTTCATTAAGGCCATACTTTAAAGCGTGGTGTACAGTGTGAGAACTGGGCAAGTTATCCGAATACTTTGCTTCTTATATACCAGTCAAATTCACCAGCACCCCCCACCCGACTGTCACAGTTGCTGATGGGTGCGACAGAGTTCACACCTTATATTTTCAGCTGGTATTCCACATCAGACGAGTCAAAGAGTTCAGTCTTTAAACTATAGTCTTTATGTGACACGTCTTGCTAGGTTTAAACCACAACAATATAAGACAAGACTACACCGAGAGATAAATAGTTAATATAACTTTACACGACTCTAAATACTCAATTAAATATGTGTATAAGAGTTAACTTGCAGAACAATGCTGTTGACAGCCAGAAGCACCGGAACTGTATGGTACAGCAACAACACAACGCGGCACAAGGGATTCAAGCCAAGCGGAATGAGATAAGTCAGATGCCTGGCGAGCATGCGAATATATCCCAATCTGAGTAGGAATATTATGGCTGTTCTCGGTACTAGCAGATCGCAGCGGTCCGGAGTATTCCGGTCTACCCTGATTCAGTTAAACTCGGTACATACCATCTTACCTTACTTGTTTGGGACGAATTTCAATGTTATGCTAATTTCTGTGCCTAGATCTCCAGTGCGAAAATTTTTCTCCAAGTTTTACGACCAAAACTGAATGGCTGTATATATTTATATTTTACTCCATATACGCTACGTGTGCTGCATTCCATCTCATTCTACATTACCTCTTCCCACAACTATATAAATATCCTTGGTAAAATTACGAATTACGTATTTCCTCACTCTGCCATTTATTTCCATACTATTGCATATTCGTCTCTCTTACGGTCAAAAAAGTTGTAAATTTGTTCAATTTGTTTCCAACTCACGAACACCTCAAACAATATCCTTGGATCAGCTTCTCCAAAATCCACTAGCTAACGGCTGTACGGTCCGGGTTTCGAATTCCGGCACAGTAATTGATTTTTTCTTCCCCATAACCGTTCAGATCGGTTCTGGAACCCACCCAGTCTCATGGGCATTTAGGTTCTTTACCGACAGAAAGCGAGAAGGACGTGAAATTGACCACCCAGCTCCATCTTGTGCAGAGGTTAAGAGTGAGGGTAGCATTACCTGAGTTCCATTTGTACAACTTCACGGTGCAGAGGGCTACTTTTTTACGCAATTAATAACACGCCCTCATCGATAAACAGAAGGATATTCCAAGAGTTTTGCAAAGAATTAAACCTTAATGCAATAGTATACAGTTTCGGTGCCCATTTTCTATGGCAACTAGATTTTTAATGGTAACTCCTAATATTTGTGGGTCCTCAGTAAGACATCTGCTTGAAATCGCCCGTCTGACGCCTAGAATTCTGAACTGGTCCCTAAATTTTTCGCGAATTTATGCGCACTTGCCTTAATATTACATTTTCTACATCCGGGAACCATTATATCATAGCCACTGCATTCATATGGCTTAATTTACGTTCGGAAAGTAAAAATAATAAAAACGACACTTCTTTACTTATTATTCGCCATGTTGAACTCGAGCTAAAATCAATAACGATAACGGTAGGTAAACTCAGGATAAATGATTATGGAATATGAGACAGATTCATGATTAAATCAGTCATCACTGATCTCAGAACTTACGGTAAAACTACACTTTTTCGGTATCACATGCAAATTTTGGGCACCACATGAGTGTCGGACGATTATTAGACCTTTACAAAATTAAGAGATGACATACCAAGATCAGAAGTTCTACAATGGTTGACTGGAAGACTTAGTTAGAACTAACCTGAAACAAAAGAAAAATTATACTTTAACATAAATTATTACCTTTTTAACAGTGTGCTTTCCTTCAAAACTATGACTTAATGCTTATTACACATAGATCGACACAAACTAATTCCAGACGCTTTTGCTTTGTTATTAATTTTATTCATAATAAAGATACATATGATATTCTCAACATCTTCAGTAACACGGATGAGTAGCATCGCCTTCGATCCCACTTACCCTAGACAGACCATCTACGATTTTTGACACAAGCATCGAACACATTCCTTTGACCTAGTCTAAGACATGAGTTTGCGACCGCTCACTTGCTGGGACTGTGGGTTCCGAATTCTGCCAGGGCACGGATATCTGTCCCGTCAAGTAGAGCTCTCTGCGACGGGCAGATCCCTAGTCCAGAGGAGTCCTACCGAGTACAATGTGTCTTTGTGCGACCTCGAAACCCCAGCAATGAGAAACCCTGGGCCCACTGGGTCTATCGAGCAATGAACAAAACAGTATATTGCCCTGACATTACACTCATTTTCCACAAACTGAGTGTACAAAATTCTCTGACATTAAGTAAAGACGCGAAACCCAGCATGGCTCGAGAACTCAATCTCTTAATTGTTCAAGAATCTGCTTTTGGGTTACGAATATAAAAATGTGCTTTACAGGAAAACGCAGGCATGCCACATTCCTTTATAGTCAACCTACGTGAATTGACAAGGGCAGGCATTTTCAAAATAATTACCAATTGTAGAGCTGCAACACAAAAATTTTGACCTTGGTTATTTAGCTGATTATTTTTCCACCAGTATACTTCAACATCGAAAGTCAGTAAAATTTGTTTGGTTAAACTATGACTTTTTTCAGTCATCTGTTTTATTCATACTAGCAAAGACAGGAGTCACACCTCAACTTCAAATCAGACTGAATCCAACACTACACAATCCTCAGGCTCAGAAGAGTGTAACTTTGTTGCACCTCAAATAGCGTACATAAACTCCTATCGCAAATTTCTTGATATTCCTATAACCAAAGTCTAGTTCTCTGTGTAGCCAACTCGGGGACCGAAACGAAATGAACCTTTTTTAATTTTGTTGACCGTGTATCATGTGATGATTCTTGTTAAATGACCAACGTGATGCACAAATTCCTTTCTATGTATTTATTTTTATATATAACTCTCTACACGTTTCGAGCACATCGGAGCAGGTCGGAAGTGAACTTCCGACCTGCACACGACACGGCCACCAACACAGAGTGACAGTTATCAGAGGATGTATTGATACGATTTGTCTCTCCTGATGATTAGCACGATCTGCTCGAAACATGTAAAGAGTTATAAATAAAAATAAATACATAGAAAGGAATTTGTGCGTCACGTTGTTCATTTATCAAGAATAAATGAACCTTGTAGAGAATCATACATGAAGTATGTGATAACAAATGTTATAAACCTTACTTACATTTTTGTGGAAGTACAAAGATTCAATACGTAAGCCACAATAATTTGAGAAACCTTGTTGCTACACGCGTTCTGAGCCTAGGTTCCAGAGCACATGTCGGTTATGCCGTTCGCCTTGCATTTGCCATAAGTAATAATTTAGCAGTGCATTCATTATACAGAAGACAGGAACGATGTCATAGACCGACTTCATGCGTGGTCTACTTCCCTATACTTCCATTTGGTCACATAATCCTTCTCTCCACATGCATGTTGGTAGTAACTACGTGAAACCTTTCACTAAAAACACGCACATTGCCCTGGCTGACGTAGTATAGAGAAGACTGAAAAGAAAAGAAAAAAGCACAGAGGGAAATCAGCGAGAGCTCCCTAATACAGTACTTCCTTCCGTGGCTGCGTTGTAGTTGACAATGTGGGCCAGAGCAGAAAAAAGAAGCAGTGGCATTATTATTATTATTATTATTATTATTATTATTATTATTATTATTATTGACTTGTATGACTAACATTCTGAGAAAAACATGGAAGTCTAATAAGTTGATTATCTTCTACCCGTGACACATATTTAGCCAAGGCCTTTATTTTACTAAATATTATACGGCTTCCCGGCACAAGTGTAAATGTAATTTCATTCACACCCATAAGAAAATACGGCCTTACCGGTAAAAATTTTCATGGAACTAACTATTCTAACATGCGACTTCTAGGTCGGTATTTGAAATGAATATTTCCTAGAATGTGACGTCGTGTACCCCAGTATATGTACATTAATTTTCATGGAGTCCTGCTGCTTGTGATCGGATTGGGAAACACCGAGTCCTATATTTTTAGTAAAATTCTACCTAACCACAAGAAATCTATCTATCTCAGAAGAAGTATTCTTTATAATAACGCCATGAGGTCCTCAAAAATCACACCAAATGCCTCACGACCTGCAAAGAGTATCCGTACAATTAAGGTACGTAACAAATGCAAAAGTTAGGAAAATCAAACCGCATTCCTTACGCGTGGTTTGAAGAAGTGCACACAAAGGACCTGTCATTGAAGTTTGCCTGCACTTTTCGTTCCTGATACTACTAAATATATTAAAATAAAAATGAAGAGACAAGTGGAGTCTGCACTTAGGGTTTAGGGTAAATTAAACTCTTGTTACAACTGGCCCTACACAAAAAAAATTTCTACTGCACCTAAAGCTCCATTCAAAAGTTATGCTTTTCGAAATGCCAGGCCAAAATGAAAGAAGACTTAAACATATATACTGTGGAACATAGATATTAGTAAGATCTGCAACTTGTTTTAGTTTTAATCATTCTTAATTATGGTTTATGGCCAGTAGTAATCACATGTTTCTTATTAAAAGAAATCAAATTATCGGCAAAGGAACCTACAAGGTGTACCTGTAAAGGAAAAGCAATACCGTAAACCACTTATTTTGTTTGTATTCTTTCAAGAATAACAATAATGTGATAAACGTATGTGATTGCAGCAGACGCTCAAAATGTTTCCCGTCATCTTAAAGGAAAACTTTCAACGTTTTCACAGTGTATTATTTTGTTTTTTGCCAATTTTCTGAGGGTTTTTAGTCAATACCGGCAACAGTCTGTTCAATGTCATGTTTAAGGTGCTCGAGGTTTTACAGTTATTGCTGTGGACATTTTTTACAAGAAATCTCGGCAGATAGATATCAAGTGGCATAGGACTATGAACGTGGTGGCCAAAGGCCACACCCGACAAAGCTGTTGCCAAAGAAGTCCTGCAAGAAAGCTCTTGTTGTTTTTGCAGAGTGGGCAAACCAGAAACATGAAACCAGTTATTCCATTCGTTCTCTTCCAGCAGAGCAATTAATTGAATAAAAATATTTGAATAATTTTTCGCAGTAATTGTCTATTCAAATAACAAAGGACCCAATAATGTGTTGCGAGACACTGCGCACCGAACACCAATTTTTTTACTATTGGAGAGGATTTTCATCCAGTGCATGTGGGTTTTCGGTACTCCAAAGTCTACCGTTTTGCCAGTTGATGTAGTCACTTAAATGGAATCATGCTTTATCCATAAAGAACAGGCTTCCCGAAACATAAGCCTCTTTTTTAGGGAAAAAACTATGTTGTCGATAACAGAATTACCGCGCAGCTGGCAGCCAATAAAACTGAATACAATAAAATTGTGCTGAACGACTAAGCAAATGTTGGAAGTGTCCACTGTAGGGAGGAGGGGTGAGGGTGGGTGTGGAGGAGAGTTTCTTATATGCTTGTTTCAGTATTTTTAGATGTATGATCTTTGGGTTGTTTCTTATAATGGTACAAGTTACATTTATCATATCCAAGTGGTTCTGAGAACAAGCAAACATAACTATACTCAACATCTGCTAAATTAACTTAAAAATAATTATCTGAACTGTATACTCTGAAGTAAGGACCAAAGTTTATGCACTATTCAAATCAGCTTTTCCTCTTCATACTCGTACGTCAGTGGAAAAAACCAAGAGCTCTACTGAGGGCGATATCTGTAGCAATACATAACCCTTGATTTGCTCTGTAATAGTGGGTTCTTCCTTTACTAAATAAGAGGAGAAGGGTGCAAGGCATTCAAGAAATTCTCTGCCCTTCTTTTAAACCCCGAATGTCCATTACTGCGTCCATAACTACCTGACATTAAGCTTCTCTCTCCCTTCAGTTGGCATTAGGGCTATCGAGGCTAGTAAAATGGCAAATACCACATTTAGAAATCATGGAAGTTCTGTACTGCAGTACAGGTTCCTATTGTTGTCACATGGAAAAAGACCGGAATTTCATAATATTAAGTAAAGGCGTCTTAAGCTTACGTGCAGCTATTGCTAAGTAATATTTTCGGAATCGAAACGGAAACAAACAATCAAATTTGATAAATCACTGCCCCTGAAGTTCATAATAATGGACAATGGACATTTATTAGTTTCCATATAAGGTACACAATTATTGTGTCTCTTTTTCTACTCAGGCTAGCCCGCAGTTCTGTAATGTTTCCGCATACATTTGTAGTAAATCCGATAGGGAAATGTATCATTAATTCCTCTAATTTAACAGAGACTGAAAAAGCAGAAAGGCGTACAAAGAGTTTATTAATATTTTAAATAATCCACGACCATCCGCTAAGCTGATTAAATATGGTAACAACACCCCCCAAAAAAACATACAAACGTTTAAGTGTACCTTATATTACAGAGAGTATGCCTCTTGTATGTTTCGGCCACACTTGTGGTCATCATTATGGAGGTGCATTACAAGAGTTTTTGAACCAATGCACAAATATAAGGTATTAAGTTTCCAAATATATAGTTTAAAACGTGTATTAAAATGTAAAATAAAACTAATATAATATAACCAATATTTAATATACAATTTCATCTACCAGTTTGTTAATAACCTACTACACACACATATATTTCTTTCATTTCATTTTGATGACATACTACATACTACATACTAGCCTACGTAGAACATTTGGCATACCTTTGAATTAATCATAGAAAATATATCTTTACTTTATGTTTTAATATACATTTTAAACCGCGTACTTTAAAATTTTAGTATCTTACATTTTTGCATTCTTTTAAAAAAAATTGTGATGTGTTCTTTGTAATGCACCTCCCTGAGAATGGACACAAAAGTCACCGAAATACATAAGTGGAATAATATATTTATAATATAAGATCGTCTTCAACGTTTATATGCATTTATTAGTTTCGTTACCTATCTAAGTAGCTTGCTAATATGTACGAAATGAAGAACACTTATGCCTTCTGAAGGCTTCTTTGATTTACCTCGAGAAGAGATAAATTTCAAATTCTAATAGTAACGTTTACAGCGGGAGTTTCAATACATTTTAATTATATGTTACACAATTTCCTGGAAGGTCTACAATTCACGTAAGAAAAACTTTCGTGCAATTGCCAGCAATAAGAACACATCCCGTTAATTTTATTGTACATTAGGCAAACCACTTTTGACAGAATCCGTAATATCGAAACGTAGGCAACATACAGCACCACTCGTTTAAAGTTATAAAAAGAAAGCTGACATTGGAAAAATTGTGACGTGCACAAAATATTTTACTCTTGCCTGCCATTTTTATTTCGAAAGTTTTTCGCTCTGATATGTATCTAGTGATCTCACCCCAGAGGCTGACAGGAAAGCTTGTAGATCTTCATATACAGTAAACTTTAAAACTGTCTGAGCTTGACGAACATCAGTGTATCCTCACACACTTCAGCACATCTCATTAGTATCAGATTTTACAAAAATTCCTTCAGCAGTTCTTGAATTATAAAAAGCGAAAAGTTATAAAAGCAGACAGTCGGATGATCGGACAGACTGATGCACATGGAGGCTTTAGTTGGGGCCATGCAGAGTTTCGAACGCACCTAAAATGAGCCGTAAGCAAGCACATAGTTAATGTAGCAATACGGTTGCTTTTAGACCGTTCTACGTTTTATCGTAGCAGCGAGAAGAGAGAGTGATCTCCACAGTTACAGCACACCTTCATTTCTCTAGCCCTTCATTTTTAATCCATGTTGCATAATTTATATAACGAGACGAACCGTAGCAACATACTGTTCCTGGGCTCTCAATATGAAAAGAAAAGCAAGAGGAAAACAAATTCACTCAATGCTCAGAGTCGAAACACGAAGTCTTAAAATCCGAGATCTTGATAAGGTTTACTTTTCATTTTCGGAACAGGTCCAAACAAATGTTTTGACGGACTTGTAAAAATGTCACAAACTCTGTCCGTAGAGTGAACTATACACAATAAATCTGACTTCGTGAATAAATAAAATGAAATCATAAGAGACTTTTATATTATTTATGGCAGAAATTTCGCTTTCTAGTGTACAGTTACAAATCAGCGTTGAAGCAATGGAAGTTACAAATTGGTTTACAGTAAAAA
>JGI24700J35501_10930302_pt1 | contig 12858 bp, 9 predicted proteins | sample TergutTh196P1_FD_35501 | JGI IMG/M metagenome (IMG submission 35501) | reverse complement strand
CTTTCGGCGTGATCCATCCATACCATGAATGTGTCCCACAGCTGTGTCACTCAGGCTTCCATCTAACATGCGGTACAACAAACAATAGCACAGAAATGAATGCAATGGTAACTTTACATCTAAGGTAACATATTCATCAGCACAAAAAAAACAGTACTATGCACTATCCATTTAATAACAGAACTTGGGTTACAAGTTACAGAATCTCACAATATACAGTTTACCACACAAAGTGTGCAAAACTTCGGGATGTTATTACACAACTCAACATATGGCTGTATGTCAACCTTAACATCACTACAAACACTTTACTGATTCATGATACTCTATGTTAATTTATGGTATCAGTTCTTATACACCACCATCATGCTGACTCCTACTTTTGGTAAACAAAAGTCCCTCACAGTTTTCTTTTCAGATGCACAGAATTTTGCATATAGAATTGTGGAAGTCATTTTGAACAATGATCCACGTAACATTACTGAAAATTTACAATCTTTGATATCAGCTAATCCAGCAGTGCACAAACCCCAGGTGCCAGGTCCCCTGAATTACTAAATCTTGTACCCTGGCACCTAAAATTTTAAGGTTACCCCTACATTTTTGGAAATTTGTGCACTTGGCACAAAGTCATAACTAATTTTTTTTTTCCGTGTTGTAACATAACTGTGTACTCTAACACAACTGACTGGTAGCATAATTAAAAATTTATACATTTATTTAATGGTGTTTTCTGACACAATTTTATTTGAGTGTTGTATATACAGTAGGGTAAGACTTCATTGCTGCCTTTGTTTTGTGGTGTTATGGGACACATGGTGTACAGATGGTTAAGACTTAATGGATAGATTTCTTTTGTGGTGTTCTCTGACCAAAACTTTCTTTTTGTGCATACAGCATGAAAAAATACATGTGTATTATAATTTTCAATTGCAGCCACATACATATATTACAATGCTCAGAATGATGTAATGGTTCATATAGGCCATGCATTGGTACAGCATTAACCAGTCCTACACTCATGACCACTTGTGGAGTTATGCAGGGGAGGGAAATATGAGTCCTCACTTATAACAAATGGCTAACATTTTTGTTCATTCACACTCTGTTAATCTGTACAATATGTAGCAATACAGCAGCATTTGAAATTTCCTCTCCATGTATACCGTTATCTGGCATCTGACTGATCCTGAACAGAGCACATCTTTGAGATACATTACATGAGCAATGGGTTAGCAAAGGATGGAGCATCCGTGACACAATACAGAATTTTGGTTGGTAAACCTGACCTAGAAACATATGGGACGGTAATATTGGAATGATCACAGAGAAATAAACAGGGTACTATTGTGTGGACTAGATCCCTCTGACTCAATATAAGGCTCGGAGATGGACCCTTGTGCCCATGATACGAACCCTCAGGTTCCATAAAATATGAGGAATTTCCTGACTAGCTGAGCATCTTTCAGTTTCCAAAAGGACTATACCTACCAAGTTACTTACTATCAGAAAAGAACCACAGGGACTGGTACAGGAGGTAAATAATTAGTGCTTCAGAACAAATATTAATGGTCAGTTTAGCGGAGAAGGAATTAAAAAATCACTGTCAGATTTTGTAAGAAAAATCCACAGGATCAGTAAAGATGGCATAAGAGATTGATATAGTTGTAACTGCAAATTCCTGTGTACAGGTAAATTGGAAAGAAACCTCATTACAATGGTGAGATAATTGGTATCAGATGACTTCCAACTAATTTAAATCACTTGTATAAGACATGTGCCCTCCATGTGGCTTATAGAGTAACTTGTGTTTGTTATTCAGTAACAACAGCCTTTTATCACAATTATTATTTGTTGTTTAAGATAAACACATTTCAACACTATGATAGCATCATCACCAGTGTCTCCTGCAAAGCAAATATAACTCACATTTGTAGAAGACCTTGCTGATGATGCTAACACAGACTTATGGCGGGTAGGGTGATTACTGTCAATAACACAACTAGAAGTTTCTAATAGATAGTATATTAGAAATTAAGAAACGACGTGTTTCGGACTATCACTGGCCATCATCAGGTTTTGTTTTAGACGTTATGCTGCAAGAGTTTTATACAATTATTGCAAACGCGCAGTGGTGTTTGCAATAATTGTATAAAACTCTTGCAGCATAAATTCTAAGATGAAACCCGACGATGGCCAGTGATAGGCCGAAACGTGTTGTTTCTTAATTTCTAATATACTATCTATTAGAAACTTCTAGTTGTGTTGTTGATGGTAATCACCCTACCCGCCATTAGTTTACTACATTATGGGGATGGCAAACCTTGAAACTAACACAGACCTTGAAATGCATATGTCATAAACAAAACACAATAACTGTGATAAAGAATAGTTGGTACTTTGTAACAAATATAAGTTACCAGTATAAGATACATTATATATATATATAATATATAACATACATAAATTCTTTTTCTGTATGTAATTAGTACATTTTTAAACTTACCAGCCTTCTCATCTGGGGGAACATCTGCATTTGACAGACTACGGGTGAACGTGTTTCTCTTACTCCCTGAACTGCTGTTGGCCCCTTGAGCCCCACTATGGTGCATTCCCATGCGTTGGACACCTCCACCTACACTGCTACTGCCGTAGTCACTGTATGCATTGCACAACAGCAAAATATTTCATTACACATTTGTCATCAAGACAAATCGAAATGTTACTGCAGTTCCAAATTGTAAGTGTGTAATAACATAAGAAGTAAGCAAGAGGTAAAACAGCATCACCATTACCTGTATGACTATCAGTTACTGGAATTTGTGAACCAAAAGGCTGTTGCAATATGGACATTTAACAGAGCTGTATTATTATGGAAAACAATTATTCATGTTACCAACACACTCTGAAGAACAGCCAAAAGCAGTTCAATTGCTGAAGCTAATAATTTTATGTCCCACACTAGTTACTTGCTTATTACTTTTACAGAAATCTGAAAATTCCATGTTGTCTACATTAACAGCTATAGGACCTTCAGCATTTGCAAAAACCTGTTATTATCCTCATCAGAAACTGTATACCTAAATGTCTCTTCAAGAGGTGATATGATTTCAGGCAATTCACTAATGAAAGACATACAGGAATATGCATCCTTACCAGTACTGTCATCTGGATAACTGGATAATGTCCAGCACAATTTCCACACAATGCCTCAACCACTGCCACAGACCTTCAGGGATTCATTAAATATTTTAATGTATGAAACAACTCACTTAATCACTTTGGCTTCTCCAAAATTAATGGTTATAATTTTAATGGTTCCTGATCCAGTATACATGACCAAGTAGCATAAAAGAGGTCCAATTCAGTGAAGAAAATAAGTTCAAAATTGTCGTTGATGTATTGTCAGACATTCACATAAAAACATGATGATGCATTTGTACACTAGTGGTAATGGTGGTGTTCAGTCACGTTGGGTGGAACTGCACAGTTTTCTTGAATTATGGCTTGTATAATAATGCCACTTTTATTTCATGCTTTACAGTACTTAATGACAGGTTGACTTACAAACAATAAAATGGGAGTGACTACAGACTAGTTTGAGATACTATCCCAACACATTCGTGTGGGACTGAGAAAAACCTTAAACAAATGTGCACTTATTTCACTTCAAGCATCTACTGGAAGGTTTTGAAAAGTAATTTACTTTATCACTGCTACTAGTGATTTGCAGTTTTGCATATGCAAAAATTTTCAATGACAATGCATTCATGAATACGAAAGCTGTGTATTACAACATGTTACCTAATTAGACATAGTGCATGATTCTTATTTTAATTTAAGATTACAGTACAGTATTGTGGATGTCATTACAAACAAGAAATTTCAATTTGAGTTAAATTTTACTATTTGTAATTAAGTTACACACATGCTCACCTAAGCCCTCTGGACCCACGTGGACGCTCTGACTGAGTGGAGAAGGCACTACTTGTGATGCTTACAACACTTTCAATATCACTGTCTCCAAAATCACCCATCACATCTTTATCAGGTGACAGTGAATGAGGAATCCTCACTTTGTGATCGGCAGAAGACATGGTACTATGTGAAGGTAGGTCACTGTCACTCCGACCACTGTAACTGCGTTCCCATCCTGGAAACCATGTTTAAGGATGTTGTAGCTTAGAACAAACCAAACAGGAAATACATGCAACAACATGCAGAACTACAGAAGCCTTGCAGATATTTCAGCCAGTATGTATTCAAATGCATTACTAGTTCTACGCAATGTTTGCTCATATTTGTATTAATTTACATTGAAGTAAGAAGTGTTATCTGCAATGCTTGTCCCAACAGCAACAACAAATACCCACACTGGGTCCAACAGTGTAAAGTCACATAAGAATTTATGAACAGTATAACCAAATTTAATTTGAAGACATTACAGTTGAATTAAATCATTGATGAAAAATGTGTGCAGTTTGTTGGTTCTTCTTACATAACCAACAGTAATAACTTCAAAAAATACAATTTCAACAGAGAATGATGGCTTTATATTTCCTCTAAATGGTAAATTATCTCTGTTTCATAAAACCAAATTGCATCATAAAATGTATTACAGTCCACAATTAAAGGTTTAAATTCCTGCGTGACTTAATATTTTCAAAACGTGTTATTATTCAAACAGAATTATCTAATGGTACACTTTTAACAGTGGACCAATATGCTATAATTGTACGTCTAAAGTAGTATAGTTCATGTACAAACCTGGTTTGGTGTTTCTTCTTTGAGTTTACTTAAAGTTAAGCATGCGAAACATGCTAAGTAAACACTGTGCTCCACATGCTTCTGGTGCAATGTATGAATTAATCATCATTTTGTCCTTGTTCATTGCAATCAACTTCACAGTTCATATGACAAGTCTTCATGTCAGATGTTTTTTTTTTTTACACTTCTCACTTTGACATTATTTTTCACTTTCAAATTATCTGTTTTCTGAACAATTAGACACCATAAATTATTTGAAGTTTTTTTTAAGTGTACTAACTACCTCAGTGGTTACTAAAGATTATTCATGAGAAACCTAACCCTCTAAGCAAACAGTTGTTTTGCAATCATTTACTTTCCTCATACTGACTACTTAGTGTGTTTGACTGAACAGATTTCACGAGAAGCTTTGGGCAATAATTACATTGGTGAACATCCAGAAATAGTCAATGACCAAGGAAAGTTTAATACACTTCTTTGCAGAAAATAAATGATATGAAAAATTAAGCAGAGAAGAATGGTGTAGCACGTATCAAGGAGGTGAGCCATCATCACATCATCCGTGCAGAAGTGAGCGAGCATCTGATGGCGGCAGCTTAGGATGACAGCTTCAGACAGTAGCAGCAGCACGGCAGCCGCAAGCACGGAGCAAACAGCGATGCAAACAAAGCTACTAACATCATTAGCTAAGGCAGGCTAGGAAGCCCTCACAAGATATTATTAAAGCACATTAGCTTAATTGCAAAATAATGGAAATTATTAAAGAACCCTACAAAATAACTAGGCTAATAGCTAGAATTTTTCAGTGGTTCTCAACCAGTTTTAGATGGTGATTCATTTTCTTATTGGTCTAGCAAACTTATGGCACAGAGAAAATAAATTTTATTAAGATACACTACATACACATACATACTGCACTTTCAATGTATATTGAGAAGCAAGACAAAGACAGGAATGTCCATGTACACTCTGGCGTTAATATAAGTAACATAAATAAATATTTAATAGAAGTGTTTAAATTTAATCTTCATCTGCACTGTCTTAAAGGCTACATAAAAATAACACATACTCCACACAGTACTGCTACAGATTAATCAAGTGTCTCATTTACGACTTAAAGAATACCATAATATGTGTGATATTATAAGCCATTACAATAAATTATTGATATTTATGTGTTATTTTGTATTTCATATGTAAAAAGGATTTTCTTCTGAAATATATATATATATATAAATTACAGAATTCCATCAGATATAAGCACACTTTTTAGTTTTATCCACTTACTACTACTACTACTACTACTGCTACTATCTGTTCTCATTTGACTATTTACTTATGAAATGTTTTCACACTTAATGATAAAATTCAAGTACTAATAAATGAGATGAATATTGGAAATGGGCAACTGATTCCTCAGGCTGAGCCATGACTCAAGCAGTCAGTTACCAGTCTCTCACTATGCAGGCCTGGAAATGATCTCAGGACACTCCACGTGGAACTTGTGGATTACAAAATGGCACTGTGACAGGATTTTCTCTGCATATTGTTGTTTTCCCCTATCACTATCATTCCACCATTACTCCATTCTTAATCTATACAATCAACGTTATACAATCTTAGAAACAGACAACAGTATTAAATAAAATACTTCTCTCTCTCCTCCCTATGCCCCAGCAACAACTGATTCTTGGATATGATCATTAACACAAAAATTAAGTTCATCTATACCACAGGGGTTTATCCAGCCCAGGATAAGGTCCAGTGGTGGACTCTTAAAAACATAATAAATAACTGGACTCCTCAAAAGGCAGGAAATTTGTCTAGCTGGGCAACTACTAGATTCTTAGGAACGACTTTTTTCCATGAAGTTAGTCTGCCAGTCATATACACCTCAACTGATCAAGCACAAAGCAATGTAGATAAGATTAAATTCCTGACAGCTATCATTAAGCTTCTACTCAGAGGACCAATGAATTCATGCAGTAAAGTACTGTCAGCTTAGCAGAAATGAAAAACTGAAGGAAAAGAAAAAGATGAGGAAAGAATAACATAAAACAGTGACAGAAGGGAATGTGAAAGACAGAACAGCTAAAAGGAAAATATAAATAGAGAAAAAGAATACAAGATAGACTGAACAATAGAAACATAAAAAAGAAAAAGAAAATTTTAAGAAATTAGTAATTGGTAAGGTCTCTTCTGAGAAATGATAAATCAACACAATTCCCAGCTGCATAATATGGCTGGCAACTTTTAATTACTTACCTAATGCAATGACTTGTAATGCTTCAAGAAAAACTCAATACACACACACACACACACACACACACCTTCAAGGAGACGTGAATAGACGGTTGTTTGGTTCCAATATTTATAGTTTCAGACCATGAGGTGTTTGGTAATGTCATACTGTGACTGGATATGTGGCTAAAAGGGAAGCAGACAAGAACTTATTGGAGGACCTAATTCCAGTTTGCATCCCTCTTACTCACACCTCCACCAATTTCCCAACTATAAATACTGCAACACAACTGATCTTTAATCATTTCCCATTGATTTCAGAGCCAACAAGGTCCCTCAAAAATTTCAGCAAACCTCAGAACCCAAGTACAGCGTTTACACTCAATGCTGGAAACAAGATTACATATAAAATGCCATGAATAACACTAAGAATTCATACAATGGTTGGCAATGTAACTTGAAAAAGGATGTAGTTCTCACGTCACTGACATGGTGGGTAAAATCATGGAAATGAAAAAGTATCTGTTTTGCACTACACAATTGACTAAACATGTTTTAAAAAACTGTGATAGTAGTTAGGTAATATCACTCAAGTGTTTTCTAAGCTTGAAGACTTCGTATGATGTCTCTATAATATGCAAATGACAGATGCTGTGGTTTGAGAAGTTCCTGAAAATTTTTCAGTATTATCATAAAAGTATTTTCTTTAGAAACTGTACATTATCTGGAGAAACAGGACATATGATATTCTGGGCATCTCTGTTTTTGCCTGCCTTCAAACTGAAAGAACGCATAGCTACGTGCACTGTAGGGTCAACATCACTTCAATCGTTTAGAATCCAGCTGATAAAATTTGTTCTGAATGACATATACTATTTCATTAAGCTCCTCATTATGTAGTTTTCTCCATTCCCTTGTTCACTCATCCCTCTTAGGCCCAAATATTCTCCTCAGCACCCTACTCTCAAACACGCTCAGCCCATGTTCCTCCCTCAATGTGAGCGACCAATACACCCGTACAAAACAACAGGTAAAATTATAGTTCTGTATATCTCAATCTTTAAATTTGTGGATGGCAAACTGGTAGACAAAAGATTCTGCACCAAATGATAGCAAGCATTCCCTGACATCAATCTGCTCTTAAATACTTCCCAAATGGGGTTTTGATTTGTTAAGGTTCTTCCCAAACATTTGAACTCTTCCACCTTTTCAAAGGAACTATTATCAATTTTTATATTGTGACTTCATCCTGCATTCAGATCTCCAGGCATTACCATGTACTTAGTTTTATCAGCAGTCACTTCTAGACCAATCTCCTTAACACCGACTAATAATTACTATATTATATATAGCATAATTGGTTCCACCCATGTCATCAACATAAAACAAAAGTTAATATGTACTATATAATTTCAAGCCATCCTGGTTTACCTGAACTCTCCTTATGGCATTCTCTAATGCAAAGTTGAAAAGCAATGGCAATAAAGCATATCCTAGTTTCACACCATTCTTAATAGGAAACACACCAGACAAATTATCTTTATTGGTTGTGTGATATTTAGTGACACCAGACAAATGTTTGCCTACCCCAATTCTGCTACAGGTTTCACTCAGACAATATCGAACACAAAATAAATTGAATTGAATTGAATTGAACTATTTTTAAGCCTAACCAGTTTCATGGCAATACCAAACTCACTGAGAATATTATAGAAGACCGCCCTAATAACTGAATCACAAGTGTTCTTGCAGTCTATAAATAGCTGATGCACTGCTTCTTTGTATTCCCTCTTTTTTCTCAAGTATTTGATGAATGCAGAATATATGATCAGTAGTGGATCTGTTGTGTTGAAATCCACAGTGATGATCCTCATTAATTTCCTCTGCCTTTGGAGTTAGCCTTGACAGCAGGATGATGGATAAAATTTTGTACATATTTGACAAAAGTGATATGCCTCTATAATTACTACAAACCATTTTATCACCTTCTTATAAACAGGTAAAATGATTGACTCCTTCCACTCGTCAGGCAATTCCACCTTGTTCCAAAAAGAATTAGTAAGTTTATAGACCTCAAAATGAATTGTTCTACCCCCTGCTCTAATCAATTCTGCTGGATTTGATCAATACCTGGCGATTTGTGTCTTTTTAGCTTCTCAATAGCCATCTCAACCTCAAAGGCACTTGACTCAGGCACTAGTGGTTCTGCTGTGTGTATTTCTGTCTGCCTAAAATCACTAGCCCCATGTACATTGAACAGCTGAGAGAAATGGTTCCTCCACCTAGCCAAAATACTGTGAGAGTCTGTAACCAAATCACCGTTCTCATCCTTCATAACATTAGTTCTAGGTTGGTAACCTTTCTTAAAATCACTGATGCCCCTGTAAAAGTCTCTGATAATTTTTAATTATCAATTTTAGCTTTCAGATATTCCTTCTTTTTGTTCCTGAAATGTCTATTAGCTTCACGTCTTACATTGTTCAGATTATCTACAATGCTTTGGTTAGTCTATTCACATATGTATACATAAATAAACAAAATCTATTTCCTTACCAAAACTAGGTGAAAGAGGAAATAAGCTCAAAACTACACATAAAACAAAGGGGATTCATGATACTATCACCAGTGTGGGCACAACCCAATGGCTGAGAAACACTGAACTAGACAACTAAACCGAAATGAAGCAGCGTTTCTACATCAAGTGCTCATGCATCAACTGAATAAATTTCAGTGGCTGTATACTCACTCCCAATTCCAGATCCTCGCATTTCTTGCATCACCTTCATTCTTTGCTTCATCATCCGTGCCCGATCCTCTAGATCCTGCCAAGTAAGAAAAGCATATGTAAACAGTGGCTTTTTAAATGTCAATTTATGGTTTAGTGTAGTAAAGCCAGGTATTAAATACAATAAACAGCTACAGGCTTGCTTTCTTAGAAACCAAGTGTATGCATATACACAGTGCGATTCATAAGTTTTAGGATTGATTTTTTTTTAAATAACAGAACTAGAGCGATCTACCAGCCAACACACTAACTAAGTACTATCAACCAACATCCTTTCACACACTGAGTTTTGTTTGTTTATCTTCGACAGTGTACAAGTTATAACTTGTTTTGTAAAGTCAGTTTTATTTGTACGTCATGAATGGCGGAAATGAACAGAGAGTTGCCACAAAATTTTGTTTCAAAGCTGGTCTATCTGTGACAAAAACACTAGTATTGGTGCAAAAGGCTTATGGGAATGAGGTTGTGAACCAATCAAACGTTTTTAGGTGGTATTCTCGATTTCGAGATGGAAGGGAGCTGGTAGAAGACGACAAGAGAGGTGGATGTCCAAAATCGACTCAAACTGAGGTAAACACTGCTGCTGTTGCTGATTTGGTCAAAAATGATTGTTGAATTGCATCAAGAATGATTGCAGAATCTTTGAACATCCCCAAGACTGTAGTCCTTCAGATTCTGAAAGAGGATTTGGGAAAGAGAAAGCTGTGTCCAAGGGGCTGTAACGGATGAATTAAAGAAGTTCCAAAAAGAAACATTTTCGGCAGCTTTTCAGAAAATGTACGACCACACAAAAGCCTGTATAAATGGCAATGGAGCTTATTTTGAATTAAAAAAGGTTTCCTGATCACACTGTTATAAACACTACCTTTGGTAGGACTCCTCTGAATGAGAGATCGATTCACTGCAGAGACTCCTACGTGACAACATACAACACTCAAAAGCAACAGACATCCATGTTTCCAGTGGCATATTAACCCACAATACACAGACCCACGCCTTAGACCATGCAGCCACTGGGATGGGTTTTGTTAATATATTGGAAGCAATTAAAGATCATACACTAGAGCTTCTTACAAGACATTAGCACACATTGTATCAGTTTCACCAATTTTCATTTCTAGACCACTTTATAGTGGGTTTTAAGAGAATTTTAGTGTTGTAATATAATTTCACTTAGAAATTAGATAAAGTACCATTATCAAAATGACTAAATTATATCATTTAATGCCACTTGCTTACGACTACATTAAACCTTTTAAATATTTTACTCCAGATAAAAAAGAGAAGATAGTTACATAAAATAAAATGTGCATACACAACATACATAACAGTACCCACACAGACAAATGTTTGTCTAAGGCAATTTAAATTTAGGACAGTTCAGTGCCTAGTTTTGGCATCATACCCAAAAACCCACACTTCATCACCCATCATAATTCATTTTTGTGAAGCTTTTTTCTGTTTAAGCTCATAACAAAAGGTCCATATACACATTCAGTCAGCTCATTTTTTTTTCAAACAGAGAATTTATTGCATTTATCCATGAATTTGTGACATCAACCAGCAACCAGAACAAATGTCATCTTTCCACAATTTTCCAGCACTTCTTAAGACATCTGTACCATTCAGATGCTGTTGAGTAACTTAATGCCTCATCACAGAATGCCACCTTTAAAAAACTGTAAGTTTCTTTAGCTGTTTCCCCCATTTTGTAATAAGATTTCACAAAAACAGAAACCTGCTGTTCCATTAATGACAATCTTAAAAAATCACTTAATCTATCATCAGCCTTTACACTGCAAAAAAAGCAAGCTAAGACTGAACAGAAAACAACAACAGTGTCCACAGAGTCTATTAAATCTGACCAATCATTATGCTTGTAAAGGAAAGGTATGTGTGCAGTCCAAAAACTCTTTGAACAGCCTTGATATGTAATACAGGATCTTTATCTTGTCTGAGAACTACTGAACGCAACTTCTCGCCACATTTTCATCAGGCATGTGCACAATTGACTGAGTGTTAAAATGACAAAAAAACCAACAGGAATTGGCACTATATAGTTGTCAGATACAGTAATAAGCCTGTACAACAAGGATGTTTTACAAAACATCTGAGATTCTAACAACAGTGACTATGAAAGTGAGGTGTACTGCTAGGATCTAAATAAATCATGGGGACTTGATGGTTTCAAATGTTAGTGTATGTGGGAAAACAAAAAGCAAGCAGAATATCTTGGAGAGGTAACTCTCCCCCAAAACAGACCATCTCGAAAACCAAGAAAAAATAATATGAAAACTTTCTGAAGGCTGTTGTTATGTAAATTGGGTTGTGCATCATTCAGCAGCTTTTCTTGACTTTAAAAGTCATGAACCACTGGTTTTCATTATAACTGGTAGTGTGTATAATACGTAAGGTTCAGTATTGAAACCGGAATGCACCTTACTAAGGACAATAGTATATTCAGTTCCAAAGGGTAAGAAACTGTAAAATGAAAAATACCTGAGTAACGCGTTCTTTAAGAGCTTTTTGTAGGGCATGTGGTATCTGTGGAAGCTGTCGTTTCTTGGGTGAACCAGTAGGAGTGGCAGTTGCTGAGCGGGAGAAACGTGGAACATAGGCATGTGAAGGAATGGGTTGACCATGAAGATGGATCCTGCCCTCTGGTGGTGACAGGCTACGATGGTCCCCCATACGCCGAGGGCTTTTGGATCTGCTCCTAGAATGAAGGCTTGGAGAATCTGTAGGAGCTGCAGAATGTGAACGTTGACCCATCATACCCTGACCTCCATTCTGGAATAAATGATCAAATCTCACTCTGATACTTGTCAAATATTGAAAAAGTGATTCCTTTTTATGTGATGGTAATATCAACATCACCATCATCATCATTTTTCCAGTATCAGGTCCAAGTTGCTTCCTAAGGTCCTACACAACCGAATCCTTAACAGCTAAAAGTATCAGCAGCAGAAAGGATGCTATAATCTTAGCACAGGTAACATAACTGCAATATACATAGCAAGACAATATAGGGCACTTACAATATGTAATACAATATAAGAGAAAAT
>JGI24700J35501_10930303_pt1 | contig 12873 bp, 5 predicted proteins | sample TergutTh196P1_FD_35501 | JGI IMG/M metagenome (IMG submission 35501) | reverse complement strand
GTCAACGCCACGCTCCGGCCGCTTTACCCCAAAAAAGACTCACTACCCACTGTACAGGAGGTTGGGTGGGCCCATAGGGCCGGTCTGGATGGATGTGGAAAATCTCGCCTCCACCGGAATTTGATCCTCGAACCGTCCAGCCCGTAGCGAGTTGCTATACCGGCCCACAAATTCATAATTTGTACTTACCAAATATTAATGGGGTGATAAAATCAAGGAAGATGAAAGGTGTGGGGCATGTAGCATGTATAACATGAAATGAATACAGCATTTTAATCAGCAAACTAGAAGAGAAGAGACATCTTCAAATGCTTTGGAATAGATAACCATATACTAACAAATTGGCTGCCAAAGAAAAATAGAACGGGAGGCAGGTGACTGGATGTACTTGGTTCATAACAGGAACCAGGTATCTTGTGCACATGGTAAATAGCTTCATTGGCCAGAATATTGTTAGAATTTGAAAAAACATAGTATTCTGCCCTATCAAATTAGTGTATTTCATTAAACATTCACTGTAAATAACAATGTTTCATAACCAACTTGCAGGGCTTCTTATTTTAAACAAAATTCATCTTGATGAGAACCATCTTAGTCAGGTTGAACAGCAGAGAATGACTCCTAAGTGAAGTGATGATAAATTCTAAGTTGTCTTTTTTCAGAAGTCTGAACTTTTTTAGGACTAAGACTAAAATTTTCTTATCAGAATTTGAAACATCTAAAGTATATCTTTCGAAAACATATATGAAGTTTTACTATATTTGGAGTACACATACTTTACTACACTGGTTGAGGCATTCAGGAAAAGCAGTAACATTTTTTTATATATATCAGGAGGTGGTGGCTATGACTTTTGGTGTGGGCACTGTACAAAGTTTCTTTGGTTTTCTTCAGTCCATTCAGGCAGATGCCAGTGTAGTGACTCACAATCATACCATGACTGCTTCCCTCCACTTCTTGTTGAATTATTCATAAATAATCCTACGTAATATGTGAGGCTATGGGACAGTGTGAGTTGCTAAAAATGTCATTAATTAAACCATTAATAAAATGTACAGGATATTGCACTACTGGATGTCTCAATTTCAAGAGCTTCCTAGTCAGAAGTGTCACATAAACTGATCTAGCTATCAGAGTTAACACACTTATGATTGCCCAAACTCATTCCTGAGAAGCTAATGAGCCCTCAGCTAGTTAAGTGATGTCCCACATTCTGTAGCACTCAATCATAATTACGGTTACAAGAGCCTGCCACTTGTCCACCTGTGCCAAACTAGAAGAACTGCATCCTACCCTTCCATCCTGTTTCTTTAAGATCAATTTTTACGCGATCATCCAATCCATATCTTGGTCTTCCAATTGGCCACTTGCAATCAGCTATTCCAAGCAAAACCTTGTATACATTTCTTTTCTCCATCATGTGTGCCACATGTCCAGCCCCTGTTATTCATTTGATCACCCTAATTTTGATAAGGATCACAAATTATGTGCCTCATGCAATTATCCCCAGTCTCCAGTTACTGTCTCCCTCTTAGACCCAAATGTCCTCCTTAAAATCCTGTTCTTCATCACCCTCAGTCTTTATCCTTCCTCTAAATGTGAAAGATGAAGCTTGCACCTATACAAAAGCACAGATAAATTCATAGTTCTGCATATTTTAACGTTTGTGTGTTTAGACAGAAGGTTCTCAACTGAATGGTAGTGAGCATTCATTAAATTCAAAATGCTTTTAATCTCCTCATGAGTGCAGTGATTGGTTAGTGTCATTTTCCAAACGACTGCACTTTCCCACATTTATAAAGGATTTATTAGCTGTCTTTATGTTTTAGTTTTGTTGTATATTCTGATGATGAGACTGAGTGTTAAGAAACAAGACTAAGAGAACAAATATGTACTATCATAGTCTTTATTGGCAAATATAAGGGAAGTATTAAAAATGATCAGAAATGACATGAAATGTCAGTTCTTATGTCTCTCAAGGTTGTGACCCCACAACTGGCAAAGAATTTCAGTATATTCTCAAGTTTCTCTTCACGTATGAAAAACTGTATCAGTACTCGGCTACTTCTTGCTCTACAGGAAAGTAGAAATACTGTCTCCATACTTCAGAAAACATTGTCTTGGCTTGTGTACACACTTAGCCAACATAATCACCATATTATTTTCACTGCAATGCAAACAAAATTTTGTACACTTTGGGTTGGACATTGACAACAAATTACAAAACTATTTGAAAATTACAGGTATTTTAAATAATGTGTTTAGACCACAAAAAAAAAAAACCTTAAGAAAACAAGAATAAAATTATACAATACACTAGCCCTCCCAGTTTTGTTACATGGTAGTGAAACTTGGACTATTAAAGCAAGGGACGCCAGAAGAATAACAGCAGCAGAGATGAAATATATAAGAACAGCAGGATACACTTAGACAGTTTACAAAACAAATATACAAATTACAAAGAAATTAAAAATAACACCAATTTTGGACAAATTACTGGAATACAAGAGAAACTGGATACAACATGTAAATAGAATGCCTCATAATAGGGTAATGAAACACTATTTCCCAACTGGCAGAAGAAATTATGGTAGACCTTTGAAGAGACTTCTGGATATGTGAGACTGGAAGGGGTCTACAAGTGGCCCGACTCCACGACAGATATGTGATGATGATGCAATGTGAACAAATCTGTGGGTGCTTAGTCATCTTTCAGTAGTAGTAGTAGTAGTAGTAGTATTAGTAGTGGTGGTAGTAGCAGCAGCAGCAGCAATAGGTGTAGGTTATTTTAGTGTGCTTGTGAAATGCATGGCATTCAGTTGTAGAAATAATGTTCATTTACAATACTTGTGCAGAAAATGTATCAACAAAAAGTTGCTAAACATTAGTTAAAACGTAGACTGCATTAGCAGTGCCATGTAAAAGAGAACAAGGTACACACTAGACGAAAAATCTGGTCTGACAGGTTCAGCCCAGGACTAAAATAAAACACAAAAGCTTGTGTATTTCTTGGACGCAGCACACTATATTTAAGGAATCATCCAAAATAATAGATATTGGTGTTCTTGAACATGAAATAGTATGCATGCAGTCAGTGTGGTGTACAGTGAGTGCATGCAAAATCATGGGATCCATGGGTTTTGAAGACACCATAAATTCTGATATTACATTTGTTTTGATACAATTCTTTAGGGAATTAAAAGAAGAGAAAGTGTATGGGTACCTCATGCAGTAGAGTACTGCATCTCATAAAGCAAATTTCTCAGTGGCTGCAATAAAAGAGGTATTTGGTGAAAAATTGATAACTCGTGTACTGTGGTCTAGATTTCCATAACTGAATCTCTGCAGTTATTTTCTTTTTGCGGGGACCCTAAAAGATGGTGTTTATGTAAGAAAATCTGCATTCACTGCAATACTTTCAATAGAGCAATTGAAGAAAACTTGCCAATATTTCAATAAAAGAACTCTGTCATACATTGGATATCCTGTCAGAAAGTCTTCTATAAAATCAGTTAAACTGAATTGTATGGGAAACATAAATATAAACTACCAGAGGGTACAGGCTTCCTAGGCTGTAATATCTCTACAATTGCTGAGGTGCTTGGGGCCAAAACAAACAAGACAGGCAGTGCACATATAACGTAACATTGCGGCGGATTTGTGTAACCATTGATCCAGTGGAAAAGCAGTGTTACACATTCTGAGCATGTGTCTGTAGTCCTAGTTATCCCGCACACAACGTACGAGTGCCATACTGTATTATCATCTGTGGCCTGTCTAACTTTACCATTATCTCACACAATGTGATTTTTGGAGAAATGTTATTGTTTTAGTTTCTCTACATCTTGTGTCTGAAAAATTTCTCATTCTAAGAAAATTCAGCTAGATATTATCATACATTTACATAGGTATTCATGTGAAGTAACATCTTAATGAAACTTGAATTTTCTTGACAGATTTTGGAAAAATGCTTAAATACTAAATTTCATGAAAACTCGTCCAGTGGGAGCTGAGTTATTCCATGCAGATGGACAGACACACATGATGAAGCTAATAATCACTTTTCGCAATTTTGTGAACGTGCCTAAAAATCCCCTCTGTACCATGCAGATAGCAGCTTCAGCAGTGTTGAAGCCAGAAATCTGTTCACACTGTGTTATCAGTGGTAAAGAATATATGGAAGGTTGTGACTGATATCAATTATTATTGTTGCCAATTTTGTTTAATCTCTTAGCATGTTACGTGGGTTATTATGAAAACATGCTGAACAATATACTGTACATGAGCTTGGCTCTCTTTCAAGACATTACAGTGTGACAAAATTTTCTGAAATATAACACAACAATAAATAGTACTGGATTTGCAAAGGTAACTACTAGAAGACATATTTTGGCACAGTGTGAAATTTCTTGAAAAACACTGTGCCTCTCTCTGATTTCTGTCCAGGCTCTAATATATAGAGGTGATGCTCGGATGTGTGAAAAATCTGTTGAGACCTGCCTCAAGAAGAAGCATTTCAAGACATTTTACATCACTACAACTAGAAAAATCTTATTAGGTAACAGAAAAACATTACAGGCATTTGGAGGGAACTTAATGTATGAGGTTATTGTTCATATAAAGGTTTTTTGTACCATGGGGCAGTGAATTGTGTTGCCAACATTCTGTTGGCACTTACTGTCATCACCTTCACGGTCCAAGTGAGTGTGGACAGAAAGACAACAATTTTACTCCCTACTCAGTTTGACTTCCAGTGCATAATGGTATGGAAACCCCAAAAAAGTAACGATATTAACAGTAAATTACTGTGAAATATTAGAAGTCAATTATGAGTTGACATAATGAGGTAACTTCTGAACCGAGATTTTGAGTACAATACAGAGTACACATTCTGTACAAATAGCCGCACAGTATTATTAAAAACAGGGCCTATATGATAGTTTATTGATACCAGTATGGCATAAGTTTCAAGTCCATGAACCATTACTGAAACAAGAAGAGTGTCTGTGCAGGCTCTACAATGTGTTCCTCGGCTACCGATTCCTCAAATTTCGGCTCGGGAAGCTTCTCTTCCTGTTTTGGCACAGAGTCCTCGGATTCTGCTAGTGGCAGCTCACTCGGTTTCAGTACCATCTTGTATTGGCATGGTGTGGGCTTAGCATTGAGCATGTCAAAATCATTATGCACTTTTGCCATGTGTCTTGCAATCTTAGTACGAGTGGTGAAACCTTTTCCACAGAGTTTGCAATTGTGGGGATATTTCTTGGTGTGCAGAATTATGTGTTTCTGTAGAGTGCTGCTTACACTGAAGGTATATGGGCAGTGTGGACACTTGTAGGGACGCTCTCCTGTATGGGCACGTCTCATATGCACTGCTAGGATGGAGGTGTGTTTGAATTTGCGATCACAGGTCTTGCACTTGTAAGGTAAAGGGTCATCATGCCATTTGCGGTGCATCCGGTAGGTGCTATTGGAAGAGAAGTTACGCCCACATAACTCGCACGTGTAGCGGATTTCTTTGGTGTGTGTGGCCTTGTGTTCCTCCAGTACAATTTCTGAGTGCATGCCTTTGCCACATACTTCACAGTACACTGCATACTTTCCAGTATGAACAGACATGTGATACTTGAGGCCCGATGGCGTGCGGAAAACCTTGGGACACAGCTCACAAGGAAATTTGTTTTTATACATCTCATGCCTCCGTTCATGATTAAAGAGCTTTGTGGGATCCTTTATTTCTTTTTCACAGTATCGGCAGTGAGGGTCCCTGTGAAACACATTCTTGTGTTTTTCTAATCTTGTTTCATTGAGAAACATCTTATCACACATGTCACATTTGTATACATATCTTTCTGGATGAGTCAGTTCATGAGCTTTGCAGACTTTTTTATTTGAGAAAACCTTTTGACAGAAAGGACACTGGTGAGTTTCGGGATGTATTTCTTCAACATGTTGTCGCAGATGCAATTTATCTGTCAATTCCTTGGAGCATAAAGTACATTTTACACTTCCTGAACTTTTCTCGTGATTCCTCACATGCCTTTTTAAGTTATGATATGTTGTTAAAATCTTGGAGCAGATGTGGCATTTGTATATTTTTTCCTCTGTCTTTCCATCTTTAGGGCTGCTGTGAATATTTTCAAGATGTGTCCTCAGTCGAAGCTCAGTCAGGAATCTTTTGTGGCATATGTCACACTGGTGGATACCTTTCTCTGGATGAGTTAATTCATGTTCTTTAAATGATCTCTTGTTTGGGAACTCCATGTTACAGAATGAACAGTGCTGGGGTCCTGTGTGCTGGTCCTCAAGGTGCTGCTTCAGATGTAATCTATCAGTTAGTTCTTCATTGCACAATTTGCAAGTGACCATGCCAGGACAGTTCTCATGATTTGAAAGATGCCTGTTTAGGTTACTACGGGTTGTTAAGACCTTGTTACATATGTGACATTCATATATCTTTTTCTCAACTGCTATGTGGCTCTTGAAATGTCTCTTCATGTGGCTCTCAGTGTAAGCCCTTAAACCACATACAGAACACACATAGACCCTTTTCTTCAACGATGTAGTAGATGCATTCTTTGTATCATCTGCATTTCCATCAAGAAGCATATTAATAGGGAATTCAGCCTTACTTTCATCAATCTCCTGACTCTCTTTCTGCTTCTCACTGTTTGACTGAAAGTCTTGCAAGTAACTGGAAGGATCAGTAAGAAAATCATTGTTTTCACTTCCTTCATTTGTATTAATATCTTCTGATAGCTTTTCATCCTCATCTTTACCAAAAACTGAATCTTCTAACAGAAAGGAGGCTTCATCCACTTCTCTTTGAACTTCCCCAAAAGTGTCTTCACTTTCAATACATTGCAGTTTCACATTAGTGTCAGTCTCTGCAGTTGGTTTTTGCTCAACTCCCTCCATGCCTTCTTCCTGAGGATTCTGGTTCTCTCTCTCTTTAGCTTTGCTGATGGAATCTTCAGCATGTAACTGTTCCAGCAACTGTTCCACTTTGTCTTTGTCATGAGCCTGCCAGTCATCCTGAATCCGCTCTTCAAGTTTGTCCTGTGAATGTGACACATTCTGCTGCTCCTCTTTCACTTGGAGAGCTTTGGAAATCCTGTGCTGCACAAAATGCTTCAGTAACCTGCTCTTTTCTTTAAAGGTCAGGTTACACAGTCCACACTTGAAGATTCTATGACTGTTTGAATGCTTCTTCAACAATGCTTTTGATCTCAGTTGTTTTGAGCAAACTGAACACTTATAAAATACTGTCCTGTCATGTTTTAGAACGTGACGGTCAAAAACTGTTTTGTGAGGACTCTGAAACTTACAAACATTGCACTCATAAAATGTGAGAGCAGTCCTAGTTCCTGCATTATCACTTTCTCCATGTTCCTGTAAATGTGAATGATGAACATTCTTGATATGCTCCAGAATTTCCCAGTGGCTGTGGAATTCTTCATTACAGTTTGAGCATTTGAAATACATCTCTTTGCTATGAATCTTTAAATGCTCCATGAAGATAATAGAACTAGTGGTTTTATACTGACATGATACACATTTGTACCCCGTAACATCTATATGGTCAAAACAATGAAATTCTTTTTCACCAGCTGCTTCTTGTTTGATATGTAAGTGAGAAGCACTACCTTCATCTTCTGAACCTGCAAACTTGATGTCCTTTAAAGCGTGGAAAATCATCTGGTCACCACTGTCTGCACCATCTGGTACCTGAAAATTCATTTCATTAATATGGAAAAACAGCAGATTTCAGTATATAATTAAGAACAAACAAAACAAAGGAGTGTTTCTCTCTATAAACAATGAACTAGATTTTGTTGTCGAACCTGGTACAGAGTCTAATGTGTTTCAGTTTCATCGCTTTATGCTCACACTCTTGTTAATGTGCATGCAGATTCTTAATATATAGCCTGTCTCAAATTTCAGATACAAATTCCTTCTTCAAAGTGTGTTAAGTTTTATTCATTCCCTCTCTATAACATAATTTAAGCTAATGTTTATGTACATTCTAAACTATACTGAAACCTTGATTATGGTGCACACTTCACATCACTTACAGAGGGATAAGCACAAAATTGGGCATTTCATGATTTTGCAGATTTGCATTAAGTCATACTATTTGTTCTGTCTGCATCACTGAACTTGATCATTTTGTATGGAACGTGACAAGTTAAATAACATGCATACCACTGACACAACTGTATAAATTGGCACATTTGATGTGCACCTGCCACATGCTTTGACAAACTTGCTATAATTATAAACCTGAAAATGATGTTACACTGCATATACATATTTTTAGGATTACGGTCTTATGGACTGTGACAGCGTGTAGTTCATGTTACTCATCCATTTGCTTGTTTTACACTTGAACAATGACAAGTTCAGTTGAGTGCAAATAACAGTTGTTCTATTATGTATGAAAAAACAAAGCTACATATTTTGGCTATGTCCAAGCCGTTGTCAGGCTGTACAGCAAACTAAGAGATAATAAAATGTGTATAAAATCAACACACAGTAAAATCAAGTGTGAGCACCACCTCTAACAGTTCATATTTGCGATACATTAAAATTTTACTTTCTGTCAATCCAGCACCTGTCCAGTGTTGTGGGTGCTGGACTAAAGGAATTCTGCTGTAATAGTATATTCACTTTGTCATAAACTGTATAATGAAAAATGGAAAAGGGAGCCTTGCAACCACCCGTTACAACTAAAACTATGTTAAATAAACAAACATACAAATATTTTCCTCAGAGCAGTTTTGCTTAGAATTTGTTTTTCAAACTGTATTTGCAATTTTCCACATAATATTGTGGCTTCCACCAAAGCTTCTAAATCTGACATCAGGCACACTGACACACAGCCTGTAGTGTTCCAAATACCTTAAGGAGGATGTCTTGTAGCCAGCATAAACCTAAAGATTATGATAAAAATTACCTTAAAAGAACGAACATAGAATTTCATGCCTCATGCTTCAGTTTGACTTAACTGTTTCTGAAACTGTACTTAGAACAGCCTTAATATTGTGTTGTATCACCAAAGATTCTGAGTTAAATATGAAGCACAGTGATAGGTAACTGGAAGGAGTTATGCAAGAACAGACATCTAGCACAGAGCAGTATGCTGAATCATGGTGCATATATCTGGTGCCTGGTTAACTGGGCAACCAAATTTTGTGCTGTAGCAGTTACTAAATTTTTTCTTACATACAGAAGTATTTATCAGTTTGTATGCAATGCGTAGAAAGCACCAGATAACAGAGAGGTTCATAGGTCACCCCAGAATTATGGGTCCTCAGTATGGCAACTGGTGCCTAAAACTTTGGAGATGGATCCTACATTTCTGGAAAATTTTTGAACCCCTGTGACAATTCTGTTGCTAAATAACTCCAGCCAATTCTTAGTATTCCAAATATTTTTCATAAAGACAGGTAAGCAACTCCTGGGGTGGGATCCTTAGAAAGGTAATGAATAGCTATTTAACTCTACAGTCCTACCTGTGGACTTCTGGGATCTGACACTATGTAGTCCTGTAAATATAAATGTTTCAGAGAAACTTAATGCCACCGTCATTAGGGTTAAAGGTTTAGGTCCAAGTTCAAGACCTAAGTGATTAAGGTGAAGAAGCAGTTTAGTTATGCAGTGTAGGCAGGTGACAAAGGTGATGGCCACTCAAAAGGATGGGAGACAAGACAGACAACAGAGCCCAATCCAAGGAAATAGGAATGGCAAAATGAGAAATATGAATTAGAAGAACAGAGGAAGAAACGGAAAACGTACATACATAATACAACTGCAGCCACATATACGATGGCATATGTAAAGGAATGTTGCCTGAGGGAGAAAGGACAGTCTTGTCCTCAGAGAGAATTTGCTGTTCCCTTTTCTTTAAGGACATGCTTAGAAAGTACTTGTGCTCCAAGTTCACATTATCAGGGTGCAAATTAATATATATTGCTTCCCTTACAAACCAGCCCCTGCACCAGGATTTCTTGCCTAAGATGCTGGTGGTGTGGTGCAGGATGTGATGAACACAATAATGGAAACAGCACGTGCCTCCAAAACGTTTGTACCTACCTACAGGACTACACAGTGCCCAAGCTCAGAAAAATACATTTTGAAAAATTACTACCATGCCAACTATAAAATCTATATTTATAGTCCCATTTTGCAATTTACCTCTTCTTCCAATTCATGCTTGTATAGGGAATCCAACATATGCGATTCACTCTCTTCATCTTCATCATCATCATACAAATGATATTTCATCTTCAAATACCCAGTTAGTGCTTTCTTTACAATTTCTGTATCAACTTCCAATTTATCAAGACGGATTATTAAAGATGCACAGCGCCGACATAATACATCTTCTGCTGTTACAATTACCATGAATCTGTCTCCCATTAACTGGCCAAGTTTTGTTGGCAATGCAATTTTAGAGTATGGCGCAATCCCCATTAAGAGGGGAGTGGCTCTACCACAAACCACGCTGTCACAAATAAAACATTGTGAGGAAGAGGTATAATTTCTTGCAACTTCTTTTAATTTCATTTCTGGGTCATATCCCTGTACCTGAAAGAAAATTTCGTAATTATAAATACCGCACTTCGTATCACAGTTGCTTAGACTATAATCTACTCATCAAAGTTCAGGTTACTACTCATCTAATACATATATCCATATATATAGACCCATTCTACGTCCCTCGACGTACTAAACCTTACAGTAAAAGTAAAAACGTAGAAATAAATAACACATAAATAATGCTCCACATTTGTATGATTCATATTGCCTGCCTACTTGGGTTGCTTTCCTTAGTCATCAAGGCAACGGGAGCTGTCGTCCAGAACAAGAAACTGATGAACATGGACAGAGCATTAAGATCTGCAAAGAATTACTGTGTACATAAAAAATGTTTATAAGATCACCTTTCCAAACCTTGGACGGAGAGTCTTCTTCATGTTTAGGCTCATAATTTAAAATATGTAGTACATATTACTGTAATTGTGTAGCCATTTTGCTGTGTTATCTCGTTTCAGTGTGATTTTGATTACGTCACTTGAAGGCATCTGTGGATCCAGTTACGTATAACCGAATGCAACTTCTCCGAAATTTGAAATGAATGTATATTAACCATATTTAAATGCACGTGAGTTCCAGTATCTTTGTGATAGTTTCAAAGTGTAGTATATGTAAACAATTGCTCAATATGAAATTGTTACCAATGTTATATTTATAACGTTGCGTGTTGGTAACATTGGAGAGAAAGTTGCATAGAGTACACTAATCCATGGCATAGAGAATGCCATGACATGCACACGTGTCAGGATGGATCAGAGGCCATACTGAAAAAACCATAGAGAAACCAGTACGAATTGAACGTCTAGTGTGGAATGCTAGCGTACAAAGCGCGATCCCGTAAAGACAGATAAGATAATGGACCGTCAGTCACATTAATTGGAGCGACTGCCGAATCCGCGAGTTTCGGCCAGTACAAAACGATATATAACGTGGACAACTGTAAGACTGGGATATCAGTTGTTTCTCAACTAGAAATGATATGAGCCTCTCTCTGTCTTATGCTTTTGATGCTTGTCCCTGATGATGTCTTAATGGAAATAGCCGAAACATGTAGCACGTTTAGATACTTAAATAAGGCGTTTAAGAATGGTTGTGATGGTATGTTTTATCTGTGCATTCACTCAGCACGTGATGTCTCGGCGTAAGATTACAAGAGGCTTTTAAGTTCGAAGTTTGGAGTGGGGGTAATATATGGAAAAATGAAAGCGCACACGTGTATTAACAATTGTATCGCTTTTACGAGTGGTTGCGAAATATGAGGGTGTAACCTGTACTTGTTGCTCAGGAAATTGGACCTTTTTCTGCTTAAATGTTCTGTGCGAGGAAAAGTTAAGATGATGTATGTGCTGCTGATAATGAAGTGTTTTTAGTGGTATATGTTGACAGTTTCATTGCCCAACATTAGGTTGGTGATGTCACCTGTGATGTATGTCAGTTATCTCAAATGATGTTATCATGAAACCATTTCATACATGTCAGGAAAACAGTGACTAGGCACAGTCTGTTACCTGTACTGCAAAGACAGACCGAGACTTGATGTTGCTGTACCATAGACTATGATTGTATTTTACTTGAATTCGGACTATGATTGTATTTCCTTTGAATTCACTCATTATGAATCAAGAACAGTGTTGACTTCCTTACTTACCTACTTACTTTTTTTATTCATTCAATCCAAGTACATGGGGCCATAGCCCAAAGGATATAGAACATGTCACAAATTCATGTAGTATATATAAGGCAAAATATATACAGTGCGTGAAAAAGAAAAACAAAAAGTTTACAAGTCCCCCCCCCAAATGCCAATTTTAAGATAGAAAATACATACAAGATCAATACTGATACATACCAACCTAAGTTATAAGGTTTCAAATGGTGATCAAATGAGATAAAATTGGAAATGATGAGAGACTGTGACATAAAGTAGCAGTCTAAATATATAAAATATTTGTTGTTAATAATTATATGTAAATTGTCCTTTCAGCATTTGATTGAAATAAGACAATGTCAATAAAAACTATAATTTAAAAATTTTAAGTTCTATTGTAATTATAAAATTTGTTTAAGCTGTAGAATGAGTGGAAATGTGAGAATTCTTTCAAGGCTTGTTTGAATTGTTTTTTAGTCTGGAGAAGGAGGGCGGATTATTGAAGGCCTTAATTCCAGAACAATATGGCCCCCTCTGGAACACTGTCAATTTTGGGAGTGGTGGATGCAAATTCAATTTATTTTTAGTGTTAAAACTATGAATTTCAGAGTTTGATCTAAAGTAAT
>JGI24700J35501_10930304_pt1 | contig 12878 bp, 10 predicted proteins | sample TergutTh196P1_FD_35501 | JGI IMG/M metagenome (IMG submission 35501) | reverse complement strand
CCCCCCGAGGATGTCAACGCAGGATTATTGTCTATAAATCCTAACACTTCATAGTCCTGCTGTGCTGTGGGCAACAGGGAACGCCCTGTGCTGCCCGCTCCGAAAATAAATGCTTTGTTTTTCATATTTTAATCCTCCCTTGGATACAACTCTTCCATTAATGAACAATAATCTTCATTGGTCATTTTCAACACACGTTCGCAATCTAAATCTGCCTCTACAATCTTGTTTTTCCATAGATTACGAATAAAATTTAGTAACACTGCAACATCGTACCATAATACAGAGGGCAACCCAGGCGAATTATTAATTCTATACACCTGATTAGAAAGTTTGCGTATGTATTCATCAGCATAGTGTTTCTTGGCTGAATGGAAATTCGCACAAAAAATCTTTATCCGTATGGGGTTACATAACAATAGGGACAATAAAGCACGTTGCACCATCTGAGGGCGAACATTGCTAAAAAATATCTCCCAATACTGTGCTATTCCACCATAGTTTTTAGCTATATCAGACATCTTAACTTTGCCACTGCGAGAAAACCAATAATTTAGGTCGGTTAGAAAACTTTTATCTTTCTGTCTATTGAATATTCCGTCCGCATAATACGCTACATCCGTCCTACTGCCAGCCAAAGAAGATGCCGCTGTACTCGCCTTGCCCATGTAATTAAGCCTAACGATAACGTCATAGGAATCAATTTCAGCCCCCTGTTCCACTTCGGAGTAGGCAGGGCCTACAATAGCCACGGTTTTTCCACTGATGTAATTCAAATATTCGGGCTTGGGGCTAATAATATGGATTAGTTGGCTTGCCTCGGTAAGATTGCCCTCAAATACCTCCAAATATGCCTGCCAATGGAGACTCGTAGCGAAATTGGTTTGTAGTCCTTTTTTGGAGTTATACGTAAACGATTCCCCATTTACTAAAGCCACAGGTGTATGATTCTCTAGTATATATCGTGCCTTGGCACTATCGTTCCTATCCAAAGCCGCTTGAAACGCAAGCCTCAAATCATCTGCAGAAAAATTGCCGCTGTCAAAGACATGATATGCACTTTCAATAGCTTTTTTTCGCATTTCCAGCCCCAATCGAACCATTCCACACATACCTGACAGGAGGTTTGCAGACTGCCATTCCCGAGTGTTGAGCGTATCGAGAGGGATGGATTCTATAAGACTTATTGCCTTTTCATATTCTAGCTTGCGTAATATTGCATCCGATAGAATCTCTGTTACGACACCCTTGCCTATGAAATTTTCGAGTATAGCCGTGTCGCCCTCACGTAGCTGTTTTTGGAAGCTTTTCCGCTTTGATGATAACAGTAAGTTTGACATCTTTAAGTAATCAGACACGGGAAATTCCCCCTTTCTTCAGCACCTTTTTAATTGTCCGCACAATCAAACGTAAAGGAGCAGTTATCCTATAGCTGTATGAATTTTGTACCATTCGTAACTGTCGCTTTGCTCTATCTAGTCGACTCCGCAATTTTGCTCTGTCTAGCCGACTCTGCAATTTTATGGAGTTGATATCAGAGGTGTAGCGTTTTAACTCTCTTTTTTGTCTTGTTAACTCTCTTTTTTGTCTTCCAAGGCGAAGGGCAGTGCTTTTTCGTTGTTTCTTATAGCGTGCAATTTTATTTTGCAAACTCGTAAGTTTTAGCGTGGATTTAGTTTGCATATGTTGGAGTTGTGCCGTTGATTTCTCTAGCTCCATCAAATATTCGACCTCCACAATAACATAAGGAGGTTTCAATCCCTGTAACCGTGCGACTTCAGCCAAGTCGTAAATAGTATCATGCAATTTAATCATCCTCTCCTAATCCTCAATCAACCGCTGCTCGCTGCATTTCCCGCCTAAGTTCAACTTTATAGCCCGCCAATCACTTAACCATCTCCTGCTTTAACGCAGTATCAATAAAATTCAACGCCTCGGCTCGCCATATATCCAACTTCTCGTTGACTGCATCCCAATCTATGGGCGGAATATTTTGTATTTCGGTATGATCAGCTGTAATCAACCGCTCCATTAAATCTGCACGCTTTAGCAGAGTGGAAAGTTTGGAGAACTTTGCCGTCTCAAACCGTTTTAACGTAAGGAAATTTTTGTTCAAGATGAGCGAAAAACACGTTGCGTGGAACGAGTCTGTAAATATAAACTCCGATTTGTTCATGGCGGCTAGAAATTCGCACATACTTAACTCCCCAAACCATTTAACATGGGTATCCGTAATTTTCGGGCGGTCTTTCATAACTATTTCAAGCTGTAAAGATGCTGCCGTTTCTGTGATAATCCGCATTTTTTCGGCATCGGGCGAACGCAAATACACGAACATATATTTTTTGCCGTCCACTCCGTTCCAAAATCTTTCGTTGTCTCTGTCTATGAGCGAAAGCCTGGTATAAAAATCTCTATCCAATGCAAAGACTGCATCGTGCATGATTATGGCGTTCGTAATCCCCGCCTTTTCGCATATCTCCAAACCGCTCGGCTCTCGTATGCCCAGTGCGATAAAGCGTTCGAGCCGCCTTTTTAGCTCGGGATAGTCTGACTCCTCATAACCTCCGCCATTCCCGAAAGATGCCCCAAAAGCTATACGCCGCTTCTCGTCCGTGGTAAACGGCTGTGTGAACACATTCCAACCCAAGCTCCATGTCTTGTGAAATGTCCAATCTGGCGTGGTTACAAAGGAATCCCCCTCTTTGTTTAGGTTTTTTAAGTTGCCCACATCGGCTTTCGTAAACAAACACAAATGCTCCCACAAAGCCCGTTGTTTTTGTATCTTTGGTTTTTTTGAAAATGCAGCCATTTTAACAGAATAACCCAATAATTCTATCACTTTATAGGTTGCAAAAACCGTCAGCTGCCCTCCGAGATTCTTGTTTGTGTGTCTCCCAAGCACTATTACCTCTGTTTTCTTGGATTCGGCAAGGTTTATGGCGGTCTGCAGGTCGAATCTGTTAATTGCATTAAAAAAGATACGCCGTTTTGTGGTCGGCTCGGCAAATGGGACTGTTAGTGCTTTCCGATTTTTTGTAACGATGTCAAACGGCACATTTTGCACCACTTCAAAACTTAGTTTGTTGAAAAATTCCGTGCCTTTTTCACTATTTAGCAAGACAAGCGAAGTGCCCTTGTTATCGTCCAACTTGGAATCATGCCTAGAAATACCCCAAAAATCGCCTATTGTTATATCTGCCACCCGTTTCAATTCCTTGTTCTTGAAATGACAATGATAGCAACTTTTCCGTAGGCTGATTTTCGACTTAAAAGCGTGGTTATACAGATATTCTTTGCCTTTCAAAAATGTTGTGCCGTCTAGTAGTAGTAGTAGTAGTAGCTTTCTCCGCCAACCTGTCGATTTATCACGCATATTTACGGCGGCTATGGGCGACTCGTGTTCCGCAAGTTCCAAATCTAGGTATTTTTCCCAAACGAGCGGAGACGGTACGCCGAAGCATAATAATTCCATTGTTATCAAATTGTCATACTCTTTGCCCAAAAAATTTTGAAGTGCCGCAACTTGGCAATATACGCCGCTATACAGAACGAATTTGCCAGTTTCTAGCCTATTTTTAATTTGCACATAAAAATCTTTCGGCGTTTCGCTTTGTATGTATTTGCTGCAATGAAAGGCGGGTAAATCGGAAATATCCGAGATAATGGCGTGTTCTGCGGCTCGGAAGTCGTCCGTCCATTTTACGCCAGCAACATAGCCTTGCTGTGCCAGTACATATTTTGCCGCCACGGGAAACACTCCGCCAGATGAGGAAGTAAGCCGAGTGGCATCGTCCGCCATAACGGCATACGCTGATTGTGTAATGTGAGTGATGGGCGGCGTTATTATCGGGCAAGTTTTTGCACATTTTCCGCAATTTATGCACTCGGATGATATTTGCGGAAAGCGAAAACCTTCTGCGTTTCGGGTCATTGTTATGCAGTTTTTTGGGCAAATATCCGCACACGCTGCACAGCCCGTACAGAGTGATTCGTCTAGTTCGTTTACTATTTTTACTTCCAGATTTACAGGCTTTTCCACATTGGGTATGTCTTCAAATTCAAAATGTGTCTCAGGTTCTGTACGACCTAGGCGTGCGATTTCTTTGCGTAAGGCGAGTAATTCTTCCTGCCGTTTCTTTTCGTCTTTGGCAATCTTTTTAATTTGTGCCAAAATCTGCTTATCCTGCGAATGTAAGCGTGCCAATGCCTCTAAATATTGCTTATCCTGCATGACTGCATACTTTGCTGGGATTGGCAAATAGTTTTTTAAAAATGTTTTAAAACTCATTTTTTTATTAACCTCCATTTTCAAACAATTTTTCCCATTCAACGATTATCTTATCCACCCCATACTCCCGAGCCTTCACAACAGCAGACTCGTGCATCTTCCGCCGAAGCCCGTCATCCCGTGCCAACTTCAACATGGCGGCGGCATATCTCGTCTTGTTAAAACACTCGACTATTACCCCATTCTCACCATTATCTATAAGAATATCCATAGGAGTTATATCAAAGGCAATGACAGGCAAGCCCATCTCAAACGCCTCCGTTACCACAAGCCCCCAACCCTCCCAACGAGAAGTCATCAGATATATCGAAGAGTTCAAATAATGCGTTTGTATGTCGTTTGTGAAGCCCAAAAATTCAATCCTATCTTTTATTTTTTTTAATTTTTTTGCCCTTTTTTTCATGGCCTTAAATAATTTCCCGCTGCCAGCGATGACCAATTTCCAGTCATCATTGTACTTGCAAAAGATATTAAAGGCATCTATCAGCAGGTCAAAACCCTTTTGCTCAACAAACCGCCCAGCCGCTATAAACTGCTTGTTTGCCGTATCCGTCTTTATATCCGACTGCAAAGTTAGCGGATTGCTTATATGCGTGGAAGCGATGCCCAAATTTTCCTTGTATTCTTGGCAATCGTAAGGGTTTAGCATTACAAAGCTGTCCAAATTGGGGATAATTTTCTTTAGCAGTTCTTCTTTTTTCCAAAACATGAAATTTCGCTTGTTTACGTAGGAATCGTAAGAATTGTGCTGCCAGCCGATGGTCTTTGCTCGCAACTTATCGGCTATTGAAGCCAGCCAGAGGATTTCACGCCCAACGGCGATAATCACATCATAGTCTTTCGCAACGAAAAAATCCGTAAGTTGCCGCAGATATTTGTCTGGGTAAAAAATCTTTTGCAATAGTTTATATCGGCGTTCGGTGTTAAAAAAGCCCGTTTTATTATTAAATATCCGCAAAATCGACTGTATAAAGCCAATAATGCTTCGTTTAGGCAGTCTGTATATCAAGTTGTTTGTAGGTAGCGGGACTATTTTGATATGTTCGGCGTACTCGTATGGGGCTGCGGCGTTGCTTTCGGTAACGACCAGTTCAATATCATGCCGAGTAAGCCCATTTGTAATGACGGAAGCTACTTTGTTTGTGCCGTATTTTCGATAATATGCACTACCTATCCAAAAGCAGATTTTCATAATATCCTCCTTTCTAGTCTACAGCGGCAGGGCATCGAGCAGCTTTTTTCTCAACAATGTTGACGACGTATTTTCTGTATATGGCAAAAATATAGTTTCCACGCCGAAATCCGCCATTTCCGCCTTGGTAGACAGCCAGCGTTCATTTTCAGCCCAATCGCTGCCGATAAAGAGCCGATTAAAGCCCAATTTCTCCAGATACGGTTTTTTGTCCAGCGAGTTTACTTCGATGACTTTATCAACGCATTTCAAGGCTAAAATAATACGCATCCGTTCAGAAAGGGTTACAATTACAGCCCTGTTTTTGTACTCGGCGACCAATTCATCGGTATTTACGCCCACGATTAAGTAATCGCAACGCCCTTTTGCGTTCTCCAAAAAATTCAAATGACCTATGTGAAACATATCGAATGTTCCCGCCGTGTAGCCTATTGTTTGCATTTATATCCCTCTTTATATGTTAAAATGATTCAAGAGCCTTTCGGAATAATTTTCCGTTTTGTTGTGCATTCTTGCCATGGCGTTTGTGCGAGTTGATTTGTGCTTGTCAATCCCGTTTGCAACGTCTGCTATGAAATTTTTCAAATTTTCGAGTGTGTATATATGTTCGCCTGGCATATGTTCGAGCGGATTGTCGAAGACAAAGCCCCTCGTCTTTCTGTAATCCTCCAAATCCGATACTACATAGCCAATCGGCTTGTCAAGCAGCATATAATCCACGGAAGCTGACGAAAAATCGCTGATTAGTGCGGCTGTATGCGGCAATAATTCGTATAGATTGATGTTATTATTCTTAAACTCCGCATCGCTTAAAATCGCTATATTTTCAAGCATATGGAAATACTTTTCGGCAGGGTACGTTCTTAATCTTAGCATATGTCTCTTGATTATTATATTTATATTTAACTGCTTGCAAAATGCGTCCAGTTCTAAAAAGTCATTTAGCTTTTCGATTAGAGGAACACCGCTAAATATATGTGGTAGCGGGTTTTCGTAAACCAACAAACTGTCGTTATCTAAAAATGTGGGTAACCAGATGATGTTAGTGTGGTTATCGTAATTTTTCAAATTTGTCCTATAAAAACCGACAGCAGCTTCGTTGGTATTTTTTGCAAAAACATCATAGCGTGGATAACCTAGCGGCAAGATTTTATTCTCTGCACAATCGAAAAATAGCGATTTTGAACGTATGAATATTTGCCCTGGTACAATCATAAAATCAAAATTATGCTCATCATCCGTATTTCTTTGGCTTTTGTAACCTGTACCATGCCATAGATTTACTACCAGCTGATTGCGGTTTGCCTCGCCCACCCAATTAAACGAATGTGTGTAAAATACGTATTTCGCCTTGTACGCATAGTAATACGCCCATATAGAGTACATATATTTGAATCGACTGCCATACGCATATACTCGTTTAACAAACTTGATTTTTTGCTGATTTCTATGCTGTTTGAGGTTATCTACAAACCAAATAATTTTGTATTGTGGTCTGGTCGCCAGTATCCGATCGCTTAGAACACGTGCGTTGTCCCCGTAGGTTAGGCTGTCGAATAGAATCATGTTTTGGGATACTTTGCCCGCTAGTAGCCGTCCGATTTTGGGGATTGCGTAAAAATATATTTTTTTTATTGCTGTGTATGCGATTAGCAGAAGCCCTCTATAAATTCCATGCTTTTTTAATATCGATTTTATTTTTGCGAACATATTTAGTTTCTTCGCCCTCCTCTAATTAGTAAACTTATTTTGCGATACACACGGTAAGCGAGTTTGCTTTCAATATGAGTTATTCGGTTTTTTTGCAACTTGTTTTTCTCCCGCAAAATAGTATTTTTGTCTTTTAGCTTGGCGTTATTTTCCTTTAATACGGCGTTTTTATCCTTTATCGAAGCGTTACTTTCTTTTAATTGGGCATTTTTACCTTTTAATTTGGCGTTATTCTCTCTTAATGCTTTGTTTTTGTCCTTTAGCGAGGCATTAGTTTGTTTTAATACAGCCAATTCATCTCGTTTTCGCAGTTCTCTTTGTATGATATTAGCCGTAATACGCTGTAAATACAGTGCTTCATTCATTTCGTGCTTTGTGTCTGTTGGGGATTTTTCGTGTTTCTGCAAAAATTCTTTCTTGAAAAAATGGGCGATTACAGGTTGTTTAATCTTGTGCTGTAATAAATCCATAGTGTCGTAAAATTGCACCGCTTCGGTGGACACAGCATCCAAATCATAAAATTTTGCCGTCCTATACAGCCGCTCCAAGGAGTAATGGAGCAATAAATCCGTTGGCTGTAAAAATATTATATATTCCCCTTTTGCTACGGATATATCTTGACTTTTTTCTAATATTACGGGATAATCTTTCAATGCGGCTAAAGTTTCGGGATTTGTATTTTCGTAAATTACGCATATAATCTCAACATTCGTAAGCGATTGCCATAAAGCTGATTGAACCGCTTCTAAAACATACTGACATTCTCCAACAAGCGGCACTATTACCGAAACCTTAATGCTATCTCCAGCAATGTCCAAGCCTAAAACGGGGTCTTTAATATTTGACTCATTTTTATACAAACTGAAAACATATCCGTCCCTCTTGTATAATTCGTTCACTATTGAAAACATTTTAGTGTAGCGAACATCAGAGTATAGCGGGTAAAATTTCTCATTCCACAAATCAAACTCGGGTACTATTTCATTCTTGACAAAATCGGCAGCTTTGATATAGTCTTCTTGAGATTTTAATTTACTTAAGTATCTTATAGTTGCACCTATAACACTTTTTATAAACGAAAGCTCAAAAAAGCTGTAATAATCCTGCTCTATCAAGGATTGTTTTAGCCTTTTTAAGACATCATAAAAGTGGAAATCCTGCCCACTTAGGGTGTTTTGTAAAGAAGTAGAAGAAGATACGTGATGGTATACAAAAAATCGGTCAATTGCGGTTATTTTTCGGGCTGCAAGTGTCGTAATTCTAGCAAAGAATCCATCATTGTGTGCTCTTGACGCATCGAATTTATATTTTTTTGCTAAATCTGCCCTAATTATTTTATCCCAAGGAACAACCGTCGTTGCTTGAAAAATGCTGTCTTCAAAATCCTGTATTGAAAATGGAACGAAGCCCAATTTTTTTATTCTTTTTAAGCCATGCGTAGATATTTTGCCGTTCGCTAAATTTACCCTAGTTCTTCCGCAATAGCATATGTCTGCATCGTCTTTTTCTATCTGCTCGTACATTGCTTTTAACATATGCGGGCTGATAAAATCGTCCGCATCGAGGAAATATAGATATTTTCCCGTGGCTACGTCCATTCCGTTGTTGCGGGCGACTCCTGCGTACTGGTTTTTTTGTGTTAATATCTGTATGCGATTGTCTTTTGCCGCAAAAGAGCGTAAAATACTGGATGTGCTGTCGGTTGAGCCGTCGTCAACGCAGATTATTTCTATATCTCTAAGTGTTTGATTTATCACGCTTTCCAGGCAACGTGCCATAAATCTCTCGGCATTGTAGCATGGGATTATTATTGAGACTTTTATCATTTTTTGACCTCTTTACGATTACTTATTACTTTGTTAAACACTTGCTATAAGCATGATTTCATATATTGGCGATTTGGTATAACTTTTACAGAAAGTGAACTTATAGCCCAAATCCCAACTTTCAATGAGCGGTTTTATAAAGAAAAAATCTTCTGGAATATTATGGTATATAGAAATCATTAAGATTGGTTTTTGCTCACATATTGTCTGTTTTGCCCCCGCAAGCATATCCTGTTCTGCTCCCTCTATATCCGCCTTTATAAGTCCGACTTTTAGTTGATTCTCTTTCACATAGTCGTCTAACATGATTATTTCTACTTCCTCGACATCATTCGACCAGTTCTGATTATTTATTTTTCGACTGCTCCCCATAGCACTTAAAAACATCTGAGTTTCAGCTTGTTTACCTAAACCCTTATTTATCGCTATTACGTTGCTAAGGTTATTATAGGCTATCGTTTTTTGTAACAATTGAAATTGTCTATGTACTGGTTCAAAACAGCGAACTTCCTTGCAGTTTAATTGCGAAAATACAACAGCTGTATCCCCCATAAGTGCCCCCGCATCTATTATGGTTTTACCCGCTAGGCTTTCAAGTTTTAATTTATTAAAAAAATATTTAAAACATACCATCTCTCGAACACTTAATTTGCGTGGAAATACATATCCACCAACCATAACGTGTTCGTCTGATAGGCGAATAATGTTACGTTTCAATAACTCTATTTCTTGTTTCATAGACCTTTCATTTGCGGTTAGTTCATATGCAAGTTTTTGGTTTTTTGTAACCTTTTTGATGGTGTAAAACCGTTTAAGCAATATTTGTAATGTGTTTCTAGCATCGTAATCAAGATTGACCATAAGATCAAGTACACATTGTGAAAAATCCGACCTGCACATAAATTCTACTATTTTTTCTCTATGTGATTGTTTAAGTTTGTATGTTTGCATCTCACGAATTTGCATTTTTTCTGCAATAGTATTTATGGTCATTTGCAGTTGATTAATTTTTTTGCTTTGATTACTTGAAATATTATGATACGCCCGTGCGGTGGCTGGAAATATATGTGATAAAATTTGCTTGATTTTCATTGTTTTTTTCTCCTATTATTAATTAAACGATAGAGCTTATATAAAAAACGCTTCAATCCGTTTTGAGGATGTTTTTCGTATGCGGTCAATTTTTCTTTTAATTTTTGATTTTTGAGATTTGCGTATTTCAGTTTTTTCTTAAGTTTTTTATTTCTGGATCTATACTTTAGCTTATCGACTATCACATTATTAAAAATTTGCTCAAATAGTTGATAGCTTTGTGCAGAGTGAATCGGCGACACTTTGTGCCAGTATAAATCCTGTTTGTTTGATATTGCTTTCCAGGGTTTTAACTTTCTAGTGTAATGTATTATAACTGGATTGTTAAGTATTTCATCTGCTTCTTGCGTATATCCTCTACCTTCACTAAGCAAATCATATGTTACGCAAGTAACATTAAATTTGGTGGGAAGTAGTTGTATACGATTATAGCAGACCTTGTTTATGCAATCTTGGTCAACATATTTGTAATCTGTGCCATCGTCAATAGCGGAAAGAAATTTACTCGACACATCTTCATCCCGCATTGTCTTTAAATTCATCAAAAGTACGCCTGTATTTACGTATTGCATTAAGTTAGGCAAACCAATATTGTAATGGTGGTTTTGAGATTTTCCAATTAAGAAACTTCTAACGCCTGCTATATAATTTTGAGCTAATTCGGTATTGAATAAATCGGTCAAGTCGGCGGTTACGCAGACATCAGAATCAAGATATAGGCATTTATCATGATCGGTTATGACATCGGGGATTCTAAATTTGAATCTTGCCGCCGATTTCCAGTTTTTTTTGGTTAATGTAGGCTTTAACCCCATGTTCACGTGTTCAATGGACGAATTTGGAAATTTTTGTACGGTTGTAAAAATATTCGCCAAGTCGCTTTGAGTAACGGTTTCGGGTGTAAGTAGGTAGAATACATACTTGGTGTTTTCAAAACTATTTATCAGTATAGAGTTTATCGTAGTATGTGTGCCAATCAAGAATTTCTCATCACTTATAAGCACTATTGGTATTGTCATGGCTATTCTCCTAATCCCTAAAATACAAATCCCGAGTATAAACTTTCTCCAAAACATCCGCCAAATCAGCATTATATCGGTTTGCAACTATTAAATCTGCCTGTGCCTTAAAATCCGCCAAATCCGCCATTACCTCCGAATTAAAGAAATGCGTCTCTGTAAAATTCGGCTCGTAGACAATAACTTTCACGCCTTTCGCCTTTATGCGTTTCATTATGCCCTGCACGGACGATTGTCGAAAATTATCCGAACCCTCTTTCATAATCAGCCGATAAATACCGACCGTTTGCGGGTTTTTCGCTAAAATCCGCTCGGCTATAAAATCCTTGCGGGTAGCGTTGGCACTGACGACTGCCGATATTATGCTGTTTGGTACTTGGCTGTAATTCGCCAATAGCTGCTTTGTATCTTTCGGCAAACAATAGCCGCCGTACCCAAAAGACGGGTTATTGTAATGGTCGCCGATTCTCGGGTCTAGTCCTACGCCCTCGATTATCTGCTTTGTGTCCAGTCCTCGTGTTTCTGCGTAGGAATCCAGTTCGTTAAAGAACGCCACTCGCATTGCTAGATATGTGTTTGCGAAGAGTTTTATCGCCTCCGCCTCGGTTGCGTTTGTGATGCGTATCGGTACGTTTTCGGCTATGGCGGCGGATTGCAAAATTTCGGCAAATTCAGTTGCTTTTTCCTGTAAATGGCTGTCTTTTGGGTAGCCTACCACGATGCGGGATGGATAGAGGTTGTCGTAGAGGGCTTGCCCTTCCCTTAGAAATTCTGGGGAAAATAGTACGTTTAGATTGCGAAACTGTTCCGTAAAACCTACTGGGACGGTTGATTTTATGACGATTTTGGCGGTGGGGTTTATGGCGGTCGCTGATTTTATCGCTTGCTCTACTGTTGAGGTGTCGAAATAGTTTAGGGTTGGGTCGTAGTCTGTTGGCGTGGCTATTATTATGTAATCGGCGTTGGTGTAGGCGGTTGGGGCGTTGGTTGTGGCGGTTATGGTTGTGGTTTTTATGTGTTGCTCGATTTCAGCGTCTGTTATTGGCGATTGCTTGGCGTTTATTAGATTTATGCGTTCTTCGGATATGTCTAGGGCGGTTACGATGTGGTTTTTGGCTAGTAATACGGCGAGCGACATTCCTACGTAGCCCAAGCCTACGACTGTGATTTTCATAAAAATTTAGACCTCCTGTATTTCAAAAATTGCCTTGTTCGTTTTATTGTGTACATTCCTGCGGAAAGCCAGTAAAATAGCGTTTTGTTTGTGATTTTGCCGACCATTTTGTACGGGAAGTAGTTTGCAAACCCAAACATCGGCAAAACCCGCAAATACCCCGTAAAAATCAGTCGGCGTTCGTTTTTCGTAAACGTGCAATATTCGTTAATATAGTAAAACACCTGCCAAACAAGTTCCCGACAGACAATCGGACGTTCACGGTATTTAGGCAACATCTCGGCGATGATTGCGGTCAAGTCCAGAATCCGCTTAGGGCTAGTGCTGTTCATAATCGAGCCTGTGCGGCGGTAATTGTAAGCATAAAACGGCTCTGGCAAGAACGCCAATTTCTCCGCCGTCTCCTCCAATTTCCCTAGCAACTCCAACACCCATTTCATATCCTCGCAGTACATCGTCGGGGCGAAGAATAGCCCATTTTCAAGGATAAAATCCCTCTTGCACACGTACCGCCAAGCCGAGTTCCATGACGGTTCGGGGAATACGCCTAGGATATATTCGGTTATGGTCAAAT